>Ga0153949_1001074_pt1 | contig 9824 bp, 8 predicted proteins | sample TSNJ033MetaG_FD_104705 | JGI IMG/M metagenome (GOLD analysis project Ga0153949, IMG submission 104705) | Attine ant fungus gardens microbial communities from New Jersey, USA - TSNJ033 MetaG | ecosystem: Host-associated > Fungi > Mycelium > Unclassified | place: USA: New Jersey, Wharton State... | reverse complement strand
TTCGACGGAAATCATGGCCGGCAAAAAGACCGTTTGTCCACTGTCATTTATGAGCGCGCAGCTGGAAAAAAATAACATTAGCACGATGGATTCCCTGGAAACTAAGATTCATATCTTTGACAGTGGAAGGAATACCATTGTGGATACCGATTCCATTGCCATTAAGCTGAAATAACTTCAACAAATCATAAAGAGGAGCCGCCACAAAGATGGTTGCTCCTCTTTCTAACATCCTTACATTCCGCCGAACGCACGCAAGGGGGACTTGCCTTGACCATGCTTCTCTGTCGACACTCCGCACCGCAGTTCTACCGGCAGCTTTACTTCCTTCACCCCGTCTTTTTTACCTCCGATCATCAGCATCAACTGCTTTACTCCCGCTTTTGCCAGTCTTTCAACCGGCTGAACCACGGCAGTAATTGCCGGACACATTAAATCCAAGATATAGGTTCCGTCATAAGCAACGACCTTCAGATCAGTCGGAATCCAGCAAAGCCTGGGGCGTATCAAAAGAAACTACCGGCCCATTGATATCCTGATATTGTTTACTGTCCAGAGAATGGGTTGCCGTCAACACACCGTCGACCATATTCCATATTCCGCTGTAGCATCTCCAGATAGGTTTTTTCATTGGTCTTTTCGCCGGCCGTATTACACAGCAACGTTTTGTATCCGCGTATCCGCAGATCTTTCTCGATCTCATTGACCAGCGAAGCGTAAAAAGGCCAGTTCATTGGGGGTAATATCAACCCAAACAATTCTTCAAGTCAGTCCTGTGATACTTTAACAACAGCTTTGATGATCTGATCCTTCTTCTCGATGCTCTTTGTCATCGCCTCCTGAATGGAGTCGAAATCGAAGACATGGGTGACAATTTTTTGCAGATCGATTTTCCCCTGTGATACCAGACTGATGGCGGCTGGAAAGACATGCCGGTAGCGAAATACCGATCGAAAGGTGAGTTCCTTGTTGAGTGCGACGCTGATGGGCAGGTCCATCATCCCGGTTTCGCTGTACCCCACCAGCACGATGTTGGCCCCTTTGCGGACGGCCTCAATGGCTGTGGCAAGCACCTGTTGCGACCCCGTCGTGTCGACAGCCAGATCACATCCGGCGCCGCCGGTCCATTCCATCAGCGCACGGCAGGCGTCGACGTCTCTGCCGTTCACAGTGCACGAAGCTCCAAGCTCCCGGGCCAGCCCCAGACGATTATCAAGTATATCGGTTACACAAATTTCTGTAATCCCTATCGCTTTGAGCGCCAACAGCGAAACGAGCCCGATGCAGCCCGCCCCCGCCACCAGTGCCCTCTGTCCCACCTGCGCGCCGCCCCGCTGCGCCGCATACAGTCCCACAGCCAAAGGCTCAATGAGAGCACCCGCCATCAGGTTCATGCCAGCGGTGGGCAGCTTGTGGCACATCGTCGCCTTGTGGGCCGTGTACTCCTGGAAGATGCCATTGACGGGCGGCGTGGCATAAAAGACAACGTCGGGGCATAGATTGTATTTTCCCTGTAGACAATAGCTGCACTTTCCGCAGGGAATCCCCGGCTCAAGAGCCACCTGGTCGCCGACGGCAACATCGGCGACCTTGCCGCCCACCTCGACGACAATGCCGCTGGCCTCATGGCCCAGGACGAAGGGCGGCTCCACAACAAAATCGCCGATTCTTCCCTGGTCGTAGTAATGCAGGTCGGAGCCGCAGATACCGACATATGCGATTTTGACAAGTACCTCGTCGTCCGCAATTCGCGGAATGGGAGCCTCAGTCAGTTCCATCTGCCGGATGCCGGTCATCACAGCCTGTTTCATCGAACCGTTCATATCCATTCTCCTCGTATAATAAGTTTATAGCTAAGTAAAACAAGCTATAGACTTATTCTTTTTATGATATAGATGTATGGAACTTCTAAGGAATTCTACCCCAGAACGAAAGGTTCTTTCCATTGCTGGTAATTCCATTTCACATCTATATGGTTAATAGTTACTTTTTTTAAGACTTATCCTGATGCTATAATAGTTCCTGGGTCAGAAACGTACCTATCCTCTTTGTTAAAAATACCGTATGGCGCGCGGCCGAGGATCCATTGTGCACAGGCACGTCAAATCAAAGCACTTTTTGAGGTACTCCATCTGAACGTCTATGTACGCAGGGTTGTTCCAAAGATTTTGGAATTCGTTGGGGTCTTCCTCAAGGTTATAAAGCTCGCTGATGGGTTCATTGTGATGAACCGCAATCTTGTACTTGCCGTCTGAGTAGATGGAGATGTAATACTCATGAATGCCCGGCATGGCATAATAATACTCGCTGTGGATAGCGTCCTTGTGACGCTCCGGATCAGCCTTGCCGGTGAGGATACCCGCCAAGCTCTTCCCCTGCATATAGTACGGAATCTCAATGCCGGCGAGTTCGAGCAGCGTTGGGGCGATGTCGACAAGCTCGACCAGGGCGCTGCTATGGAGGTTCTTAACAATGTGGTTCTCCCACACAAAGATCATCGGGACATGAAGCAGCTGCTCGTAGGAGTAGGCCCCCTTCCAATACAGACCGTGGTCACCGCACATCTCCCCGTGGTCACTGTGGAAGAGGATGATGGTGTTGTCCAGGTGACCGCCTTTTTGAAGGTTACTCAGCAACAGCTCCAACTGTGCGTCAGTGTGTTCAATTTGAGCATAATAATCGGCAACCAGCTGCCGCTTGGTGTCATCATCGAACGCCTTGGCGCAGGGGCCAGTTCCTCCCTGACTGCCGTGTTCGTAGTCCTGTCGGTAGTAGTGCGGCTTGTTGCTAAAGTCGTCATCGTTCCATGTCGGAAGAGGCATGTTGTTCGCATCAAGCTTCATGCGGTATTCCAGCGGGGGATCGTAGGGCGGGTGCGGATCGAAGATATTGATGGAGAGCAGCCAGGGCTTGCCGCTGTGGTTGCTGCCAATGAAGTGTTCGGCGCGCTTAAAAGCCCACGTTGTCTGGTGGTACTTCGATTTCATGCCGCCCTTCCCTACAGGCATGATCCGCTTCCATGCGTTGTCCTGACTGCTTTGGTTTCGGCCGTTCCCGAGACAGTAGTTGTCGTCCCAGCAGACACCCTGGGCCTTGAGCCAATTCTGATAGTCATGGCCGGCGTCCCAATCATCGTGGGGATGTTCACTCCATTCAAAGAAGCGGTAGCCGTCGTCGGGGCGAACCTCCACCATATTCTCGGCAGCTGAGAGATGCAACTTGCCCACCAGCCCGCAGTCGTAGCCATTATCAGCAAAGATTTTGGTTACCAGGACCTCGTCCTGCGGGAAATACTCGTTTCCGTTTCGATTGACACCGGTGGTTTTAGGATATCTGCCGGTGAGGAAACAGGCCCTGCTCGGGGTACACACAGGGCTTTGGGTATATGCGTTGAGAAAGGTGCAGCCGTCAGCCACCATGCGGTCGAGGGCGGGGGTGTGAATCAGGCGGTTTCCCAGTGCGTGAATGGTGTCGTGGCGCTGCTGGTCGGCACAAATCCATAGGATATTTGGAAGCTGGCTCATATTGTCTCCTTAGAATGATTTAATGATGTTTCTGCGTGCTCTTCCCCACAAATGATGCCCGGGCCGTAGGAAGCAAGTCCGCAGAAGATATAGGGATGGACGCAAACATCGTCGTTTTTAAATGCAAATGTCCACAGCTTCTTGCAAAGCTCCTTGACAATGGGTTGCTTGGACACATCACCGATCAGATTGACCGTTTCGCCGGGATCGCTTTGCAAATCGTACAGCTCATCGTAATCGAACCCGTTGAAGACATACTTCCACTCCTGTGTCCTCACCGAGCGCTGAATCCCGTAAAGTTCATTGCCGTTGGTTTGCGTGTATAGCTCGTTGACCCAGTCCTCCGGCGGTTTTTCTTTTAGCAACGGCACCAGGCTCCGGCCGGCGAACACGGTATTGCTCGTGATCCTGCTGATTTCAAGGAAGGTTGGTGCGAAGTCGGCGAGGGTAACGAAGGAATCGACTGTCCTTCCCGGATTTTCGATTCCTCCGAGCCAGCGCATTACCAGCGGGATGTGGTAGGCGCCCTCAAAACAGGCCAGCCCCTTGCACCATAACCCGTGCTCTCCCGCATAGTCCCCGTGATCCGACAGGAAGATGACCAGCGTGTCCTCCGCCTGGCCACTCTTATCCAGCCAGTCAAGAACCTGCCCGAACAGCGCATCCTGAAAAGTGCAGAAGGCCAGGTAATGGCGAAGGGCCTCGCGGTGTTCGTTCTCGCCGAGTTGGTCGAACAGGTCGCGAATGCGGCGGTACATGGCGGGTTTGTCTTTCATCTTATCAACAAAGTTATCCGGGAGCTTTAAGTCGTCGATGGAATACATATCCAGATACTTCTGCGGGACAAAATATGGATCGTGAGGCCCCAGTGTCCCGATGTAGCAGAACCAAGGCTTGTCGCCGCTGCTATTCTTCTCCAGCATCTTGATGGCGTTGTCGACAACATCCTGATCCTGAAAGAGATCGTCCTGCTCGCCGTAAAGGTAATAGGGCGGATATCCCTGGCGGATGATCTCGCCTGGAAGGCGGCTAGCACGGTCGCGCTGTACAAAGCTGTCGTAGAGTTTCCAGTTGGTGGTGGGAGGCTGGGTGTGGCAGTACTGCCGCTTTTCAATCTCACCCATGTAGTAGGTGACACGCTTGCCCAGTTGCGGAACCGGCTCGGAAAACTCGTCAAACCCACGGTGGAGCGGCGTTTCCATGTCGCTGGCGTGCCACTTCCCACTAAAGAGCATCCGGTAGTGCTCGCAAAGGTCTTCGCTGAAAAGGCGAACCCCATCATAGAAGCCGCGAGTGAGTGCGTTGTTAAACCGCACATTGTTCCAAACGCCGTGCTGTGACGGATAGAGGCCGCTAAAGAAAGTTGCTCTCGCAGGGCAACAGTGTGGGGCGACAGTGTAGGCGTGGGTAAAGGTGAGCCCTTCGCTGCGAAAACGCTCCAGGTTGGGCATTTTCGCCTGCGTGCCGGTGAAAATAGAGTCGCCCCGTTGCTGGTCGGTCATAAAGACAAGGATGTTGGGTCGCTTCATACTGCTACACCACCTTTCCCCCTGATTTTGTCAAACGTGTGCTTAACAAGCGGCGCAAACAGCGATATAAAGGAAATCAGCAAGATTACGAAGGAAATCGGGCGGGTAACAAAGATGAGCGGCGAGCCATTCGACATGATAAGCGCCCTGCGCAGGTTGGTTTCGGCGAGATTGCCCAGGACTAGTCCGATGGTCATCGGGGCGATGGGATAATCGCACTTCTTGAGGACATAGCCCAGAAACCCGATCAGGATGGTGACAATGACATCGAATGACGCGTTGTTGATGGCAAAGGAGCCCACGACGCACAGGATCATGATACAGGGCAGCATAATGACCATAGGAATGCGTGTGACGTTGGCAAACAGCCGTATGAACAACGCGCCTTGGAAGTACATTAAAATGTTGATGGCAAACAATCCACCCATGATGGCGTTAACCCACACTTTATCCTGAGTGAAAAGATGGAGGCCGGGCGTGATGCCCTGCATCGTCAGCGCACCGATCAGAACGGCGACAGCAGCGTCCCCGGGGATACCAAGGGTGAGCAGCGGTATGAGGGTAGCGCCGCTGGTGGCATTGTTGCCGCACTCAGGCGCAACAATGCCTTCGATACAGCCCTTGCCGAACTGCTCGGGGTGTTTGGACATCCGCTTGGCAGTGTTGTAGGAGAACATGGCGCAAATGGCTCCGCCTGTACCCGGAATGGCCCCGATGATAACGCCGAAGACCGAGGACATTACTATTTCCTTCCAATGTGAGAGGATTTCACGCGTTTTTATATTGGCCTTGGTAAATGTAATGGGAATGGCCGACGAGCCGCGGCGGGTGGCGTAAACCTCCTGCGCCTTGCTCATCACTTCACTCAGGGCGAAGACACCCAGCATCACCGCCGCCACCTTGAGTCCCGCCATCAGCTGAATATGCCCAAACATCAGCCGCTGGGTACCCTCGGTGGTATCGATACCAACGGTGGACATCAGCAGCCCCAACAGCGCCATAATAACGCCCTTGAAGATTTGCTCGCCAGCTATGCCGACAGCCGCCGTCACGCCGAAGATGCACAGTGCGAAGAACTCCGGCGCCTGGATTTTTATGGAGAAAACCGCCAACTGCGGTGCGAAGAAGAGCAGCGCAAAGCAACTGACCAGCCCCCCAACCACCGAGGCCACCAGTGCGGTTTTCAGCGCATCTCCCGCACGGCCTTGCTGCGCAAGGGGGTAGCCGTCGAACACAGTGGCGCAGGCCGACGGGGTACCGGGCGTATTGATGAGAATAGCGCTGATCGAGCCGCCGTAGATAGCCCCACAATAGGCGCCCAGCAAAAGGTACATCCCGGCAATGGACGGCATTCCAAAGGTGAGCGGAAGAAGAACCGCAATTGCAAAGATGACGTTGAGTCCCGGCAGACAGCCAATAATAATCCCGGCTGCAACGCCGACATTCATCATGAGAATATTTTCAAAGGTCAGTATGTTTTTAATGATATCAATCATTCTTTCACCCCTTTACGGTAACGGAACAAGAAGCAGGATCTTAAATACCACATAGACCATGGCTGCGAAGAGCCCCGCGCAGACATAATGCATCCACTTTCGGCACCCCAGCAGAAACAGCATTACGGGTAAAATGATCACCGTTGCTACGATGTAGCCGATGCTGCGAAACAAGACACCATATACTACAATCAGCCCAAAGATGATGTAGGGAATGAGAATTTCCATTGTGCTTTTGACGGGAAAAGCTTGCTCTCCTTTGTCCCCTTTTTCCCGCATCGCAGGATCGCTCCTTAGCTTCCGGTATTGTAAAATGGTTGACAGAAGCCCCAGCACTGCTACAACGCAGATTGAATATGTGATGATATAGGGAAAGGTTCTGCTGGTAAACGCCTGCGCACCCTGATTCCCGCGCACCGGAATCTGTGCGGGGATGATCCAAATGGCAAAGCACAGCCCGCCTGCGAGGAACACCGACATCGAAACTATGTCTTTCCTTATTTTCTTTATCTTTTCCATCATTTCATCCTTTCGGCGTCAACCACCACTGTCAAGCTTTTCGATAACTTCGGCACAAGTTGCCGACGACTGCTTGAGGAACTCAGTCAACTGCTCTTCCGACCAATACTCGACCCGGCCAAGGCCACTGGTTTCGAGATACTGCTGGTACTCGTCAGACTGAATCACTGCATTGACTTCCTGCTTGAGCCATTCGACTATCTCATCTGGTGTGTCAGCCTTGATGCAGAGCCATTTGAGCGCCTTAAAACTCCCCATATTCTCAAGGCCGTATTCCTCAATGAAAGGCAGATCCGGGAAGAGCGGGCTTTTCTCATCAGCCATGATGACGATGGCGCGCACATTGCCGGCTTTGACACCATTGAACGCGTCAGGATCGTCCACGACGGCAAAATCGACCGCTTTGCCCATGACGGCGGCAATAGATTCGGCACCGTTACCATAGGAGATAAACGCACCGTTTTCGCTGCCTAACTGCTGGAACGCATAAGATACGGCCAGATATGCGTGACTGGCCGCGGGCGCGCCCCATGTGAAGCGATCGGTGCCGCGCAGCAGCTCCATAAAGTCATCAGCGTTCTGAAGTGGCGAATCGGGATGGACAATGATGGTGTCGTAGTTGAGTCCTGCTGTCATGGCGATATGGCGGAAGTCGTCGAGGGTGTAGGCAACCTCGTTGAGGTGGGGCTGAATCAGCATGCCGGCATTGGCGCCCGAAAGCAACGTGTATCCGTCACCCTTGCGCGTAAACGCTTCCAGCGTACCGATGGTTTGAGCGGCACCGGCAATGTTTTCGATGACGATATTGGCACCGAGATCCATCATATCCACCATCGCCCGGACAGGAATATCTATGGGCGCTCCGGCCGCTGCGGGGACGATATAGGAAATGTTGCCTGACGGATACCCTTCCGGCTTGGTGACGGCAGCGGTGTCGTCATCCTCGGAGCTGGCGGGAGTCTGGCTGGTTGGAGCTTGGCTGGCAGGAGCCGTACTGGAGTCCTGGATGCTCTCCTGGCTCGATTTGCCACAGGCAGTAATAGACAGCACTATTGCCAATACCATCAATAACGCAAATAGCTTTCTCATCATTTACCTCCATAAATTTTATTTTTGAATACGTATTCATTGCTTTTTTATTATAATACTTTTTGTAACGTTTGTCAATATGACACGACCTAAAATTCCAGATGATCTCCAGATGATGAACTCACCCTTTTTTCATAATCATTGTCTTTTTAACAGCACCAATAACATTGATTTTTCCCACTCCTTCCATTCTTATACCACTCTATTTTTGCGGAAGGTAGGGATTGCCTCTGAAACGGCTTGATTATTTAGGAATTTCTGTTTATAATATTTATAAATACAGTTGCATTGGGAGTGAGCAAATATGTTAACATCAAGAGAGTTGGCCAGGCGGCTTGGCGTTTCGCAATCCACCATATCCCGGGCGCTGAACGACAGCCCGCTTGTCCCCTTAAAAAAAAGGCAGTTCATTAAGGACAAGGCGGCAGAATATGGGTTCGTGTTGAACAGCCAAGCTCAGAGCCTGAAAACAAACCGCACCGGAACCATCGGCATCCTGATGGCTGCCCACTTTACCGGGATGAACATCAACCTGACACTGGCTCATCTCTACGATTGCATTCAGCGGGAACTGTTCCATTACGGCTACGATGTCATGGTGCTCTACGATTTTGGCGATGGCGACGGGCTGCCGGTGCTGGTAAAGGCGATCCGGAAACAAAAGGTGGACGGCTGCATCATTCTGCGCTCCAACCTGACGGCGCTGGAAAAGGAAGTAATTGCGGAGTATAAGATCCCGTATATTTATCTGCTGCATGCATTCATCACTGATGCGTCCAGCAACTACTGTCTGGCAGACAGCGAATATGGCGGGTACCTGGCCGGCAAATATCTGGGCAGGTTTTTAGATTACAAAATGGTCTGCATTGACAATCCAGATGTCAGTACCGAATCGAGAACCCGTATTGCCGGCTTTTGTCGCGGCCTAAGGGAAGAGGGCTACGACGCTGATTCCGTGGAAATCTATCAGTGCAAGCTGTCCGCACAGTCTGTCTATGAATGCATTGCGCAAAAACGCAAGGATTTGATGCGCGAAAAAACCGCCATCTTCGCACACAACGATTTGATGGCCATAGGCGTGGTAAATGCCTGTAAGGACATCGGCCTGCAAATCCCGGAACACATCCAGGTCATCGGTATGGATAACACTCCTATTGACTTTTGGATGACTCCGAAGCTGACAACGGTGGACATCAAATCGGAAGAGATTGCCTCCATTGGATGTGAACTGCTGTGCAACAGCATTGAGAATTTCAGCGACAGTGCCCTCCAGAAAACGATTAAACCCGAGCTTATCTTAAGAGAAACGACGCTGTGACAGATAAATGCACAACTGCGAATATTCTTGTTGATTTACTTTTCCAGATATGCAAAATTCCCGTTTGCAGCACTTGAAAATAGTAAAGAGGAGAAACCATGCTTAAACACCGGGGGTTCTCCTCTTTTTGAATTAATATCCAGAAACAGTCTTCTTAACGCAAAATGCACTTCCAACCAATGTCGGAAACGATATAAAAATAACCTGATATACAAATCAATTTATCTGTAGTATAATAAATGCAGCTTAATTTATAAGGAGAAATATATAATGGGTGGCTTATTTGGTGTTTCCTCAAAAGAGGATTGTGTACTGGACTTATTTTTCGGCGTTGACTATCATTCCCATT
>Ga0153949_1001068_pt1 | contig 9838 bp, 9 predicted proteins | sample TSNJ033MetaG_FD_104705 | JGI IMG/M metagenome (GOLD analysis project Ga0153949, IMG submission 104705) | Attine ant fungus gardens microbial communities from New Jersey, USA - TSNJ033 MetaG | ecosystem: Host-associated > Fungi > Mycelium > Unclassified | place: USA: New Jersey, Wharton State... | reverse complement strand
AATTGAAGTTATCGTCAGTATTGAAGCGGCGTGAAGTGCAGTCATCCCGAACATGACGAAATATGCTTGACGGCGGCTGTGGCGCAGATGTTCCCACATCAGCGTCATCGCCAGCACAAAATACGGAAAGTCACTTAGAAATATCCCTAAAGCCTGAATAAGCGCGTCCATTTAATTAACCCCCTCATGGAATTGAGCGTAACCTCACGCCGGATAACCTCACGCAATAAAAAATCCACCATATCGACTATAGAGCGCGGGTAAAGCACTTCAGCTTTATCGAAAAATACCAAATTCTCCATTATTTATCCCCTATAGCGCCACCAGATTTTATCCATGTATCAACTTCTGATTTTTTAAATTTCCATAATTTTACCACCCTACTACATGGAATATTCCCTAGTTTGGCACAATTTGACGGCGTTTTCAATGTTTTTATTTGAAGTAAACCCAACAAGCAAAAAACGGCCTAAAAAATTCCGGCCTAAAAAGGAGATGTTACATTAGCGAAAAAATTAATATCATTGCAAAAGACCCACTACCTTTTTGGGTAATGGGTTCTTTTGCTTAAGATAAATATAATCGGTCTCCAGTTCTGAACATTTTTATTAAGTCGTCAAGTGTTAATAACAATAACCGTTGCGGCACTTGTGATACATATGAATGTGCAGCATTAGTAAACCCAACATTCGATATTACAACGCCAATATTCGCATCTTCTATTAATAGCTGACCTGCTAATTGTTGAACTACAGCAAGAGGTACTTTTGACATTTTTGATCTTTTTTTGATTTCTACAATAGCATATGTGCCATTGCCTAAATGTAATTTCAGATCATAGCCAAAATCCCTTGATGTTTTTGATGTCTCAACTTCATAACCCATATTTTTTAGCCAGTTAATAATAATTTCTTCAAACTCTGCATATGAAAGTTGCTCTATCAATTCAGGATTATCTATATGATGTTGTATATCAAAGCTATCAGCAGACCCATAAAACGATGAACTTTTATCTGTTTTTGTTATGTTCAGCTTTTCTAAATAGGATACTAATTCATAAGAGCTTTGTACGCCATATGGAATATAGCTTATTCCTTTCAAGTCAAAAGGCAAGTCAGGGTTATCCCCTACTAAAAGTAATTTTTTGTTCATACCATAGGCGCATCCTAATTCGAATATGACGTTGGTCGAATTTGTATCAACAAAGCAAACAAATACATCACATTTTTTAATTGCATTTGTAACAGCATTGTATATATTTGATCCATAGGCCATTCGATCTGGAGTAATAGATTCAATACCAAGAAGTGATAGTTTGGTCTTTATAGAATCACAAATTAACATAGCATTCTCATTATTATATGAATAGGAAAAAAACACTCTCAGCAATTATCTCATCTCCTTTGCATAGTGGATAGCCCAAAATTCATATAAAGTAGCATTTTGGGATTTGGCTTCCTCGGCTGTTTCGGCTCCACATTTTTGATATGTTATAAGTGCTTTTTTACACTCATTAAAACGCCGTTCAATCAATTGATTTATGGTCTGATCTAACTGTTCTATAATGGATGCTTGTTTTTTAAGTATTTCTTCATTGGATTTTCCTATGTATTGTCTTTGTACAACGACTGTCCAACCATTACAGGTTGAATGATTCCATACATTTGGATGTACTAGATATTTAGTGCCGAGAGTATTAAGGAAAGCATTCATAAGAATACGAATTTCTTCACCACGCCAAGGCAATGCACCTAATTCTGGGCTATCTAGTGACTCCATGTCATAAAAAAACAACTCGCCATTTTCTGTTAGCCTTAAAATGGTATTAATTAGCAACCTCGCAAATGTAGATGGCTGTAGTTCATGTATAGTATTAGTACAAGAAATAAAATCAAAGTTCTGTTCTTCTGGTATGATTTTTGTAAAATTTGACAGATCACCATTGTAAAAACTATACGAATGTAAGTCTAGGCTAGATGCGAATTTTTCAGCTATTCTAGTATGTTCAGGGCTTATGTCATACCCAACAAAGTTGAGCTTCTTTCTGTTTTCCAGAGAAAGATTATCTGATAGTTGGGATATTATTTGCCCTTTACCGCAAGCAAGGTCAAGCCAAAACAACTGCTGTTGTGCAGGGTTTTGCAGTTTTGTATTCATTAAAGTAATTGCAGATAGATGTTGTGGTAGTATTCGCCTTATATCTAATACGGCTGAGGAATCAGCAATTAGCACCTGTAAGCCCCCTTCCATAGTATTTTTCATTCCGCTATGTAAAAAATTTACTCTGCTCGGGAAAAAGTCGATTGAACAACTTTCAAAAACTATATCCAATACAAGATAGAATCTTTTGATTCAACAAATATTTGTATCTAAAAACATAATTTCCGACCAAGTTAATTCCAGTACCCATTACACTGCTCTTTCAAATTACTGATTTACCATCAAGGTAAAGGTAATCCGCGCATTTGTCTGTTTGACGATTGGATTTTGTTACCAACTGCATAAAGTTAGTAACATCCACGCCAATGTCGTTTTCGAGGGAAGTGAAAGGTCTGTAAACCTGCTTCTTCACATATTGACGAAAAGATGTTGATTAAGTCAAAACGCGAAGCGTCAAACCAATCAGCAAAATCGTGGTCATGGAAAACATAAAATGAGATTCCGTTATATCCCATATTTGTATGATAAAGTTGTTCATCCCTTGCGTATTTGAGGCGGCGGCGCATAACCACGAGCATGTCCATAATTAAGGCGAGCTTATCCCGCCATTCGGAGTTTGCGACCTCAAAAATCCCTTTGCTTTCTTTTATGATATTTCCATTACGGTCTTTTAAAACACCCGTGTTTAAGGCAATAATTGTATCATCTATCGCTTGCTCAAAATCCTCTATACTGCCCTCTTGCCGCACTTCATCCTGAAATGCGGACCGGTTAAAGCATGTTGCATAAAACCTGATTAAGTCAATATCGCAACCTATTGGAACGTGGGATACGGTTTGTATTTCAGCCAATGCCAATTGTTCAGCGACGGATTTCCATGTCCGTATCAACTGAACAGTATATCTTTTCTCATCACTATCAATTAGTTTAGCACAGTTTTGACAGAGCCATATACCATTCGTAAACCCTTTACGCTCATCTTGCAAAAGGTTTGGATTATATCGCTTGCCACCTTTCGCTGCTGCCGTTATGTGTGCCGCAACTCCGATATTGACTGCTTTCTCATCTTCTGTATTAGGGCCTATAGTAGTTTTTCTGCATTCAGGATTGGAGCATCTGTAGCTTACACGGCTTGCTAATTGCTGTTTTATTGGCTGCAAAAAATCATCCCTGCTTCCAGACATCTTTTCACTCCCTTGGATTTTCGCCATATAGATTTTTGATAAACCTATTCTGGCACTCAATACACTGAAAAATAAGTTCCTCACCACGCGCATCCAAAGAAATCTTTTTTACAGTTAATCCCGGTTGCATATAAACAGCATCTAATTCAGGAAGCGCAAGTGCTTTATCCCGGGCATCAAGGATAGGCTGCAACGCACACCGCAAATTTTCTATCCGCCTACTGTTTTCTTTCCATTCATGGCTTATTTCACAGTTCTCTTTGATGGCCCTTTCCAAATCGTCAAGTAGGTCAGACGGGAATTGTACCGTACGCACAATTGGTAATTGTGGATTGAGCAGTTGGATAATCGGGATTTGAAACAATTCGCTTAATTCGTATAGCTTTTCAATATCAGGTTTGCGCCGTCCAGATTCATAATGTGCGTATGTTGTTTTGTCGATTTTTAGAGCTTCTGCTACTTGCTGTTGTGTCATTTCCATCTCAGCTCTTTGTGCGCGCAATTTGTCTCCAAGCTGCATTTTATATCACCCTAAAAGTATATTGGCATAACACCAATGTTACCATACCAAGAAGTTGGCGTTTTGTCAACACTCCAAATTGAGAATGGTGGTATGTATCTTGTTTGAACCGATAGATATGGAATACTCTCGGGAATAGACGCTACCGAAAATAAGCTCACAATCTTTGAGGGTACACTCCCTTATAGTACACTGGCGACAAAACACTAAAATGTGGCCTTTTGTGGTCAAAAAAGGGTATTTTTTAGCAGTTTGAAGTCTTAAAGAGCGTGTTGTTAGGCAGCATTTGTGGTCAAACACGCCGTTTTAGGATCGAAAATTGTAGCGCACGAATGGCTAAGATCAGGGCAATTTGGGGGGATATCCAGCCATTAGAGCTGGGATTCACCGAAATAACCCCCGCCAGTCTATATGGCGGGGGCGGCAATAAGAAACGTCTTGGATTCGGGAATTGCCGGCATGTGTCCGGTTTGCGCTCATGGTGTTCGTAACCCCAGGCGGACATATTGTTCTTCAGGACTGTCGTATTCTTCCATCGCGTCCATTAGCAGTCCGATCATTTTGGATTCAAGCTCCGCATCCCGGCACGGATAATCTTGTGCATAGTCCAGCCGGATGTCAAAAAGAAGATTTTCCGGAACATAGTTGTTTACCAGTGAAAACTCCAAACAATAGTTCCCCCAATAAACCGCGTCTGCCGGGACCTTATACACAGGATAATTGACCCAACTCAGGTACCGCCCCATTTCAATACGGTCAAAATCTTTGGGATCCATCGTATCATATCCGATATACTTATTGAGAATACTCATCATTGCGCCATAGATATAAAGCGGCTGATTTTCCTCTTTGGCGGCTTTCCGCATATAGACGTATCTGCCGTCTGTAACGTTAATGGTTTTTGCGAAAATGCCAAATAAAAGTTTATCGTGGATCACCTCTGTCTCACCGCGGAGAAGCGGCAGCAGGCTTTTTCCATGTAATTTGTTTTTACAAAGTGACATGTCAACCGCAAAGCATTCCAGGATGGTCGGGAAAATATCGATATTTTGCGTGAGGGCGTTACAGCGTCCCGGCTCAATCCCCGGCATATGTACCATAAGCGGAATATGGAAGACTTCGTTGTAGTCGGGCATTACGCATTTCGCCATAAAGCCATGCTCTCCTAACATAAAGCCGTGGTCCGTCGTAAAAATAACGGCCGTGTCTTCCCACATATTATACCTGTCCAGTACTTCCAGCAATTTGCCGATATAAAAATCGGTCATGGTGGCCAGCGCTTTATAACGTTTTCTGAAATGCCGGATCTGTTCCTGCGTATAGTGATCCGCCGTTTCGTATTTTGGCCAATAGGTATTGTCCGGGTTATCATACGCGTCTTTTCCGTATAGATTAATATATTCCTCCGGGACGTCAAACGGTTCATGGGGATCAAACCCTTCTACCCATAGGAAGAAATTATCGGCATCCTTATTTTTTTCAAGCCACTCTGCCGCCGCGTTATAGGTCCTGGGGGTGGAATACCGTTCCGGCTTCTCATTATATATTTTTTTGGTGACGTCATATGACGGAGAATACAGGCCAACAAAGTTCTCCGGCATGGAAGGCGCGGGTATACCAGTTTTATCCGGCCCCCAATTGACGGTATCATGCTCTACCCCGCGATAGATATTCCAGGACGTAAAATCACAGAAATAATTTTCGCCGCCCGATTCAACATAATGGAAATGATCCGTCTCCATGTGGGTATAAACATTTTTAGTCCTTAGCAGGCTCGTCAGCGTAATATCAAACGGTTCAATACCGCCCCACGGCCTTTCCATAAAATTTAACCGGCCGGTCATAAGATCCCGCCTGGCAGGCATACAGGGCGCGGAACCACACCAATGATTATCAAAAACCACGCTTTTTTCCGCAAGCCGGTCAAGGTTCGGCGTAAACATGACCTCTTCCGCGCCATAGGCCTTCATGAATCTTCTGTTAAAGCTGTCCGCTAATATAAATACTGTCCTCATTTCCCTACCACCTTAACTGTTAACTTTACCACCATTTAATCAGCTCCGTAATCCTGTTTCTGAGCGCGACAAAATCAGTATCCGCCACATCTCGCGGCCACGGAATCGGATTATCGACAATTTCTTTAATTGTAGTCGGTTTATTGGTCAACACCATGATCTTCTCACTCAGATAAACGGCCTCTTCAATGTTGTGGGTAATAAAAATTACCGTTGTACCGGTTTTCCGCCATAGATTGATCAATTCATCTTCAAGCTTAAACCGCAGTTCGACATCTAATTGCCCGTAAGGCTCATCCATCAGCAGGAGCTCCGGCCGGGTCGCGAAAGCACGGGCGATCACCACCCTTTGCACCATGCTGGTAGATAATTCCGACGGATAAGCATTTTTAAATTTAGTAAGGCCAACGATTTCCAGCATCTCGTCAACGCGTTCGTTGATGACTTTTTTGTCAACGTGCTTCAGCTTGAGGCCAAATGCGATATTTTCTTTGATCGTCAGCCAGGGCATCGTCGAATATTCCTGAAAAATGTAAGCGATATTATTCTTCTTTAAATCGACCGGGGCGTCATTTACGAAAATCTCGCCCTCGCTTAAGTCGTATAGCTTTGTCAGGCAATTCAAAAATGTAGTCTTTCCGCATCCTGTCGGTCCAACTATACACAGGAATTCTCCCTGCTTGACTTCGAATGAAATATCATCCAAAACAAGCAAATCACCAAAACGTTTTGTCATATTCCGGACTTTTGCCTTCACTATGTCTGTATTATTACTCATAATCATTCTCCTGGGAAAGGCCGCTCTTTACTACTTCTGAAATTTCTTTTCGAAGTGCCAGGAATTCAGGCATCGTATAGTTTCTGGGACGGGGAAAGTCAATCTTATAGGAGCACTTTACCGACGTCGGACATCGATCCAGCACGATAATCCGGTCTGCCAGATAAATGGCTTCCTCAATGTTGTTTGTGATAAATATAATCGTTCGCTTTTCCTTTTCCCAAATACGGATCAACTCTTCCTGCATCAGGTACCTGGTCTGGGCGTCAAGGTGGCCGAACGGTTCGTCCATAAACATAACGGTGGGCTCAATGCAATACGCGCGCGCGATCCCAACGCGCTGCTGCATACCGCCGGAAAGCTGGGCCGGGAAAGCTTTTTCAAACCCGGTCAGGCCGACCAGATCGATATAGTATTGCGCCTGTTTTTTACGTTCCGCCTTTCGTAAACTCTTGCAGCGCAACCCAAAATCTACATTGCCCATGACCGTCATCCACGGGAATAATAATGTATTTTGGTAAATGACACCCCGTTCAGGCCCGGGCGCGGTTACCTCTTTACCGTTGACCGTCACGCTGCCGGAGGTGGCGGGAAGCAAACCCGACATGACCTTCATGGCCGTTGTTTTTCCGCACTGCCCCGGCCCAAACAGCACGACAAACTCATTTTCCCCGACAGAAAGGTTCAGATTATGAACAACATTGATTTTCTCGTTGTTCTCTGAAATAAATTCTTTATGGACATTCTTACATTCAATGACTGTATTCCTCATTTACCTCTTTCCCTCCAAGAACAAAGCCTGGCTTCCAGCACCCGCATTAGTGTTGTCAGGCAGAAGCCAATCACGCCTACCGCAAGAATTCCCATCATAATCTGCATCATATTATTCGCGCTCTGCCCGGTAATAATCATCCAGCCAACACCTTCGGAAGAGCGAACCATTTCCGCCGCCACAACCGTCGCCCAGCTATAGCCAAGGGCGGTTTGAAGCCCCGCGAAGATATAGGGAACGCAGGCGGGCAGGATAATCCGGCCAAACACTCTGACCGGATTGGCGCCTAACATCTTGGCCGCGCCAATATAGTCGGAGTCGATCGAACGGACCCCGTCATACGCGTTGATTGTCACATTACAAAACGTCACAAGGAAAATCAGGAAATACTTTGTCGTTTCACCGATACCGAACCAAATGATCGCTAACGGTATCCAGGCAATCGTCGGGATTGGACGGATAATCTCAAAAACCGGCTTAAAAATTGAGCTGACAATTTCATTCAGGCCCATCGCAATACCAAGGAATATCCCGGTACAGGAGCCGATCACAAATCCGGTCAAAACTCGTCTGAGGCTATAGGCAATATGAACCGGCATCGTATGTTTTCCAACGGGTTTGACGAAACTGACCGCGAAATTTTTAATGATCGCGAACGGACTGGGCATGATATTGCCAAGCTCCGTGAAAACAACCGCAAAATGCCAAATCAGAATAAAGACCGATATTGATAGAAAAGAAAAGAATATCTTCTGAAATCTTGTTGCTTTATCTTGATTTAAACGCATATCAACCTGCCATTTCTCCGGCGGCACAAATCCGAGATGAATAACAACCACCCGCCGCCGGCCGCCGGCGAAAAGATAAGCGGGATCGTTTAAATCTAGTTAACGTGAATTTCATCACGCTAACGCCCTTTTATAATTGCTTTGGATATAAGATCCAGCACCTTTGCCATAATCCCTCCGATAATACCGATTACGACCATACCGACCATGATGATATCCGGACGGTATATCCCGCGCCCCTGCTGGATCATAAATCCCAGTCCTCTGCTAGACGCCAGCAATTCCGCCGCGACTATGGTCATCCACGACGCGCCCAACGCAACTTTGACGCCTGTCATAATCATCGGTAAAGCAGTGGGTATCGCAACCGACCATAAAAGCTGCCTGCTGCCTGCCCCGAAGGTCTGTCCGACCCACAAATGCACGTCCTTGGTCTGTTTGATACCTGAAAAGGAATTCAGGATACAGGGAACCACCGCCGCGAGAAATACGACGATATACCGGGAGGTATTCCCTACTCCAAAAACAATAATCAGCAATGAGATCCATGCAATGCCGGGAATCGTGCGGATTAAGTCAAAAATAGGTCTTACCATCAAATCGACGACCTTAATCCAAGCCATAAAAATACCAAGCGGCACTCCAATTATGACTGCCAGAAAATAGCCGACCATCGCAATTTTTAAGCTTGCCAGCGTATGTTGGAGCAGGGTAGCTCCATCCGGGCTTTTGTCCGTCATTTTCTGAAAAAAGGTCTGGACTACTTTTACCGGACTTGCCATTGCGCTGGAGGCCACAAGATGGAGCCCGTCCGTCACTAACCACCAGATAAACACGATCATCAATAATGTAAAAATCGAAATCGCCGTATTTCGGACCCTTTTCTTCTTTACCAACTTCTTCACCTCCATTCGCGGAATGATAACCGCCTGCGTCCGTTGGATACCCATCCGAACGCAGGCAATCCATTAAAATTAGTTTGTGACCTTATTATTCACCATAGCTTTTAAAATTGATACCGCTTGCTTCACACAGGAAGGAGCCGTCGATGCTTTTTGCAATGTTTGGCAGATTTTCCTCGCTTATCTTACCTTCTGTGGTAAGCCACTCAGCGATGGGAACCCATGCCCCGCCGAGCACATAATCTTCACGGGAGATGAATTCGGTACCGACATACTTTGTCGTTGTAAATTCGCTGCGGAGTCCCTCCTCTGTATAAGTATTGCCTATCTCCGCAAATTTGTCCAAAGAATATTCGAAGCGGACTTCTTCATCCTGGAGAGCGTCCATTGCTTTCAGCAGCACCTCAAGAAACAGCGTAACTTCTTCCGGGCGGTTTTCAACGACCGCATTCCTTGCAAAGCAGCCGTCCATCAGGCTGATTCCGGAGGTCGCCGTCAGGGTGCCGACATTTACGTAACCGGCGGCTTCCAAATCGGCGGAGTAGGGATTTGACGTCGCGATCAGGTCGCCCTCACCGGCAATAAAGGATTGGTAACCGGTACTATAGTCCATGTGGATCATCTCCACGTCGCTCTCGGTCAGGCCAAACTGTGACAGGTAAGTATCCACATTGTACTGGGAAGACGTGCCGAGGTTGGTAATAATCTTCTTCCCTTTT
>Ga0153949_1001067_pt1 | contig 9839 bp, 8 predicted proteins | sample TSNJ033MetaG_FD_104705 | JGI IMG/M metagenome (GOLD analysis project Ga0153949, IMG submission 104705) | Attine ant fungus gardens microbial communities from New Jersey, USA - TSNJ033 MetaG | ecosystem: Host-associated > Fungi > Mycelium > Unclassified | place: USA: New Jersey, Wharton State... | reverse complement strand
GGAAAAAACAAAAACAGACCAAAGATAACCAGTGTCGGTGCCAGCATCAGGTATGGGAAAATCTTTTGCTCAAAACTCTTCATCCTCCGCTCCTCCTTTTTTATGATTGTACCACTATTTTCGAGTTAAATATCATTATTTTTTATGCAAATATACCAATATATTGCCCTCTGCATATTTTACCAAAAGCAAGGGCGAGGGGCTTTCCTTATCTATTAAAAACATGATATCTATTTGCAGATACTATAACCCCAAAAAAACAAGCCAAGGCCTCCATCCGGAATCCCTTGACTTGTTATCTTTTAATTAAGCAGCGCATCAAAACTTGTCTATCATCTGCTGATCGGGAACTCAAATACAGAGCTAAGCCACTGTATACTTAAAGTCACCCAGGTTGACAAATGCGGATGATCCTCATTGGTTTCCAGTTTTCCCAAGGTCAGACCGTGTCTTCCCCGGGTATATACATGCAACTCATAAGGAATATGACAGGCCTGTAAACGCTGTGCAAAAAACAGCGTATTTTCGACCGAAACCACCTCATCTTCCATAGTTGACCACACAAATACCGGTGGTGTATGGCTTCCGATGTGCTCCACTACATTGAAAAGAGACTGATCACCATCCCCCGCCAGATTGCGGATAGATGATTGATGGGCAAATTCTCCGGTAAGAGTCACCGGATAGCAAAGGATCGCGGCATCTGGCCTATTTTCTCCGAATGCTGCCTCCAACTCCTGCTGTAACTGTGGTAAATTCCAAAGCGTTGCACAGGAAGCTGCGAGATGCCCGCCCGCCGAAAATCCTAACACCGCAATCTGATTAGGGTTAGTATTCCATGCATCTTCGTTTCTTCGTATTGCAATTAAAGCAGCTGATGCCTCCTTTAAAGGCTGCAATCCCAAAGGCGGCTTCCCGCTTTCGAAAACACCAACAGAATATTCCAGAATAAAGGTATTAAATCCCTCCGCAAAATACTCAAATGCCACCGGGTCTTTTTCACGCCCGGACAGCTTTTGATAACCACCACCTGGCATAATTAGAATACCCGGTCTGACGCCGCGGTGAATATAAATATCATCCGGATCATGGAGATACGCTGTCATACTTCCCCCACCGGAAGTTAACCGGGATATATGAACTGTTTTCATAATCAGATTATCCTTTCAGGCCACTCATGGACAAAGATTCCATAAACTTTTGCTGACACATGTAAAATACCGCCAGAATTGGTACGGTAGAAAATGTTGCCGCAGCCATAACCAGCTCCCATTTCATTCCATCTTCGTTTGACAAAAGTGACAACCCCAATGGCAATGTGAATTTATTGGAATCAGAAAGCAATACCAGAGGCAAAAGATAATCGTTCCAGCTTTGTAAAAATGAAAAAATCACCAGCGTGGAAATAGATGAAATCGCCATTGGAAGCAAAATTTTAATAAAAATCAGAGGCTGGCTGGCTCCGTCTATTTTACCAGCTTCAATCAATTCTGTCGGAACCGTCAAAAAGTACTGCCGCATCAGAAACGTGCCAAACGCACCACAATAACCAAACATAGGCGCAACAATCAAACCTACATGACTATCAGCCAGCTTTAAACCAGAAAGTGCCGTATAGATCGGTATAATAGTTACCTCAATGGGCATCATCATACCACAAAGAATAATCAAAAACAGTATGTTGTTTCCTTTGAATTTGATCTTCGCAAAAGCATAACCAGCCAAAGAACTAAACAAGATAACTCCGCCAGTCATCAACACTGCAACATAAATACTGTTCCACAGATATTTTATAAATGGCCGTTTCATAAAAAGCTCTTTATAGTTAGCCAAAGTCCAGGGATTCGGCCACCATTGAGGTGGGTATTTTGCCACATTCGTTGCCGTTTTAAAAGATGTGGTAAAAAGCCAGTACATCGGAAACAGCATGACTGCCGCCACCAAAATACACACCAAATATTTCAGAAACTTTTTCATCTGTTTTCTTGATTTCAACTGCTTACTTGTCATTTGCTCAATCTTCATAGTAAACCCACCTTTTTCTCATGGTCCATTGAAGCAGTGTCAATGCTACAATCATTAAAAACAAAATTACCGAGATTGCTGATGCATATCCAAACTTATAGTTTTTAAATGCTGTCTGGTAGATATAATACACCATTACATAAGAAGATGTCCCTGGTCCACCTTCGGTCAACGCTTTGATTTGCCCAAATACCTTCAGAGAACCGATTGTCGTTAAAATCAACACCAAGAAGATACTTGGTGCAATGTTAGGAAGTGTAATGTAGAAAAACTGCTTGATCTTAGTCGCTCCATCCAGTGAAGAAGCCTCATAATAATCCCTTGGAACCTCCAGCATGGCACCAATGAATATAATCATATTCATCCCCAGTCCCTTGACCAGGGTAACAAAAACGGATACCGGAATTGCCAGATCGACATTCATAAGCCACTGTGGCCCTGTGATTCCAACCATACGCAAAACGGCATTAATCAGCCCATTGTCGGACTGAAAAATATACTTCCAAAGAACACCCCAAACCACAACAGAGGTAACCACCGGAGTAAATACCGCTGTCCGAAAGAAACCGCACCCTTTAAACTTATCCTTTAGCAAGGTTGCCAGCGCAAGTGTTAAGATTAAGTTAGTGGGAAGAAGAAGGAGTGTAAATTGCAGAGTCTGAACTAATGTGTTTTTGAAGGTTTTATCAGAAAACAACTTGATATAATTCTCAAGCCAAATGAAATCGGTGGTCCGGCTCATCATATTTTTATTGGTCATACTGTATGCAAATGTTGCAATAATCGGAAAAACCGTTGCAATCAAGAAGCCCAGCAGCATCGGCATGATGAATAAGTAGCCCCATTTACTGTCGCGGTAATTTAAAGACTGATGTTTTTTCGTTTTTTGTGATAGTATTTCTGTACTAGTCTTCATAATTTCTTCTCCTTTTACATCCGGAATGCACCAGGCAGGTCGTACATTCCGGATGTGATACAGTACCGTTTTAATCAAGCAATGCCGTTACATCTTCCTTCATCTGGGCGACACCATCCTCAATCGAGACAGCTCCTGCCCAGATCATTTCATAGTTCTGTTCAACCACAGTCTGAATCAGTGTCCACTGGGATGTTCCGCGATAAGTAAATAATCCACGTTCTTCAATCGAATCAACAAAGGCCGCTTTTACCTTATCTGCGGATGGATACCCGTCTCCCAGATTAATGATTTTGTCTGATTCCATAACCGACGTACGAGGCGACATAAAAGTACTGCACCATGCCAGCAGATTCTCTGAAGTTGTAATGTATTTTACTAACTCTGCTGCCAGATCTGCTTGTTTACTGCTTGCATTGGCACACCAGTATGCATAACCTGTATATAGCTTACCATTCTTGCCTTCCCCGCCATATGGCTGAGGAACCACATCCCATTCAAATTCTATATCGCCATTAGCCATACTCTTCATATAAGAATAAGTTTCACGGGCCATAGCAACATTTCCCGAAACAAAAGCCGTATCATCTCCAGGTTTCGCATGTCCGCCCGTGGTATAAATCGCATCATAAACCATCTTGGTAACTGCAAGCCCCTTTTCGCTGTCCAGAATAAATTCGGTTGAATCCTCGTTCAGCAAATTAGCACCATATGCACTAAGAATATCCGCAAAGTTCTGGACACCGTTGGTGATCTGGCCAACACACCATAGTTTAACTCCTATCTTTGTAGAATCATATTCATGAATCTGCTTTGTCAGGTCAAACATCGTTTCATACGTCCAGGTACCGTCAGCGACACATTCTTGAGGTGTCTTAACGCCGGCTTCTTCAAACAAAGTCTTGTTGTAGAAAATTCCTCGTGCGCCAAAGGAAAAAGGAACACCATAGATGCCGCCATCACCATAATCCGTAGAATTGATTGCATCCTCATAGAAGTCCTCCAGGTGATAATCCGGATCGGATTCCAGTTTCTCCCGTAAGTTGACACACCAGTCACCCTGTATAAAAGGTGCCTCTTTTGCATCTGCCAACCAAAATACATCCGGAGCCGTTCCTGCTCCCAACTGAGATGCCAGTTTGTCAAAATAGTCACCAATTGGAATCAAATCAATACTCACGGTACAATTATTCGCCTCACAGAAAGGTGCAAGGGTTTCTTTATACGCAGCCGCTCTTGCTTCATCTCCCCATATTGCAATCTTTAATTCTGTAGTTTCACCTGCCTTGGCAGAACTGCTCTCTGAACTATTTTCGGCGCTGTTTTGCGATGAAGCCTCCTTCTGGGAGTTGCCGGAGCAACCTGCCAGCAAAGAAAAGGACATCGCAAGTGCCAGTAATACACAAGATAATTTTTTCATAATATAAACCCCTTTACATTTTATAGTTTTTGTGTAAGAATATACGACTGAATACCAAAAAGTGCTAAATAAGCAGCAATATATACCGTAATGGACACCCCACAGGTCAATAGTAAAGGCACTGCCCGCAGCCAGAATTTCAACTGTAAAAGCGTCATCGCTGTGACAAGAACGCCGCAGCAGATACTGAACCTAAGATTTAAAAACACAAGGAGGAAAGAATTCTTCAGCACCTTATGCAATGGCAGTGCCACGCAGGCCAACATACCAAAGCAATAAGGGAACATCAATAGCGCGACCACTGCCACTGCTGACGGCAGCAACAGTAGAATGCGCATCACTCCTGATGACCAATGATAGTAAAACACGGCTCCATAAATTCCCAGAGATGTCAGAAGGGAAAGGGCTGCAAAAGCCCCCAGGGAAGGTAGAAACATGGTTCTTAGTGCTTCCCGATACGCGGCAACTACTTTAACTGACTTTCCCCGGATTATATCAATACAGATCCCATGAAGTCCAGTGAAAGCTGCAGGAATGGTCACGCAAGGGATACAGAAAAGAAAAAAGCAGACATTCGCCTTTATCAACGTAAATATATCCCGCCAGAGCACTTGAAACAGATGCTTCCACCCCAACTCCAGTGGTTGTGGATCCCGGAATCCATCAGTAAATCCGGACTTCATAAATCCTCGCATTTTCGAATCCATGCGTCGCCTGTATTGTGATCCGGACTTCATCGGTACATATACCTTCAAAATCCAGTACATTCAGGCGCTGCCTGTTTTCACGGACTATTGTCTCAGCAACCACTTCCCCTTCTCTTAAAAGCGACACCTGATAGTCCTTAATCAGCTCTGCCGGCATTCCCTTTACCTGACGGTCCATGACCAGCCTTGTCATCGACGGCATGATCTCATGATTCAAATCGGTATCAAAAACCAGCCGGACCTGATGGACTGGGGCCGGGCGGCAAAGATACACTTCCAGCCTTTCCCCATCTTTGGTAATTCCCTGGGATTCCCAATAGTTCGTACATTCCCCGGTACTTCTGGCAATACCGTTCATAACCTGATTTGCCGGCTCCTTTTCACTGCTTGCCCGAATCACCGCCGTGCGAGCCAGATCCTGCTCATCCTGGTTAATCAGGCCGGGAATATAACAGTCATCCTTCAACAACTGCTGCTGCAATTCCTTGATATAGAGTGCTCCGACCTGCCACGGTGAACAGTTATGGCGGATCGCCATAGCTGCTGCAGTTCCAACTGCCTGTCCGCCAATTGCACAGGTTCCCATCACCCGGGTGGAACTAAATGCCATTTTCGAAGTGCTGATGTTGCGACCGGCCATCATCAGGTTATCTACATCCTTACTATAATAACAGCTGTATGGAATAGTGTAACAACCCTCGAAATTATAGACCTGAGACGGATATTGAGTAAAGTCGAGAATACCGCCCCGAACATGATTGTCCATAGGCCAGCCGCCATAAGCAACTGCATCCTCAAAGATACGGTTCTCCCGGATATCATTCTCGGTCAATAAATAGCCGCCTTCCAACCGCCTGCTTTCCCGATAACCCGGAACCATCCCAATCCAATCCAAATCATAGTTCTGGAGACCATGATTTCCCACATTTTTCATGTGATCCCATACACCATAAACGCATTTTAACAGTTCATCCCTGATTTTTTCACCTTCGCGGATAATATCATCATACTGTCCGCCAAGCTCAATCCACCAATATCCGGAATCTACACTGGTAAACCCCGGAAGCTGATTTTTGCCCTCTTCCATTGTCACAATCTCACCACCATCTGCATGAGAGGTTGTTCCAGTGACATGAGGACGGTATCTCAAATCTTCTTCGCTGAATTGATAAGCCCATTCCGGACAGATGAACTTCACCGGCTCTCCCCGGTCTACAGCGGTAAACATCATGGTATTCCCCATGGTGTCGCTGTTAGGCTCTTCCGGTGCCGTAGGCTCACCAAATTCCACTCGCCCTTCACTGCCCATACGGCTGTCCGCACCCGCCATAACGCCCAGGGTTCCATGACCAGTCGCATCAATAAATATCTTGCCATACAGGCGAAACTCTGTCTCGGTGGTGTTCTGATGGCAGATGATTCCCTGGATTTTTCTGTTTTCCAGAATAACATCATCCATATTCGTATTGAGGAAAGCCGTTAAATGCTCCTGCCTGCATACTTTTTCCCAGAGAATGCTATCAAACACCGGAAAAGAAGCATAGGGGTTGCGTTGCTTATTATCCAACAGAATTTCTTCCACAATCCCTGTTTCCCGTAGATTCGGCTTGGAGGAATGGCAATTGGCCCCCACAATGTGCATCCGGATTTCAGAACTGGCATTGCCGCCAAACACAGAACGGTTCTGTACAATCGCCGTTCTGCTTCCGCCTCTGGCCGAAGCAATCGCCGCACATACCCCAGCCATCCCACCACCCACAACAATAACCGCGTAGGAAGATTCTACTTTATGTATTGACATACTCGTACACCTCCTTTTGTTGAATTTTCTTTTAATGGCTATATTTATAATATCATTTAGAAAAACTTTTGTCAATCACTTTTCTTAACTTCTATAATTCTAAACTAATCACTAATACAACATTGCCACTACAAAAAAGTCTGCAAAGTTATATGAAATTGATTTTCATACAACTTTGCAGACGCCGCTTTTACGCCTTTTCATTTGGATTTCCCTATATCGAATCCACGTATCGGTTCACCATAATCTGGGCCACCCCAATGGCTGAAGACAAACGTTTATACCTGCCAGTTTTTATATAATTGGTATCTGAATCAAAATTATTATACTTCCTCACCTTGTCCGCAAACCGAACCATGTACTGTTCTATATAACCGCCGATATATCCTCCCAGAATGATATTACAGTCCATAGCCATCCTGATATTCGTTACCGCAATCGCCAGATTGTCAAGATATATATCCCAAATCTCATCCGCATGGAAATCCCCATTTGCCAAAGTCTCAAAGAATTCATCCAGCCGCTCTTCCGAATCATTGGTGAGCGCCGAAGCCGCACAATAAGCATCTAAACACCCTTGTTTTCCACAGTAGCATGTTCTGCCACCAGGATGAATAATCATATGACCAAATTCTCCGCTTTTATAATTATCTCCGGCATGAAGCCGCCCATCATAATAAATGGCCCCTCCAACCGTATTGCTTAAGGAAAAGTATGCCGTGCTGCTATTTTCCTTTGAAACCTCTGCATAGGCCGCACAATTAGCATCATTATCAAATATAACCGGATATGGAAGGTTCTGTACAAAGCGGCTAAGGCTGACATCAGAAACATTCAATATGTGAGAGCGGTGCAGAATTCCTCTGTCCGGTATGATAATCCCGGGCAGAGATATCCCAACGCCAATCATATTTTCCACATCATTCCCGCTGTTTTGTAAAAATTGCCGGATGTGATCCCCCAACTCCTGATAATAATCCGTATCATCCCTGTAATTATAGCGAAAATAGTCTTCTTTTAAAATTCCGCCAGTAACATCCAGCAAAAGAATGCGGATATGGCGTTTCGTGATATCAAGCCCCAATGCACTGCAGTGCTTTTTATTCACTGTCAGTACTTTTGCTTTTCTCCCTCCGGTAGAACCATATTCTCCTGCTTCACACAAAAATCCTTGTTCCATCAGTTCATTTACATTGGCAAAAACTGTTGGCATACTATATCCCAATGCTTTTGCGATCTCCTGCCTGGATACCTGTCTATTCTCCAGAACATACTTTGCAATTCTCTGCTTATTTTGCCTTTTGATATCGTTAATCATAGAATTATTCTGCATTCCAATCCCTGCCTATTTTCGACTTCTTTATGTCGAGTTTACCAAATATCAGGAAAAAAAGCAATTCATTTGATAAAAAGTTTTATTTAACTTCCATTTTATGAAAATCCCCTTGACTTTCCATGATTTCTATTGTAATCTATAATTACTTAGATAAAATATTTTATTTAAGTGATAATAAAACAAAGGAGTATACGATATGTTACAACAAGTAATGACTACGCCTGGTACCATTGAATTTCATGAAGTTGAAACACCGGTTCCCTGTTCCGGTCAGGTTCTTTTAAAAGTAATGAAGATTGGTATCTGCGGCAGCGATATCCATGTTTATCATGGTGAGCACCCTTTTACCAGCTATCCGGTTACACAAGGGCATGAATTTTCCTGCGAGGTCGTATCTCTGGGAGATGGTGTCACCGGATTGATACCAGGCCAAAAAGTCACTGTGGAACCACAAGTGGTCTGCGGTAAGTGCTATCCCTGCCGTCATGGAAAGTACAATCTATGTGAAGAATTGAAAGTCATGGGCTTCCAAACCACCGGGGCCGCATCAGAATATTTCGCCGTTGATGCTTCTAAAGTTACTCCCCTGCCTGGCAATATGACCTTTGATCAGGGTGCCATGATCGAGCCAGTGGCAGTAGCCGTACATGCAGTCCATCGTGCCGGAAATCCCGAGGGGAAAAAAATTGCTGTTATCGGGGCCGGCCCCATTGGCAATTTAGTCGCACAGGCTGCCAAAGCCATGGGGGCGGAAGCCGTCATGATTACCGATCTCTCAGACTACCGCCTGCAGAAGGCAAAAGACTGCGGAATTAATTTTACTTATAACACGGGGCGGATTGATTTTAGTGATGCCATGCTTGAAGCATTTGGACCTGATAAAGCAGATGTGATTTATGATTGCTGCGGAAATGATATCACCATGGGAGAGGCTATCCGCTATGCGAGAAAAGGAAGTACCATCATTCTGGTTGCCGTTTATGTAGGAATAGCCAATGTGGATCTGGCGGTTCTTAATGATCATGAGCTGGATTTAAATACTACCATGATGTACCGCCACAAAGATTACGTGGATGCCATCCATCTCGTAAGCGAAGGAAAAATTCACTTAGAACCATTGATGAGTAAAACCTTTCCTTTCCGGGATTATCTGAAAGCCTACCAGTACATAGAGGCCAATCGGGAGACTTCTTTGAAAATCCTGATTGATGTGCAAGCTTAACCCCTGACCGGAGGTGTCTTTTAAGCGCAAGGTAACAAAAAAAGCTAATAAATTCAAGGTATTCCCTTGTCTTTATTAGCTTTCTTTATACTGGGCTACAAGGATTCGAACCTTGAGATGACGGAGTCAGAGTCCGTTGCCTTACCGTTTGGCGATAGCCCATTAACGCGACAAATGATATTATATACGAAACTGCGGCTTCGGTCAAGAGGTTTTTAAATATTTTTTTCAGTTTTTTTCAGGTAGTTATACTACTTATATAATTACGATATCTTTTGCAGATTGTCCAGTTGGTCAATGCCTTTTGCATATCGGTCATATGTTGACGTATAACAGGATTCGATATTTTTCAACCGTGGTAAGATTTCATTTTCATCAATTAATTCAATCCGGTTAATGCTGGTTTTCATGT
>Ga0153949_1001061_pt1 | contig 9856 bp, 12 predicted proteins | sample TSNJ033MetaG_FD_104705 | JGI IMG/M metagenome (GOLD analysis project Ga0153949, IMG submission 104705) | Attine ant fungus gardens microbial communities from New Jersey, USA - TSNJ033 MetaG | ecosystem: Host-associated > Fungi > Mycelium > Unclassified | place: USA: New Jersey, Wharton State... | reverse complement strand
TTGATTGATTTGATAATCAAAAGGCTTAAAAAAGTGAAGTTAGACAAGCAGCAAAAGATATTGTTAAGTCTGAGGTTTATTCTTAGACATACAGTCCTTAAATACATAATTGTAGTGGTTTTTGCACCAGGACAGCCTACCACATGATCACTACCTATTGTTCTATATATAGAAACACTATTGTTCTTGAAATAGAGATAACCTAACTGTCTTAGGGCAGTCCTTTGTTCTACTCAAGGACAGATGATGATCTATGGGTAATAGATTAGTGTTATATGCAAACATTGAGGACCTTGTATCTCCATGGGATCTTATTGCCTTTGGATTTATTTATAGCCAAAAGAAGCATATTGAAGAGAGCTTCATGATGGATACTGAAGCAAATAATTACATCAAGCAATTCCCAAGATATCAGTGATTTAGTGTTTGGTGACTTGATGATTGCCAACTGATCTGCTGATAACTCAGTGAATACTGATTTCTTTGAAACATTTTTGGTTTTGTTTGAAAGGTCTTCTTAAGGGCTTTTGGTGGCCATTTATATTGTCAAAATTGGTTGAATATTCCTAGAGTTATGGTCCAAATGAAGTTTGTGACAATGATATATATCCATTTACTCCCTTGCCTCTCTGTTTACATACTATCTCAATCATTCTATTTATCCTAGTTAGGAAGTGCTATCATTGGACTGTAGCTCACATGACTGCACACAGACCATCTCTTGTAGTATATATAAGAGCTTGTATTGGTAGATTTACCCTTACTCAAATGTCACTCCAGCTTCCAGGACCCTTACTTAGCTTACTGGTGTGACTTCTGGCTAATCACTAGTCATTGCCCTTACAGGTACCCATTTGATGACAAACTTTACTTTTTAAGGGTAAACTTTACCTTTTCTATTAACCTCTAACCATGAACTGTACTTTAAAGTTGCCTACATACACTACTAAATCAAGACCATATGTAATGGGCCTGCCAGTTAAGCATAATGCACATGTGGTAGATCAAAAGCATTGGATTAGCACTGAACACTAAATCAACCTTCATAGACTGCTGACACAATTCACAACTGTCATAATCACACCATGTGAATGACATTGGTAAAGCAAAGCAGGAACAACTAGCATGGTACCTCCATGCATGAACAAGGTCTTGGTAAGTACATGGCGAAAACCTCTGTAATCTAAGGCGAGGAAGGAAAAAAGCAGGGAATGAATGTAGATCAAAACACAAATCAGAAGCAAAAAATCTTATTTTACGAAGAAGTAAAGTAACGGCCAGAGGGATTTTAACAATAAGCAGACCAGTTATTGTGGGAAATGTTAGAAGAGGAATAAAAACCGAAGGAATAAGTAGTGAGAATGCTTGCGTTGGATATGATTTGGATGCCGAATGCCTCAAGGTGTGGATAAAATAGCCTGTTATATATTGACAATCCTCTTTAATGGTCCTTGGGTAAAAGTCTGAATGTGAGATAGGTATCATGAGAGTTTTGATTGTTGGTACTTTGATTGAGTTGATTATGTAGGTATTGAATATCATAGGATACTCGTGTCAAGGAGTGGTTGGTTGGTGAGAGGAGTGAATATTTACGCGTTGGATGTCGAAATGGTAGCGTGATGTGAAGTCCATATCGTCAGATGGATGATGTAGACAACCAATCTGGTATGACGGAGGAGTAGAAGTGTGTCTATGATTCCCAGTCGATCACGAGTGGACTGGTTTCGTGAATCTTGAAGCTGCTCGTCAACGCAGGCGAAACAGACACTACGAGTTGTTGTGTGTCAGACTAAAGGGACAGATAAAGACAGATACAAAGGGAAGTGATGAGGACACCATACCGGTGGTTTGGGCATTCTGGCACCAGGGACAATGGTATCCAGAGGCGATTTCGCATCTTGATTATCCATCTCTTGATTTTGAGAGAGTAATACTATTGTTCCAAACTTGGGGGAAGATGGCAGCAGCGGGGATGGAGGAGATAGCATATTTGACGGTTCTCCATTTGTCGATGTATCTTGAACCTCAAGGGTCGTGGCGTACTTCAGCGGCGAGCGCCCCCGGTTCAATGCCGGTCTATTACTTGTCCCGATGCCAAAAGTAAGTCCTGGATTGACTAGACGCAGATTAAGGATGGGAAAGTGTTCATCTGCATCTGCATCGCCGTCGTGATCATTGCGATCGTGCTTGGGATCAAAGTGAGAGCTGGACCTTGATACTGATGAGTTTTGCTCATCTACAAGACCGAGTGGAGGCATGCAATGACATTGTTGGTTATTGATGGTATATGAAATCGGGTAGCGAGAAGAGGTGGGAGTAGGTAAAGCGAGGAGAGAATCAGATACTGAGCGCGAGGAGGAAGGATCTAGTCGAGCAGATAGGGAGCTATTTGTCCGATTATAAAGATTAAAGGGAAGTTTAACATGGAGGTTAACCATTTTACTGAAGAAAATGAGATTTTTCAGAACCGAGTCATTAACAACGCAAAACACACCCCTCTTTTGCGCGGACTATCTCTGTGAGCCTGTCTTGCAGCACTCTCTTCCATCTCGTAGTATCATTTTCCACAGACTCTCTGCAGCCTTGATGTCAAATTCCAGCAGATGAGGGAAGACAAATTCCTACAGATGTGGCTCAGTTGGAATGAGATACGTCCGCTCATCTAGTTGATTCTGAATTTCTTTGGGTTAATGCACAGGAGCCATATTTGAAAAAAGGGACCTACAGGTCTTCGACGTTTGCGAGGAAAGCAGCATGAAAAAAGATCCATAAGCATGCAAGTGTACGGTCGTGGCACAGAACGAGGCCGGAATTTGCCGAGATAATTAGCTGTTGGATTCTTCAGCATCTACTAATTCTGAGTAGTAACTAAACTTATATCTGAATTATATGATCTTTTTATTTGCTTATTACTTAAGTCCTAATATCATTCTCAAAGTAGTGTGAGAACTGAAGAGTACATGCTGTCAAGTAGTCTTAAGTACTATGCATGCCAAATAATGTCTAAAAAAATAATATGTCCCAGTTAGTGATCTCTGTGGTGCCCACTGATACAGTACTCTATTTTCTTTTCTTAGACTCACTACTTAAAGACCAAACTTGTTCTCTCCTCCCTCAGTCATTTACTTCACTCTGTGACACCTGAGGTGAGATATCCATTTTGTTCATTCATATGTAGCTTATATATCTAATAGGTAGAATAAGTCTTGCACAATTCCTTGTCGACTATCAACTCATCTGTATACTGTGGTAAACATCGAATTAAGATATGAGACCACACCGTTTCACCCATTCTTCCTCTTGCACTCCACGATCCTGCTGTCAAATCCCAGTAGCTCGGCATCCAAGCTGAACATTCCCATCCAATCAAACCGATTGGTATACCTTTATTGTTTATCAATACGTTTTCAGGTGATACATTCCCGTGAACAAATGAGATATCATAACGTTTCTGTCGAATGATCGCTGCAAGCGAAGAAACTTTAGGATCATGACTCGATGTTATAGCACAGCAAGGGTGTTCATGAAATCGATTTTGAGATTGGAAAGGACCCACAAAGCACGTTCTATGAATACGGTACGACGTGAATGAACCACCTAGGTATCCACATAGAACGCGACCGTGAGGTGACCGGAGATATTGAAGTTGGTTCAGCCAGTCTCTTAAAGTATCCGCAATTAAAGTTTGTTGTTCCTCCGTCAACGTGTCCAAACTAGAAACGGGCATCCCATGCACGTGTGACATGAGCATGATAACCGAATCTGCCGAGATGAGGTCCAAAACTTGGGGCACGGGTATAGTAGTGCAATCAGCGACAAACTGAAGTGAAAGGGCTTCTTGAAGGACAGAATCTCCGCCGACTTTTGCGTAAAGTCCAAAAGGGAGTTTAAGAACGTTACAGGAGGGTCGGGAAAAGAAAAAAAGGAAGCGATAGAGTCGACGGCGTATACGATGCGGGAAGCGAAGCCACATAGACCAGAGTAGACTTCCTAGTGTATTCCTCCTAATCCGACTACGTGAGTTACTCTCCGGATTGGTGGCAAGGACCAACAACCTACCTGCTGTAGCTGAATTCATCCATGTAGTGGAACGTAAAGGACGCGACAATTACATAATATTATCATTTTGCAAAACTATCATGTGATCAGAGATGTGATCAGACAATAATCTCTTGTCAACACCACAAGCGTCTGAAATTGCATTTGTATGCAATATTGTAGTCGCTGAGTACCTGCATAATATATCCTTTAACTGACCTTGAAAGGTTAAGATATAGAAGAAAAGGGGGTTGAAAATTCGTTGTAAATGCGCAACGACTACTATCATGAAACATGACTACACTGATTATCAAAAACAAGACTCTTTCTAGTGTAGCACTCGATATTCCAACAAACCCTTAGTACGGTGGTGCTTTTGGCAACCTCGGCGGTATCAAAGTCCTAATGTTTGCTCAGAGATAGCATGGTTTATAGTAGATAGTAGTTATGTAGTAGCGAATAAACAGTCTCAGCAATGATTCCTCGATCCGACTGTTTACTCTGCCCAATATAAGGAGAAATTAAAAAAATTCATTATATCACCCACCTCTATTCGGATAGAAACCATATAGCATCGTCGAGATTGTTGATTTCCCCTCCACATTCGGTACGTTTTGCTATTGTAAATGATGAAAGAAAGAACCACTTCCCCAGGCGCTCCTACCTTGTGAAGAGGCACTGACGTGGTAAAACATTCCATATAAGTATAACGAGTTGAGCAACCAGGGGATTTGAAATTCCTCCGAACATGCAATGACAGATATTCAACTAATGAGTTGCCACGTTTCATGGTCAAATTCATCAGCATATTTCCCCCCCTCTTCCACAATGAAACCCACAATCACATTTACTTGAATGATCAGATCAAAATGCAAGAAAAAAGTTCACATGAAAGACTCCATACTCACCTTCACCCAGACTTGTGAAAGAAAGGTGAGATAAATATCAAAATGACAGGACAATGTTTCTGAGCACGCCTCACAGATTGTATCACATACTCTGCACAGGTTAGACATTGAGAATATAGAATGCATGGTTGGAGCAACATTGGACCATAAGATAGATCAATCAGAGACAACTGCCTCCGGAGACCTGACTTTCGACCCAACAACAAAGAAATCTGGAATACATCAGGACGCTACGATAAGAAACACCTTTGATTAGCACAAGCGACATTTGAGAGGTTGAAGACTATAGGAAACAGATTCGTAATAAAGCTAGAGTTAAGGCATCCATCACTTTTGAACAACAAATAGAGTGATAACATTGTCAACCCACAGGACAAGAGCCTATTTTACGCTCCTTCATCCATCTGCGTGTCTTGATTCGAAAATGCAGAAGGATATATATTCATCGAAATTTGTGCAGGAGGTGGATGAGATGCAACAGCGGAACTAGCTGACGGAAGGACACCTCAGGGGTATATGTCAGGAACCATACGCGAAAGGGAGGCTCCAAGGCAAAAGTAAAACACACCTTCACCCTTCCCATTCAAATCAATCGCAGCAGTAGCCTGCGCAACGCTAGCCGTATCTGCCGCCTCTCCATGACCAGGTTTCACGAAAGCACCGTCCTTCGCAAACCCTGAGCCTGAAACAGGTCCATTGCTAATGACAGAAGACATCGCATTGCCGAGGGATGTACCGTTGGCTTTACTAGCATTTATTATGAGTTGCCATTTCTTGACCAACACGTCTGCTCGATGTTTGAACTTAAATTCGTCATCGCGAGGTACTCTTTCGTCCTCAAGCATGGCGATGTGACGCAAGACTTTGCCAATTTTGGAAAACTAGAGGACAGGAATGTAAGCAAAGCATTAAAGGTGGAGTAGGAATGTGTATAACCTGTAGTTGTTCAATGGTGATCTCATGATTTTCCACCATTGTTAACAAGGAGTCGACGACCGGCATATCCTATGCAAATGCCCTCAACAACAAACACACTCTGAATAGAAAATAACTTCACCTCGCTCTTTGGAAGACCCTTGTGACCCAAAAAGTACTTTTGGAGCATGTGTCGCCAGTTTCGGACTTTCAGAGACTCAGGATCCTTCACTACAAAGGGCTCATCAGCTGAAGTCAAAATAAAAAAACGAAGAAAATCAAAAGACATCTTTTCAAGGAAGAAATAGTAGATGGGAAGGCCTCTTTAAGAGGTGAGACAAAGCATATTCGATAAACAAGACTAACCATCATCACCCTCATCTGCCCCGCTGCGTTTTGGCCTCTTCTGAGGGGGAGACGAACCTCTACCGCTCATTCCCATAACCGTAGCATCGGCTGGAACAAGATTACCATCCTCCTCCTCACTCTCAACCATCTCATTTGATTTTTTTGGACCATTCTTCTTTCCATTGGACTTCTTCTGCTTCGTAGCATCGGGTTTTTTTGGTGTTTTCTTGCCTTTAGTCGAAACTGACGCAGCATCCAATTCCCTTTTTCTCTTCCTTGACTTTTTTACTTTGACATCCTCATCAAGATCACCTGAACCGTCTTCCTCGCTGTCAAGCTGATCGACTTCAGCGTTTGCCTCTTCTTCTGCAGCAAGACGCCTGGCAACTTCACGCTCTTCTTCCCACTTTGTTGGATCCAGAGCAATACGATAGCCCTGCAAGAGTTCTTCAGACTTTTTATTGGGCTCACTGATGTATGACTGGATTTCGTGAGACTGTAGCTTCGAGATATCCTTTGGCACGAGCCAAGCGCTGTTAAGGAGAGAGTTTCATAAGTACAGAGTGGATGTAAAGAAGGAGAGACGACAGACAAGTCTCCTGTGGGGAAAAAACGAACACAGTAAAAGTGTGTTTTCTTTGTCGTAGGCCGTTCTTTCATAACCTGCTCCGGCACATTTTCAGGGTCAACAACCTGAAAGAAACGAAAGGCAGAAAATACAAAATAGCTGATGAGCGATACCATCCCAGACGACACACGCGACTCGATAAAGCTTACCATGCCAGGCCAAGGGGGATACCCCCGAACTTTTCCAAGAACAATGTCGCGAATTTCATACGAAGAGACCTCTTTTGCTAATTTTCCACTTTTTTTGTTCATGTTCTTGTTTGCGACTATGAAGTCAAAGAGCAATGCTCGTTAAACACACCCTGTCACACCATAAAGTCCCGTGATCAGTCACTTCACGGGTCCGTGCTCCACGAAGTGAGATGAGCATCTGATCACACCACAAACACTACACAAGAACATTATAATCGTCGCAGTTTGAAACTATTCGATGTCGACCTCAATCAATTGGCATCCCTAAGCAGCCCAAGTCTAGGCAGATAGCTTGAGTGTAGATGATTCATCGCCCAAATATGGTAGTTCTGTTATTCAGATCCCCTGATACTAGAGTATTGTTGTATATCAACAGGACATAAAGGGCTTATGAAATTCCACCAGTCTGTCTTTTTATGCCTGATCTATTGGTACAAATTTGGTTATTGAAGATCAGTCCTTACTTACAGTGGCCTACAGCTAATTTATTGCACAGGGTTTGATGGCAGACCATAGATAAGATTGATCTTATTTAGTAAATCTCAGATAAAAGGAGAGTCAATGACAGAAATGTTTTATGTCTAGGGCCCACCAGGAGTGGGGCATACCCCCAGGGTAAGGGTAATGGGAGTGGTAAGGGTGGGGTAAGGTAGAAAAAGTCTACCCTTGAGGGTACAAATATTCTTATATTTAGGATAAAATAATTGTAGTTTGCTCTGTCGTGACCTCATGACACTGTGACTTCCAAGCACAGGGAATTGCTTCTCTCCCACAAACTACTATCATCAATGGTAGTACTCAATGGGAGACTTATGAATACACATTATTTCTCACTCAACCAACTATACATTACTAACCAGACTCCTAATGCATATCCTCAAAACACCAGTATCCACCAAGATCCAAGCATGGATAGTTGAGGATGCTCCCCAGACCAAGTCAATGGCAAAACATCCTCTAGGTCTTCTTCAAATGAATCAGGCTACTGTTCAGGTGAGGCCAGTAAACATTGTGTAGTGGTTATACACTCACTAACTCACCTAGTAAGTATTTGGAGAAAATCACTTCTGGTAGAGAGAGAAAAGAAACTAACTTATACATTCCAGTGCAATAGTGTTGTCTGACTCAAGTTAAGTTGACTCAGCAGCTAAGTCTTTGAGGGTTACAAAAAGAGCTTGATGGGGTTCTCAATCAATTGTGCTAGTTACATATTATTAGGGTATGGACTTAGGACTGAAGCTCTGACCCCAACCAGTGACAATTGAAAGAAAAGAACTCAATAAAGTCCTCTATTGGATTTCTACTAGTACTTATACAAATATCCCATAGTTTGTGTGCCTGCTTCCCATGGTCACAAGACTATGACTAATAACTATATAGTTCTTATATAATACTGCCCCATGTTATTTATATCTTCCCTGTATTATATTTCTAGAGGTTTTCCATCAAGTTGATAAATATACAGGAGATATTTTCCTTCTTTGGAGCCAATTCATAACACAGCCCCCCTTTCAAGGTTCCTCATCCCAAGGAACTTTTCCATCTGTTCCAATTTTCTTCCCATCTCTTCTCCCTCTCTTTCTCATACCTTTTTCTTCCCCATCTATATACTAGTTTGGCTGTAAACTCCCTTGGTAATTCTTAACTGAATTCCTTCTCTTCTTCTTCCAGTTCCTGTTGTCTAATTTCTTTGGCCTCTTCTCTATACTCCCTTTCAAACTCCTCAACCAACTCTTTTGCATTTTCTAAATTTTCTTGTCCTTCCCATATGTCTGCTTCTACTGTATACCCCTTCTATCAAACTAGAAACTTGTCCCTTCCTCATATCTTTCTTCTGTTTAAGATTTTTTCTACCTCATACTCTTCTTCTCCATCTATGACTACTGGTTGTGGTGGAACTACTTTCTGGCCCTCTACTTGTGGTTTATACAGTTGTACTCTACTTATGTTGACTACTGGGTGTATTTTAATAGTACTTGGTAATTTGAGCTCAATTGCATTTGTTGAGACTACCCTTTTTACTTTGTATGGGCCCACAAACCATTCTATTAGTTTTTCTGTTCTTCTTTCTTTCATCTGTCACTTCAAATCCTTTGTACTTAGCATTACTAAGTTTCCTTTTTGGTATTCCTCTCTCTCTCTCCTCTTCCTATTTGTATATCACTTCATCTCCTCCTGTACCTTTTTCAGTGCCACTTTTGCTTCTTTCTAAATTCTCTTCATTCTTTCCACAAACTCTCCTGCTGCTTTGTGTCTTCCCCTCCTCCTTCCTTCAAACCCTATTCTTAGATCTTGCCCATAGTTTGCTCTAAAAGGTAAGACCTTTGTTGCCAAGTGGATTTTATTATTGTAGGCAAATTCCACCATCCCTAACCACTCTGGCCATTGCTTCTGCCTATGATTGATAAACATACAGAGGTACTGTTTCAATTCTTGGTTCACTCTTTCTGTTTGTCCATCTATTTGCAGATGGTAGGCTGTTGATAATTTTGTTTCAATTCCTAACATCTCATTCAGTTTCTTCATTATTCCTGCTGCAAACTGAGGCCCTCTATCTGATACAATACTTTCTGGGAGTCTATGAAGCCACTATACTTGATCTCAGAATAGCCTTGCTAACCCTTCTGCTGATATTTTTTCTGTGGTAACAATAAAATGGGCTATTTTTGTAAATTGGTCGCATACTACTAGTATCACATCATACCCTTGGGCCAGTGGTAACTTGGTGATAAAGTCTGCACTGATGTATCTCCATGGTTTTTCTAGGATCATATTTGGTATCAGCTTTTCTGCTGGAGCTTCTACATGATTCTTGTTTCTCTAATATA
>Ga0153949_1001059_pt1 | contig 9858 bp, 10 predicted proteins | sample TSNJ033MetaG_FD_104705 | JGI IMG/M metagenome (GOLD analysis project Ga0153949, IMG submission 104705) | Attine ant fungus gardens microbial communities from New Jersey, USA - TSNJ033 MetaG | ecosystem: Host-associated > Fungi > Mycelium > Unclassified | place: USA: New Jersey, Wharton State... | reverse complement strand
TATTAGTCCAATATCATATAGGAGACATGACAGCATGACTGTCATGACTTGACAAAATGGCTAAATCAATATTTATTTTTCTTTTCTTCTAGTTTCTAAAGATCAGACATATAGGAAAGTTGAATGAAAAGGAACATGTTGTCATGCCCCCTGGCCTGACACCTGACACTCAGGCTTGGAGAATTAGTCAGCAGCATATATATTGGCTTATTGGTAGAATTATCTTAGCTTTGTTTATCCATAGGCAAACTTCCTAATCCAACTCTTAAACCCTTGGCACATATTTCTCCTCAGTCTCTAATCTCTAGGTGTTATGAGAGCCCCAAACAGGAAAAGGTTTCCCACACATTTGAACACTTAATCCAAAACCTCAAAGTATACAACAGAGTAAGAATATAAATAGTGTAGGGACTCAGCAAGTCAAATCATGTGACAAGGTCAGGTGATCATAGAACATTCTGGAAAGGACATGTGATTGCAGGACTCTAGGGTACAGCCACTGTAGTAGTAGTATAAGTAGGGCTGCAATCCAACAAAGAACTCTATCAAGTTCTTCTTGAACATCCATCTAGGGTAATCACTAAGGACATTCACTGTCTATCAATAACATAAGAACTCAATACCCAACAGTGACCTTGTACCTTGTGGCCTCACCACTGCTTACTCTCTTACTTTTCTCGCTAGTGGGCACAGCGCTCACAAGCATTTGGATAGCAGGCCCTAGCTGTAAAGGGGACTTCTCAGTCAGTTAGGGACTGAGGGAGGAGACTTGATACTAAGTCCAGGTATCTTGTTCAAGTCCTGACCTTGCAATTGGATGTTGTTCATTACTTTCTTCTCTGTATAAACTCTGTGCTGCACTCTATTGTGAGTGGTATACACAGGAGATTAGCAGTTATTCTTTAGGAAGCTGCTTAGCTTAGGGGTCCTCTTCTTAGAGGCAATCGTATACCAAATTCGACTAGGGCAGTAGTTAGTAAGGCAATAGGAGTCCAGACAGACAAAGATTTGGCACCCTGTTGGACATAAAAGCTTGACTAGTAACACTGGATCCAGAGTCATCAGAATACAAATCATCAACCCCATCACCACCACCATCACCACTACCACCACCCTATAACATGTCTTGACAACAGCAACAGAAGGAAACTCCCTCAGCATCTGCCCCTCATCAAACCAGAAAGGAGCAACTCCTTGCCATGATCGCAACCTTGCAGCAGCAGGTTAACACCATGCTCCTTCAACAGCAAGGAAGCAGAGTGGAGGTCGCAAGGCCTCAAGGCTTTAGTGGGAAGATGGAGGAGGTAAGTGCATTTGTGAATGCAGTTCGACTATATATCAAAATGAAGATGACAGAAGAGGTGGCAGTAACCCAGGTGACATGGGTATTATTGTACATGCAAGAAGGAATAGCAGAGGCATGGAAGGACAACCTGTTGGATAAGTTGGCGAAGGGAGAGTCGGAAGTAGAATTGGTGGAGCAGTTCTTTGCTAAAATAAGGAACGACTTTGGGGAGACATCAGAAGAGAAGAGAAAGATAGAGCAACTAAGAACAATTAAACAAGGAGGGAGAACCTGTGATGAATATGTGCAGGAATTCAAAAAGGTCACCAGAGGGAGCGGCTATAAGGGAAGACCCCTTATCAAAGAATTTAAACGAGGACTGAATAGGGCCATCAGGAGGAAGTTAGCTGAAGCAGAAGAACCACCAACCACCATTGGAGAGTGGCAAGAAAGGGCAGTGAGACTAGACAGAAACCAAAGACAAAGCAGGGCAAAGGAGAGAGTATTGGGGAGGAATGCAGTGTGTCCAGGGGGAAATGTGCAGCCAAGAGGGGGAGGATCATATGGGGGAAGAGAGGGACAAATAACATGGAGAACGGGAGGAGGATACAGAGGAGGAGGAGGAGGAAATATACTTAATAGAGGAGGAGGTTAAATGGGTCCAAGGAGAGACCCAAATGCAATGGATATAGATAGGGGAAGGGGAGGAGACAGGATGTGCTATGTGTGTGGAAAGTGGGGCCACATGGCCAGGAACTGCTAGGAAAGGCAAAAGGGAAGAGTAGTAGAAACGCTGCAGGAGTCAGCAAAAGAAAATAGAGAACAGTGAGCTCTTGACTGGCCTCCAACAATGTATACAGTGTATTGCGCCCAGAAAAACTGGGCAATAAATTAAATTCCATTAATACAACTGAGAGAGTAAGAGATATACAGTGCACACTACGGCTGTTAAGGGAGGTCTGGTTGAAAGTAGGGTTAGAAAAGTTGGAAAATCATGAAGGAGTAGTAGTAAAAGCACTGTTGGATAGTGGGGTGACAGGTCTGTTCATGAACACAATCTTTGCAAAGGAAAAGGGGTTTAAAATGGAAAAGTTAAAAAAACCCCTCTTAGTCCAGAACGTAGATGGAACGATAAATGTGGGAGGAGCTATAATACACCAGGTTGAGTGCAATATGTTCTTCAAAGAACATATGGAAAGGGCAAAGATGGACATGTGTAACTTGGGGAAAATGGAGCTGATACTGGGTATGCCATGGCTAGCAGCCCATAATCCAGAAATAGACTGGGAGAAAGGGGAAGTAAAAATGACATGTTGTCCACCGATATGTGAGAGAAGAAAACAAGAAGGAGGGAAAGAGGAAGCAAGAAAGATAGAAAAGGACAAGAATGAAGAAATGTTAAAAAGACTGGTGCCCAAAAAATTTTGGAAGTAGAGAAAAGTATTTGAAAAGAGAGAGTTGGAGAGGATGCCGGTACAGAAAACCTGGGATCACACCATAGAATTAAAGGAGGGGTTTACACCAAAGAAAGGGAAGGTATACTCATTATCAAGAGAAGAAAGAGAGGAGGTACAGATATTTGTGAAAGACCAGTTGAGGAAAGGATATATCCGACCCTCCAAATTACCTCAAACATCACCAGTACACTTTGTGGCGAAAAAGGATGGTACATAGAGGATAGTACAAGATTATTGGCATATAAACCAGTAGACGATAAAAAATAGATACTCTTTACCCCTCATCGCAGACATATTAGATGGAGTAGGAAAGAGGAAGGTGTTTATGAAGTTGGACTTAAGATGGGGATATAATAATGTCAGAATCAAGGAAGGGGACGAATGGAAGGCAGCATTCATGACATATATTGGAGCGTATGAGCCCACAGTCATGTATTTTAGGTTAACAAACTCCTCTGCTACCTTCCAAGCAATGATGAATGACCTGTTCAGGGACCTCATAAACCAAGGGGACACGGTGACCTTCATCGATGACATTTTAGTGGCCACAGATACAGAGAAGGGCCATAACAAACTGGTAGAGGAAGTGCTAAGGAGATTGGAGAAGAACAACCTGTTTGTGAAGCTAGAGAAATGCAAATGGAAAGTGAGAGAGGTAGAGTTCCTAGGAGTAGTGATCAGTCCAAAGGGAGTGGAGATGCAGAAGGAAAAGGTAGAAGGAGTCCTGAGCTGGCCGGCATCTAGAAATGTCAAGGAAGTACAAAAGTTCCTAGGCCTCACCAATTACTACAGGAGGTTCATAAAGAACTTTGCTAGGATAGCAGCACTGCTACACGTGCTAGTCAGGAAGGAGCAAAAGTGGAAGTGAGAGAAAGAGCAGGAGGAAGCATTCAAGAGACTTAAGGTGGTGTTTACCACAGAACCCATTCTGGCCATCCCAGACATTGATAGGGAAATGAGAGTGGAAGCAGATGCCTCAGACTATGCAATAGGGGGAGTGCTGTTGATGAAGTGCGAAAATGGGAAGTAGAGGCTGGTAGCCTTCATCTCTAAATCATTAAATGCCATGGAGTGAAACTATGAAATTCACGATAAGGAGATGCTGGCAGTTATAAGATGCCTAGAAGCATGGAGGCATTACTTGGAAGGAGCAAAACTCAAATTTGAAATCTGGACAGACCATAAGAACCTCCAGTATTTTATGATGAGTCAAAAATTAAACTGCAGACAAGCAAGATAGATCTTATACCTATCGCAATTTAATTTTATATTAAAGCACATTCCAGGAAAGAGCATGGGAAAGGTGGATGGATTAAGTAGAAGACCGAACTGGCAGAAGGGGGTGGAAAGAGACAACAAAGACCAGAAACTGATAAAGCCAGAGTGGATTAGGGGGGCAGAAATGATGATGCAGGAGGAAGACCTAAGAGAAAGAATCAAAAAGGCACAGGAAGGGGATGAGAAGATAGTAAAAGCAGTGGAAGAGTTAAAAAGGGCATGGATAAAGGCACTGAAAGATGAAGAGTAGGAAGTAGAAGATAGAATAGTATTAAAGGAAGGAAGGATATACGTATCAGAAGGGGATCTCAGGAGGGAGATAATCCAACTACACCATGACACCCCAATAGGAGGACACAGAGGAAGATGGAAAATGGCAGAGTTGGTCACCAGGAATTACTGGTGGCCAGGAGTAATGAAAGAAGTAGGGAGATATGTAGATGGATATGATGCATGCCAGAGATACAAAAACCGGAGCAAGGCACCAGTAGGAAAGCTGATGCCCAATGCAATCCCAGAAAAACCATGGAGTTATATATCAGCAGATTTTATCACCAAACTGCCATTGGCCTAAGGATACGATGCCATTCTAGTAGTATGTGACCGTTTTAGCAAAATGGCATACTTCATAACAACAACAGAAAGGACGTCAGCAGAGGGACTCACAAAGCTGTTCCAAGATCATGTATGGAAGTTGTATGGGCTCCCAGAAAGCATCATATTGGATAGGGGAGTACAATTTGTGGCAGGAATGATGAGGGAATTAAATAACTTGCTAGGAATCCAGACGAAACTCTCGACGGCTTATTACTCTCAAATGGATGGCCAAATAGAGAGGATGAACCAGGAGTTAGAACAGTACCTGAGGGTCTTTATCAATCATAGGCAAGAGCAGTGGCCAGATTAGTTAGGAATGGTGGAATTTGCATACAATAACAAAATTCATGTAGCAACAAAAACCTTACCATTCAAGGTAAACTATGGTCAAGATCCAAGGATGGGATTCAAGGGAAGAAGAAAAGGAAAGTATGAAGTGGCAGGAAAATTCATAGAAAAGATGAAGAAAATCCAGAAGGAAGCAAAAGCAGCATTAGGGAAAGCACAGGAGGAGATAAAGAAATTTGCAAATAGAAGGAGAAAGGAGGAGGAAGAATACAGTGTAGGGGACTTAGTACTGCTAAGTATGAAGAACTTGAAGTGGCAGATAAAAGGAAGAAGATCAGAGAAGCTGACCGAACGCTTTGTGGGCCCCTACAAAATAAAGGGAATCGTCTTGAGTAATGTGATAGAATTAGAACTGCCTAAATCTATTAAAATACATCCTGTAGTTAATGTAAGTAGAGTACAACTCTATAAATCACAGGTAGAGAGACAGAAGAAGATACCACCAAAACCAGTTATTATCGAAGGAGAAGAGGAATTTGAGGTGGAGAAAATCTTAAACAAAAGGACGGTTAGAGGGAAGAAAAAGTTCCTGGTGAGATGGAAAGGCTACACGGCAGAAGAAGACACCTGGGAAAATAGGGAAAACTTGGAAAATGCAAAGGAGTTGGTAGAAGAGTTTGAGAGGGAGTACGGGGAAGAAGTCAAAGAACTAAGGCAGCAGGAGCAAGAAGAAGAAGAAAAGGAGTTCAGTCAGGAATTGCCTAGGGAATTCACAGCAAAACTACTGTACGGTTAGGGAAGAAGAAGATACAAAAGAGAGAGGGAAAAAAGATGGGACAAAAATTGGTATTGATGGAAAAATTCCTTGGGACAAGGAAACTTGAAGGGGGGGCCATATTATGAGAGCCCCAAACAGGAAAAGGTTTCCCATACATTTGAACACTTAATCCAAAACCTCAAAGCATACAATGGAGTAAGGATATAAATAGTATAGGGACTTAGCAAGTCAAATCACATGACAAGGTCAGGTGATCATAGAACATTCTGGAAAGGACATGTGATTGTAGGACTCTAGGGTACAGCCACTGTAGTAATAGTATAAGTAGGGCTACAATCCAACAAAGAACTCTATCAAGTTCTTCTTGAACATCCATCTAGGGTAATCACTAAGGACATTTACTGTCTATCAATAACATATAGTTTTATATTACAGATATAATAAAGTCAGTAACAAGCACTACCTTGATGTTATAGATTTAAGAAAATGTTGATGTTATGGGACTTGTACAAGCAAAGCCAAATAGTGGTTGAAATACTCACCAACTCACTTTCCAGCTGACTGACCATTACTCAGTGTCTTTAGATGATCTATAAGAATGAGGATAAAAACCCACTGACAATTGTAAGTCAATATTTTCCATCTACTACTACTACTCTTCTTAATATAGAATATACAATCCTCCAGCATAGAGTTCTTGCTTACTACCACTTCAGCTCATTCATGAGGGTAGGTATATGTATACAAATGCCCAGAGCTGGACCTACTATGGGTGATTTACAATAGATATCTGTTATTGAAGGGTTTGACTAACCACTATTGGGAGATATACAAATTGCATACATTTTGTTCAGATGCTGATTATTGGCCACAATATAACTGATGAAAGATATAGGTACTTGGTATAGGATCAACATACCCTCTGTATATGTCAGAGTTTTGTATAGTCATCCAACAAAATCTAATTGTCCCTTGGCCTCTGACATTAAAGTAACCAAAGTTATGGTGAGTACTATTCTTCTGCAAAGGCTAACATATACATTGATACAGTTGATAGTCCTGTTAAGTTAGGTAACAGAGTAGATATCAAGTGGATTGTGTACTTGTGTATTTCATCAGACTATGACTCTTTGCATGTCATTCACTGTCCACTGGTTTTAGATGTTTCCAATGTAAACAGTGCTAAAACTCTCATCAGCAAAGTCAGTATTTAGATTTCTCTACCCTATCTTCTTGCTGATCCAACTGGCTCTCAGACTGGGAAAAAGTCAAAATAAACAGTTATACCATTAATATAAAGTTTGTTTATCAACATTTTTGAACTGATTACATCATATAGATTTTTTTTGTCAACTGTATTATCTCTATTCCTAATGGGCTTAAGAGTATAGCAGCAGCATCTCTTCTATATGCTGTGCATCCATTTACCCCCTCTCCAAGTCCTATTTATGACAGTCCAATAGAGATTGACTGTCTACTATATATTGAAATACAATGAGACAAACTCTGGTAATTGGGTTGTACTCCTAGGTACCAGAGGAGGTCTTGGTCATCTCAGTAGGCTGTTATTCTTCATTGCCAGCTGTGTCCCTCACAGTTTCTAGTGATTCAATATGTCAAGTATGTCATGACTTGGCAAAACAGCTAAGTTATTAATTTATTTTTCTTTTCTTTTCTTATTTGAACTTACTACACAAGAAAGAGTATAAGAAAGTACCACATGATATGTCATGGGTAATATGTCACAAAGTCAGGTGATGTCACATGATGATATCACATGATAAGTGTGGGAAAAGTAGTACACAGACCATATAGTAAATGTATAAGTAGTGTATAGAATAGAACAAGAACTTCATTGAGTTCTCCTTGTCAACTTAGATGTTATTGATAGATAGTGAATGTCCTTAGTAATCACCCTAGATGGATGTTCAAGAAGAACTTGATGGGGTTCTTTGTTAGATTGGACTACTACTTATACTATTTTACAGTGGCTGTGCTACTATTAGTCCACAATCACATGCCCTTCCTGTAGTGACTTAGCCTGAGATAACTTAATCACCTTCCTAATCCGAGTTGACAAGGAGAACTCAATAGAGTTCTCATTTGATTGTGGTACACTACTTATACATGCCTTGTGTTTACTTCTATTTATAAACTCCCACACATCTCTTCTTGGTTGTTCCTTCTCGTGTGTCCACTGATTTCCTAATTTAAAAGAAAGAAAAGAAAAAGAAAAATAAATAATGACTTAGCCGTTTTGGCTGTGTCATGACACCACCCCCCTCTCAAGATTCCTCATCCTGAGGATTTTTACAGCTCATAGTAGGGGTCACAGATATTCCCCATGTCATTGTCATCTTTCTCTGTCTATTCCTTTATTCCTAAATTTCCCTGTTTGATCTCTTCCTCTTTTTCCTTTATAGTTTCCATTGTCCATTGTTCCCTTGTTCTTCCTCCTTTCCATCTTCTCCAGTTTCTTTCTAGCCTTGCCCAGTATTCTTTGTTATACCTCTTGTCTGACCATCCAAACAATTTTCTCACTGTGAATCTTCCTGGTAATTCCCCTTTCTGAAATGTCCCTTTTTCCTTTTTCTGTCTTCTGATGTCTTCCATATCTCTTCTATATTCCTTTTCATACTCCTCTATTGCTTCCTTTGTGTTTTCCAGATTCTCCTTTCCTTCCCAAGTATTTGATTCTGCTGTAAATCCCTTCCACCATACCAGGTACTTATCCTTTCTCCTAATTCATCACCTATTTAATATCCTCTCGACTTCCCATTCCTCTTCTCCCTCAATTATGACTGGAGCCGGTTGCTCTTTCTTTTGCCTCTTGACTTGTCCTATATATCTATGTATTCTACTAACATTTACTACTAGATGTATCCTTATTATACTAGGTAACTCCAATTCAATCGTATTCGTTGATACAATTTTCTTGATTTTATAAGGACCTACAAACCTCTCCATTAACTTCTCTGTCCTTCTTCCAATCATCTGGTATTTCAGATCCTTCATGCTCAACATCACTAAGTCTTCCACTTTATAATTGTTAACCTCTTCTCTCTTTTTGTCTGCATACTTCTTCATCTTCTCTTGTGCTTTTCCCAGTGCCGCTTTTGCTTCCTCCTGAATCTCTTTCATCTTTGTCACGAATTTCTCTGCCCCTTCATATTTTCCCTTCTTTCTTTCTTCAAACCCTATTCTAGGATCTTGCCTGTAATTTGCCTTAAAAGGTATTGTTTAAGTACTCAAGTGCACTTTATTGTTATATGCAAATTCTGCTGTTCCCAACCATTTGGGCCATTGTTCTTGCCTATGACTGATAAACATTCTCAAGTATTGCTCTAACTCCTGGTTTACCCTTTCTGTTTGCCCATCTGTCTGTGGGTGAAACCTTGCTAATCTCTCTGCCGATGTTTTCTCTGTAGTTGGTATAAAATAGACCATCTTAGTTAACCAATCCACTACTACTAGAATGCTATCATATCCCTGTGCCAAGGGCAACTTAGTAATAAAGTCTGCTGATATATGTGTCCACAGTTTTTCTGGAATTGAGTTTGGTATTAATTTTCCTGCTGGTTGTTCTGTGCAGTTTTTATTATGCTAGCAAGCATCACACCCCTCTACATATTGTTTTACCTCTTTAGTAACCCCTGGCCACCAAAAGTTTTGAGTGACCAGTTCTACTGTCTTCCACTGTCCTCCATGTTCTTCTACTGGTGTAGCCTGATAATTTCTGCCCTCAATTTATCATCTTTTGGCACATACACTTTCCTCTTTTTATACATAACACCATCTACCTCTCTCCATTTTTCATTTCTTAACATCTTTACCCCTGCTCTCTTCATTTCTTCCACTGCTTTTACTACCTCATTATCTTTTACTTTTGACTTCCTAACTTCCTCTAATAGATCCACTCCATCTACTATTATTTCTACCGTCTCTGTTTTCCTTACTTCCAGCCACTCTGGTTTTACCAATCTCTGGTCCTCATTGTCTTTCTCTACTCCCACTTCCCAGTCCGGTCTTCTACTTAGACTATCTGCCTTTCCCATCTTACTTCCCGGAACATGCTTTAGTGTAAAATTAAATCTTGACAGGTATAGAGCCCATCTTGCTTGTCTCCTATTTAACTTCTGTGCTTTCATAAAGTACTCGAGATTCTTATGATCAGT
>Ga0153949_1001053_pt1 | contig 9867 bp, 12 predicted proteins | sample TSNJ033MetaG_FD_104705 | JGI IMG/M metagenome (GOLD analysis project Ga0153949, IMG submission 104705) | Attine ant fungus gardens microbial communities from New Jersey, USA - TSNJ033 MetaG | ecosystem: Host-associated > Fungi > Mycelium > Unclassified | place: USA: New Jersey, Wharton State... | reverse complement strand
GATATCGATGTCGTACCTGAGAGTTTCCTTCACGAGAGCACTGATGTAAGGTAGCGCAGCCTCGTCGCTGTAATCAGGCAACTGGCCTTTTCCGACAACGCGATCAAGTTCCGCCTGAGCCTTGTCTTGAATCTCAGGATGGCATATCATCATCAAGAAGAATGTACTGATAGCGGATACAGTTGTGTCAGCACCCCCTGGAACAGGTGTCAGATGTGGCGTGAGGATAAAGATTTTTGGCAGCATTCATACCAACAAAGAAGTTGCCAGCAGTGTCTTTGATGACAGTCATTTGATGTTCGCGATCTCGAGTCTCCTCAATGCCCTGAATGCCGTTCGTGACCAATGAGGATGTCGCCGTTCCTTCAGCCTGAACAATATATCAGTCAAATTGCCATCAATCCAAAGTAGCCAGCAAGGAACGAGGGATACGAGCTGCAGTGAAAACGAGACAAGCTTACAAGTTGCTCCAATGACTGCTGGAATGGAATCTCTCGCATCTTTACTGTCCAATCACTCCACATTTCTGCCTTCTTCTTCCATTTTGCCCCAGGGAACCACGACGGAACATGTTTCAGCAGCGGAATTGAGTTGACCAAGAAAGCGCTGAAATTTGCCGCGCCAGCGAGACCCTTGACAGCCTCTTCTGCATAATGGATATTAGGATCATTTTCTGACTTGACGTCAATCCCGTAGGCTAGTGCGATGGACAAAGCTCCCATCATACTGTAACACGACGATCAAAGTTTGTGAGTCAAAGCCGGCTACAGAGAACCAGAAGGTCCAGGAGAGATGCACCCACTATCGAATGTGCTCCATATACTCTTGAGGTGCATCAAGTAATCGACGCAGCATTTGGTAGACGCATTCTCGTTCACGAGGTTGATGCTCCGGATAATCAAGTGGGTGGAAGTATTTTTGAAAAAGTTTTCGACGTTCAAGCCAGGCATCCCCATACGGCAAAAATCCGAAAAGCCAATCCCAGCCAGAGCTGCAATAAAATTGCGAACGTAAGGGGAAGAATGTCAGTGGCTTTACTTCTAAAATCTGCGGACAGAACTACCGCTCACAGAAGCACCATTTGGTTTCCTGGTCTATAATAGTCAGATGATTACTTTTGGTCCATGACAAGACGAGGAGCACGACCGCACCTGCTTGAATACAAGCCTGATTTCTTTTCAAAAAGGTCGTTTGCAGCTTTCCACGAGTTGACGATGACAATCGATTTTCCAGCAGCATCAACATGAAGGATATCCGATCCTAAATTCAACATCAAGTACGTACATCAGAATCAGCCACTGATGATGCAAGGGCAGAATCAAAGTATGCACCATAGGTTTCTCCCCATTTGGCATAAACTTCCCATTCAAATGAAGTAGGCAGCTGTAGCAAGTTGCCGATGATGGGCCATTTTTTTGGCCCAGGGGGTAAAGGCAGGCCAGATCGCCGGGGTTTTCTTCGCAAGTACAGGGTGCAGGCGAATGAGAATGCCAATATCGCCACTAACGTGCTTGTGTTCCAGATTGCAAGATACAAAGACATTGTGGTAATGGAGATTTGAAAGCCGTCTAGTTGTGTCTTGCTAGATACTTGAGTATAATTAAGGCGGGAAAAAAGAAGGGAAGGCACAGAGTAGGTTCGTAGAGGGAGGAGAAAAGAATCTAGACATCCTTACAGCAGCGGTCCATATGTATATATGACGAAAAATCCCGAATTTGCAGGGTCCAACCCCTTTTACCACACAGACACTGAATTGAAAAGACAGGCGATGAGTCACATCAGGATGAAAGGTTCTCGGGTTTTTCAGAGTTGCTGCAACAGGATAGGGTCTAGAAGGGCAGAAGAAAGAGGGGGAGCGGCACACATGATTTGCAGAAAGGTTTTGCCAAGAGGACAGATTGATTCGTGAATCAAAATTGAACCGATGACGATACAGTTTTGCAGATATTCAGGGTCATTTGAAAGGAATCGATATGCCGTTTCGGAGATCTTTAATGGAAACACAAAGTGCAGTTGACAGATGTGATTTACAATACTGTGATCGGCAACATTGAAGAGACTGAAGCCATTGCGATTGATTGCTTGCTAAACCAATATTAAGGCACCGATCCAAAAATCAAGGAGAGTTCTTCAATTCAAGTTCTAGTGCCCCGCAGCCATAACTAATGTCGACGATTTATTGCATCCAAGGTTTAGTGTGATCTTGCTAATGACCAGAACCAGTGCAGATACAAGGATTTTCGGGTCAGAGGAGAATTACAGTGATTGCTCGGATCCTAGGCAACCATCATGCCAGACAGCGATGCTGAGGCCGATGTCAAGGAGCACCATTTAGATTATGAGTTGGAGCCGAGTAAACAAATAGATGAATTGACACTTGACGCTAGGGCCAAGCTGCGCTCGGCGGACGGTATCATACGGGCCGAATTTCGGGTTGCCTTTTGCGTGATGACAGACACTTCCAGTTGCACAGCTTGATTCTCTTAAATTGAAAGCCAGCCCAATCATTGAATCCATAAATCATCTCGCATGGGCAATTAAAAATGGCAATTCGGCTATAACGCCTTCGTGGCTAGATATAACCTGCTCTTATCTCAGATAGTCCTTCAAACACAATCCATTCACGCAAATCACATTGATGGTCCGACACTCAATATAACATTTATGAACGAATCGCGATACGTCTATTCTCCGATATAGCCGAGCAGAAACTCGATACCGAGCTCCACCATAACTACACAAACATATACTGAAACTCAAAACAGAGAGCGTCAGACGATTAGCCGAAAATATATCCACATGAGAGTCTCTCGATGTTCTCGGTGCTACATGTCCAGCTGCATTGAACGGGTTCAGTCATTTTCCTCAACCCAAGAAAGCAGAATACGAAGACATCTCACTTGAGTGCACAGAAATCAGAGGAGCGCGCGACATTCGTGTCGATAGAGCCATTCGTGCTGTGAAAAGTCTGACTAGAAACACTGTGTAGCTTTTGAAAACGAGGAACCTAAAGAATTCAACTGGGACCCTAGATTCGGAGGTATGGGATCTACTGGGATCGTGAACCTTGGAGATCATGGCCAGATCATGGCAGGAAATGGTAGGGATGAGGGGAGTTCGGATGATGATCAAGATCAGGTGAACATTGAAGGAGAGCTCGTCGATAATGTTAGCCAATCTCCTGATTCGTTCTTCAGTGCAAGTACCCCAGGTGAACCCTCGCGCAACGGTAGCCAACCGACATTCAGAGAGAGCAATTAATTCCGTTAAGGAAGTCAATTCTCCTCACTCATATAACCCTATTCACCCACATCCTGGACTCTAGTTTCACCATTATTCTCGACTAGGTGTTTTGCCCCTTCTTGCAACCCCGTTGAAGTTATTTTTGTTTTATTCACTATTACAGCTACGTCCGTTCCATCACTATAATTGAGGGTATTTCCATAGCTAAGTCACCCTAAGACCTGCTTCTTTTTGTCCTGGTCTTAGTTTTTCTAACCTGATTGAGTTGATGTTTTACCTAGCTTTTTTGTCCCTAGTCCTAGTGACTTCAGTCAATCTCTTGGCCTGAATATGTCAGGGATGGGAAATGATAGTTTAATCATAAATCAATAGTCAAATCAATGTAGTGAAATGAGGAGAAGAAAGTCTGTTGTGGACTCCAATCAAGCCCTGTGTAATAAACAAGGTTTACAGTCAGGCCTTTGACCTGGATGATCACTTCTACTAATTCTGAATAGAGATAACTGTATTGAAGTTAGTATGCTACAGTAGCTTCCAAAACTGACCAAATGTTTAGTGTTTTTGGATTAATCATCTAATACCACTAAAGGTATGAACCTTAAAACTCTGAGATTAAGATATGTTATACTAGAATCAATTCCCTAGAGATGAGCCTATAAGTCATGTGATCAAAACTAGCTGAGTAATAAAATAAACAAAATAATAAAACATTTGGTTGGTTTTGGAAGCCTACTCTAATTTACTATTTGATAATCAGTATATGACCTCTGTTATGACTTGGCAAAACAGCTAAGTCAATATTCTTCCATTTTATTTTTTAATTTTCTTTTAATTTTCTTTTCTTCTAATTTCTAAAGATCAGACATGTGACTATGTGATGTGACTAATCTTGTTACATCCTGTGATGGATCGTGACAATTGTGACATGTCATGTGACCTTGTATTATCTAATTATCTGAAAAGAAAAGGAATAAAAGTTATTATGGCCAAGGTGGCTCATAACACCAATTGTATTTCATTAAGGTGCCTAATATCCAATCTTTTTTTTTTTGAATCAACAATACCTAACATCCAATCCTCTCATACTTTGATACACTGGAAATAGCACATAAGTAAAGGGACTTATACCACCTAGATCTGCTTGTCCACTGTTAAACAAGTATCAGATCACCTAGCAAATTATACAGCAAAATCCAAGTATGCAACGGTTTGATTTTACATCTTTCAAGACAACAATAAGAGATGTATCACTGTCATAATATTCAACTCAGCCTAATGAACATAGAATCAAGATTTATTGATGCAGTAACAATCAGGGAAAGAAGTGTGAAACAATTCATACAAGTCATTCACAACAACAAAGTGTACAGACTGCCAAGATCAGGACTTCTGGTTGAGTTCGGCCTGGAGTGCTTCAAGCTCTTCTGTCGTCTGAATTCATATCGTTAAACAACAATACATATATCCAGACTTTGATGGACGTACTTTGGCTGGTCCCAAGTTGTTCAACATCTGTTGGTTGAGCATCACGGGTCCCGGAGCAGCTTGAAGTGCACTCTGACTGCTTCTCAGTCCCCCTGTATTCTCACTTGGCTTCTGCATATCCGTTGGGTCATTGGATTTCTGATTTATATATCATGAGCGACTTGCTTCTTGTAATTTGAGCGACATACAGCAGGATGAGGAAGAATGTTGAAGGTCGGTTGTTCAATGCCCTGTTGAGCAGGCGGAGCTGTTGAGTGTCCACCAGCGTCATCAGGGGAGTCTTTAGATCTAGAAGTATTGTCGTGAGGGATACTGGCCATTCTATTATATGAGGTGCAGCACTTGAGATTTATATATTGTCCCACTCAGGGGCTATGATGTCACTCATCACTGATGTTTCACGCCCCGCAGCGCCGCCGGTGAAAGGACTCGAATTCAGTTATGATTAGTTCTAGCTACTGCTAGCATTGGTGGAAGCATAGGAAGCAGGAAAGAAAATAAGATTAAGTGACATATGTATGCGCTAGTTCTGAGCCGGTTGTGTCTGTGGTCGCGTTGCAGGGAGAAGAATTACACGACGGAACTCTGTAAAACAATTGCCTCCGCATTCAGTTTCAGAAGTCATGGTCAAAGGTAAAAAAATTCGGACCTTGAAAGTCGATGACACCATTTCCATCTTCGTCCGCCTCTTTCATCATGAGATCCAATTCCTCATCGGTCAGATATACTCTGATACTGTTCATTGTAGACCGCAACTCCTCTGCGTTAATTGTTCCATTACCATCCAGGTCGAATACCTTGAAGGCTTCCCGTAGATCGCTTTCCTCATCGAGAGGGGCCCCTGTGGCTTTGGATCGGACTGACATGAGGCTGACGAATTCATCAAAATCAATGAGTCCGTTGCGGTTTGCGTCGAGCTCCCTCATGATCCCATCGAGTTGAGTACGAGTTAGGTTCTCTCCGAAAGTGTGCAGGAAATTGGTGATTTCTTGGGGGGATATTGTTCCATCTCCATCTAGTTAGAGCAGACCCATCGGTGAATTATCCTATCTTGCCGGCTCGATAGTAATGGTAGAGCTCATACCTGCATCAAACGCCTGAAATGTATCTCTTAACGCAGCTGTGAATGCGACTATAAGCACTGAAAAGAAACATAGCTGGAGAAACAAACCTGTCAGTTGATCTACAGGTAATGTATGGATTGTCCTAAGGTCTCCTCCATTCTGCTATAGCCGGGGGCTGTAAGCTCGAAAGTTCAAGGAGTAGAAGGTGGACTTACTAGAATGAGAGGAGGTGCTCTCGTTGTCATTGTAGGTTGAAAGGGAGGTGAAGATGGATATACCGGCAGCCTGCTAAGCCTTGGGTCCGTGGGTTCTCATCACATACATATTGTAAGTGTTTCGGGATGTTTATCCTTGATGTATTGTTGCACGGGAGAGACTCTCATATGGTTTCCTGGGCCCGCATCTTTCCGCACTCTCGTTTTTGCCCATGATGATTCATGGACCATGAGACGTGGGAAGGTAGTATCTCTTCCACTGTCTTCCTAGGCAACATCTCAGTACAACCAGACATCCGAACTCAGTTCGTCTGTGTCATCTGAACATCATCATTAACATGATCCTTCTACCTAAGGAACAAGCACAGATAGATAGATAGATATCCATGCGTTCATAAACCTTTCTGCAGCTGAGGAAATAGTAAGCATAAGAAATTATCCGGTTGAGCCCAGAAAATAATTTCTCCTCGAGATTAAAATTGTACTCTAGTTTTGCCGCGACGAAGTGTCATAGCGACGTGTTTGGTTAGTGGTAGATTCCTAAATAGGTGATGCGGAGATAGCCGAGGTCACCACAGTGCCTTTGTGATTTGGCTCTTGATATTATTTACTCAACGACTACCCCATGGCCGACCAACTGGTACGTCTTTTTTCGTGATATGATGCAGGGTATTAACGCGTCATATGTCATCACTAGTCCGAAGGTGAAGTTCCACGTTGTGTGAAGTCTCGAGATGCTGACACAGGGTTTGCTTTGTGTTCACTGCAGAACAAATCTCCGGTTTGCTTTGTACAATTTGATCTTGATTCAAGAATCTCATTTCCTTCATGTACCAGAGTTCAAGGAGGCTTTCTCTCTTTTCGATAAAGGTAACCTCGCGTGCTTTCTGTGACTATCATTGATTAATCAATTAATTTCTTGTTATCTAGATGGAGATGGCACTATCACGACCAATGAGTTGGGCACTGTGATGCGTTCCCTCGGCCAGAATCCAACAGAAGCCGAACTACAAGATATGATCAACGAAGTGGATGCGGATGGCAATGGCACCATCGACTTTCCCGAGTTCCTCACAATGATGGCACGCAAGATGCGTGATACTGATAGCGAGGAAGAGATCAAGGAGGCATTTAAAGTTTTCGATAAGGACGGCAACGGGTACATTAGCGCCGCGGAGTTGAGGCATGTAATGACTAACTTGGGTTCGTCTGCTGTTGTATGTTTATTCGCGCTCAATTGTTTTCGTGTGTTCTAGGTGAGAAGCTATCAGATGTGGAGGTGGATGAGATGATACGCGAGGCCGATATTGACGGTGATGGGCAAATCAACTATGATGGTCTGTTACCCCGTACCTAGCGCTTGACGGCAAAGGCTGACGATTTGTTATCTCGATATGACTCTTGCAGAATTCGTCAAGGTAAGCTGACATCATTTTTTGGATGAGACCATCTTTGTTCACTGTTGTCCTAGATGATGCTGTCAAAATAATTGGATCTGGATCAATGTATGATTGACTGTACATTATGCCGGCTCAATTTTAAAATAAAACGCAGATTGAAAACCAGCATTGTTGCGTACGGATTACGAACTGAGTTTTTTCAGTATACTTAAATGTGACTTGGAAAAGTCAAAAAATTCCCACTAACTAGTTCGAACAACTGATCTTCTCATTGACCCGACTCTCCGAATATGATGCGAATAAAACGCCTTACCACTGATTTGGAAACTCATCATCTTTTAAAGCCTTTGAACAGTGATATTCATCATGGCTCCCACATGGAAGTCCTTCACATGAGGCTTTTATTTCCCTAGATTGACCAAGAGTCTCAACATCATCAAAGAATACTGCTACCAGGACTTCAAGGGCGGCGAAGCGAGTAGTTGCTGAACTTTGGTTTCTACGTCTGCGGCACCGAGTCCCTCCAGTTCTACATGGCGCTCGACACCTCGTTCTATAGAATGCATAAGAATCAGTCAGTTGTTGAAGACGGTGATGAAGCGCACCAAAACGTGCAAATGCGCGCGCAGGCGTGCCTGTTGCCTCGCGAATGAGGACAGGAAGATCGGGGTTTTGTTGTTTGATAGATTTATAGCGGGCAAGGACAAACTGCCTGGAAAGGCATAAGAGCGAAAGAGAAAAGCAGAGGCGAGGGTCACCTTGTGCCTGCAGATGCAGGGCCAGAGGGGGAGAATAGAAACCTGATTTCGCGGAGAGCAGAGGACATGGACTGTGGGAGTGCTTACGTGATGGAAGAATAGGTGTTGTATGAAGTTCGCACGTAAAGAGTTGGCAGAGTGATGGAGACAGACCGGTTGCCGACATTTGTGGAGGTTGTTTCGCGCAGAACACGGCCTCCTGTCGATTTGTTTATGTTCTAGTCTGTTTGAGTTTTCATCCTTCACCATTCTCACTAATAAATCTCTGCAGTCTCTTTCTCCAGCGCGAGGGCGCAGAGGACATTCTCGACTTCTGGCTCGACGTCCAACAGCACGAAAACCTCTGCAGAGCTTACTTCAAGGACGTTCGCAAGTCTGGACGCTCTATCAGGGAGGACTGGCCTCAGTATTGGGACTATGCTCGCCGCAGGGGCTCCATCTACGGCACCGTTGTCGGCCTCCACCCCGATACAAAGCGCAGCACTGCAAGCACTGCTGCAGGAGACTTCCCCTCCGACCAAGACAGGAAGAATCTTGCAGCTGTTGGCGATGCCGATCACCCTTCCCCTCGTTCACCTAGTCCTAGGCTACTGCTCACACCAGAAAATCCCTCCCGTTCCTCTGCACGCCCCACTTTGTTTCCTCTCCGTCGTGCATCCAGAGCACCCACTATCATTCCTCGTTCAGCAGCAATCACACGTCTGGATCTCGTCAGCTCTGCAGAGAGAATATTCTACCGCTATCTCTCTCCTGCGGTTGACCCTAACACTAGTCACGAGATCTACTTGCCTCCTGCCTTGAGAATCCATACTTTCCCCCTCAATGGCCAGGATGAGCCCAAGACTCAACTAGAACTCAGCATGCTGGCTCAGATCCCCGATATGTTCCATGCTCAAAAGGAGTATTGCTTCAGAGCCATGGAACAGGATGCCTTTCCCAGGTTTCTGCGATCCAAAGCATTCGGTAACCTCACACCCATATCGGCCCTTGTTCGCCTCATCCTTGGTCTTATCATTCTTTGGATTGGCTTAGCAGTGGGTTTTTCCCTCATTTTTCTTGATGTACATCCTAAATCCAAACGCTTCTTCGTAAGTCGTCTCTCGTTCATATCTCGCTGTCATCACTCATCACTCTTACCTCGACAGCTCTTCATCCCATTCACTTTTGCAATTCTCTTCCTCATCTCTCATCAATACGAACTTGACCCTCTCCTTGTCTTCTTTGGTCAATCTGAATCAACGCCCTTCCGAACGTTGACAATTCGAGAACCATATGTGAGGAATCTGCTGTTGGGACGAGCGGTCTGGGTCTCGATCGTCGTTGCGATTCTTGTAACGGTTTTGACTCTTATATTCTGGGCGGTGCCCGGGCATCGACTATAGATCATTGATACCAATCAATTTTTAGGTGGACTCATCACCGTCCATTGGATACCCTTTTTGGAAGAGTTTGAGGTATGAATGATTATGACAACTTTTATTTCCTTTCTCCAACGCTAGTTAGTAGCTTTGTCAATCGTTATCAATTATGTTTATGTGAGATTAGCTAATGCATTACCCCCCCGACATAAAGCGTGGAAGATGTTTTGTTCGCTTTAATATATCCATTTCTACCGATGCGATTTCTATACATGTTTTTAACACTTTCAATGTAACCTGCGCTCTGTCATACCTGCATAGTGGACAAACAGTTGTCAACTAAT
>Ga0153949_1001043_pt1 | contig 9937 bp, 7 predicted proteins | sample TSNJ033MetaG_FD_104705 | JGI IMG/M metagenome (GOLD analysis project Ga0153949, IMG submission 104705) | Attine ant fungus gardens microbial communities from New Jersey, USA - TSNJ033 MetaG | ecosystem: Host-associated > Fungi > Mycelium > Unclassified | place: USA: New Jersey, Wharton State... | reverse complement strand
TGGTGGTCTATGCACCAGAACAGCCTACCACATGATTACTACCTATTGTTCTACATATAGGAGTGCTATTGTTCTTGAAATAGAGATAACCTAACCATCTTAGAGCAGTCCTTTGTTCTATTCAAGGACAGATGATAATCTATAAGTAAAGATCAGTGTCATGTGCAAATATTGAGGACCTTGTATCTCCATGGGATCTTATTGCCTCGGGATCTATTCATAGCTGAAAGAAGCGCATCGAAGAGAGCTTTATGATGGTCATTGAAGAAAATGATTATGTTAAGCGGTTCCTGAGATATTGGTGATTTAGTGTCTGGTGACTTGGTGATCACTGACTAATCTGCTGATAACTCAGTGAATACTAATTGCTTTGAGATGTTTTTGGTACTGTTTGAAAGGTCTTTTTAAGGGCTTTTGGTGGCCATTTAGATCGTTAAAATCGGTCAAGTATTCCTAGAGTTATGGTCCGAATGAAGTTTGTGACACTGTTATATCTCCTGTGTCTATTAGATCTCTTAATATATTATCCATTATTGTCTGAAATGTTGCTAGTGAATTTGTGAAACCAAAAAACATTACAGTGGATTTGTATACCCCAAGATATGTTATGAACATAGCCTTCTACTTATTTTTCTCTTTTATTTATACATTGTTGTACCCCCATCATAAATCTATCTTTGTAAACACCTTTCTTGTGCCTATGGTGTCAATCAAGTCTGAAATCAAAGACAAGGGATAATTGTTCTTAATTGTCCCTTTATTAAGATACCTATAGTCTTGTACTATTCTTTTTTTTCTATTCTTTTTTTCTACAAAAAAGACTGGTGGAGTTTGAAGTAACTTTGAGAGTTGAAGATACTCCTTCCTCAACTGTTCCTCCACAAATTCTCTAATTTTCTCTTTCTTTTCTCTTGATATCAAATATATTCTTCCTTTCCTTGGCACAAAATCTTCTCTTAAATTTATTGCATAGTCCCAAGGTTTTCTGACTGGTATCCTTTCCAATTCTACCTTCTCAAAAACTTTAAGCCACTTGTAGAATTTCTGTGGCACCATTTTTCTTACTTTCTCTCTGTCTAGCTCAACCTTGTCATCAAACTTTTCCTCCATTGTCCATTTCCACTCATCTCTATCTACTTGATCTACTGCTCTGATTCTCTTCCCAATTTTCTTTCTTTATTCAACATCCTTCTTTACTGCTGTATTTCTTTTACAGATAGGTGGACATCTTGTCATCTTCACCTCTTTTGTTTCCCAATTTATCTCAGGATTGTGTGCCTGCAACCATGGTATTTCTAGTATCACATTTGTCTTTCCCAAGCTGTATACATTCATTCTCATCCTCTCTATGTAATATTTGTAGTATACATTTACTTCCACTTGGTGTGTGATGGTCCCTGCACTATTATTTGTACCATCTACATTTCTAACTGTTACTAGTCTATTTAACTTCTGCAACCTAAATCCATGTTTTGCTGCTATTTTTCTGTCCATAAACATTCCTGTTGCACTATTATTCAAGAGTGCTTTTACTGTTACTCTCTCATGTGTGTTTACTTTCTCTACTCCAATATTCAGCTATACTTCTCTCAATATTTTGAATGTTCTCCTAACGTCCCTTTGCTTATTTCCCTCCTTTGCTGTGTTTCTTGGAACCTCTGTCTATATGCTACTCTGCTGTGCTTTTCCTTCTATAGGATATGCTGCTACTCCCCAGTTCTACTATGGCTTCTTTTTCTCTGTTCTATATTCTGAACATAAGATCTCCTTTCTTTCTTGTTCTAACACTCTTCCTTCTATAACATCTTTTCTTCCATATTCCACACACTACACTCTTGTCATTTCTCCCCTTTTTGTTTTCTCCTCTCTCCAATTCCATGCTTCCTGGCAAAAGTCATACTACATACTTCTTATTTATCTTTCAAGAAGAAAGCCCTGATCTTAATTTTTATGGGTCTGTATCCCTCTACTGTTACATTCTCCACAATTTACATAGGTCACTATTACCTCCTCTATGACCTATCCTCTATCAAAAAGAAGAGTGTCTTCTGGAGATATGCTCTACTCATTACAGTACTCCTGTGCTTTTTTCTATATAGAATATACCTGTCACAAACTTCATTCAGACCATAACTCTAGGAATACTTGACCGATTTCAATGATCTAAATAGCCACCAAAAGCCCTTAAAAAGACCTTTCAAACAGTACCAAAAACATCTCAAAGCAATCAGTATTCACTGAGTTATCAGCAGATCAGTCAGTGATTACCAAGTCACCAGACACTAAATTACCAATATCTTGGGAACCACTTAACGTAATCATTTGCTTCAACAACAATCATGAAGCTCTCTTCAATTTGCTTCTTTCGGCTATAAATAGATCCAGAGGCAATAAGATCCCATGGAGATACAAGGTCCTCAATGTTTGTATATGACACTAATCTTTACCCATAGATTATCATCTGTTCTTGAATAAAATAAAGGACTGCCCTAAGATGGTTAGGTTATCTCTATTTCAAGAACAATAGCACTTCTATATATAGAACAATAGGTAGTGATCATATGGTAGGCTATTCTAGTGTACAGACTACCACAATTATGTATTTAAGAACTGTATATCTGAGGATAAACCTCAGATTTAACAACATCTTTTGCTACTGTCTAAACTTTGCTTTTTTAAGCCTTTTGATTATTAAATCATCAACTCACAAATTAGTAAGTGGCTATTTGTGATAGCACCAGTCTTTGCTGTATCTTTTGTAGTCTAGCCACATATACTGTCTCTTTCTCTCTTTATATCTCTTTCTCTACTACTGCTATCAGACAGTCCCACTTGAAATGTCTTACCTCCCAATACCTAAAGCATTACAGTTCCTTCTTCTTCTGTCTTCTCACTTTTACTTTCTCCCTTATACTACATCTCATTACTCTACTTACCAATACCTCAAACTTATTATGGGGAATAGGCCTCTTCTTTTCTATCTTTTTCCAGTTCCTGTAGTTACAGACCAGGTGCCTGAACCCTTTGCAACCAAAATACTTTCTTTCTTCTCTTTTCTCTAGTTCTATTCTTAATTTGGCGAGAGTCTGCCATTAATTGAGTATATTGCTCATAAGCTAGTTATATTGTTTAAGAGACATGATGTTATGCCCCTTGAAGTAGAATAGGATTTTTGGATCTTACTAATTACAACTATATTTGTTAGAATACAAGATTTTTACTGTCATGAGTTACCCCAACTATGACAAAGTACTATAAATAGATTAGACATAAACTGGAGTTGAACCAGTGGCTAATGGATAGCTTGTAGTATAAATGAGGACAAATAGTATACCTGTATATATAGTAGACTGCAATTAAGTGAGAACTTTATCAAGTTCTTTTCTAATCCTGAAGAACTGCCTTGAGTTAAACCCTAGCTTAAGGTTTCTGAGTTAGTCACTGATATTTATCCAATCAGACTCCTACTGCCTTACTAACTACTACCCTAATCAGATAGTAAATAACCACCTTAAGAAGAGGATCTCTACTCTAATAGCATCTTCTATAAGGGCAACTGGAGTGAAGTAGACTAGTGATATTTGAGGGAATTTTGATGGTCTAATATACCCCTTCCTAAGTTGGTCATTTACAAATTTTTGGACCTCTTTCCTTTTGTCTTTTAATAATAGATAGATTTCTTAGGCTTGAACATCTCCTTGAGATCTATAGCATGATCCCAGACTTTTCTTGTAGGTATCCTCTCTGACTCTACCTTCCCAAATACCTTTCTCTACTTCAGGAATTTCCTTGGAACTATTTCTTTAATTTTCCTATAATCTATCTCAATTTCTTCTTTTCTTCCCCAATTTTTTTTATTATCTACAGCTCATCTTACAATCTTTTTTTTCTCTAGAGTAACTACTTATCTTTCTTTCTTTACTTTCTTTTCTTCTTTCAACTTTGTGTTTCTCTTACACAGTGGCAGACATCTGTAAGGGCAACTGGAATGGAGTAGGCTCCAGGAGAATCCTTAGTCATATTACAGTTCCTGAGTGTATTACAACTTACTTCCAGGAGAATCCTTAGAGATTAGGATAAGGCTTCTAGAGGTATACTCTACAATATATATACTACTACAGTTATGTATCCTTAATTCCATGGTTCTATCTAGCAGGATCAGGAGTTACTAAGTCAAGCTAAGGTAATTAAATATTACTATGTAATATTTAATTAGATGCAAGGTTGCTCTGGAAGGACAGTCTAGTATTCCAGGGGTAGCATTGGTAGGGTTCTCTTACAACATCTTATTATTTTAACCTCTCCTGTCTCCCAGTTGATTTTTGTGTTATGGACTTGTAACCATGGCATGTGTAAGAGAACAAGTCTTAGTCATACTAGAAGAGCTTAGTAATGCATCAATACAGGTAAGTAGTATCTAGCTTGCTCTACAATCCATACAGTTGCTTTCTATATAAACCTTTTCCTCTTGTTTTCATTGTTCTATTAGTACTAGGTAGCCTTATAAGGTAATGTAGTTATTAATGTACAAGTTATGTGTTCTCTTGGCAATGTACACAGACTAGCTAGTATAGATATATATACTAGTAAATGTATGGTAGAATACCTTGTTCTAACATTAATTGAAACTCCTGGGCTATTCATTGTTCTGACTCTAAGTCTGCTCTCTTTACTAATACTAGAGTAGTTAGGGACTGTACTATCCTCTTACAGTATGCCCAATATTACATCTGTTCTTTCTAAATTACATATGTCTATTCTCATTCTTTCAACATGGTTTTTATAGTACATATTGACTTTTACCTGATGTATAATTGCTCTTCCACTGTTGTTTATACCATTTACATTTCTTACTATTACCAGTCTCTCTAGTTTCTGCAGCCTAAACCCATGTCTTGCTGCTATCTTTTTATTCATGAACATTCCTATTATACTACTATCCAAGAGTGCTTTTACTGTTACATCTTTATATGTATTTACTTTTTCTACCCCTATATTCAACCATGTTGAAGTGGTCTAGCAACCTACTCATACTATATCAGTGCAGTATCCCATTACTACTAATCTAGAGCAGTACTTGCATTCCAATCATTGATGTTGTCAGTACTCACTAGTATGGTACACAGCCTACTTCTTTTGGACTTTCTACTTAATAACTGAGAATATGGCTTTTATCACTCAGTCATCCACTTTACTTTGCAATACCTGAGGTAAGATATATATATTGTATTCTCTTAGACTATGGTAACTCACAGATATATATAGCATATATATCTGATAGGTAAATATATACCTAGTTGTCTACTTTACTTTGTGATGCCTGAGCTTACATATTTGATAAACCATACTTCTCTCAACATTTGAAACGTCCTTCTTATATTTCTCTCTATACCCCCTTCTTTTGCTGCACTTCTCAGAACTCCTGTCTATATGCCACTTTGCTGTGCTTCTTCCTATACAGAGCATGCTACTACCCTTTAATTCTACTATGGCTGTTTCCTTCCAGTTCTACATTTTGGACACAAAATTCTCTTCCTATTCTCCTCTGATATTCCCTCAACTATATCTTTTCTTCTATACCAACTATACTTTACATTGACTGTTCTTCCTTCTTTTGCTGTATTCTCTCTCCACTTCCATGCTTCAAGGCAACTGCTACACTACACATTTCTTAAATGTTCACCAGAGATAAATCCTTGTCTCTGGTTTTCATATGTCTTGGTGCTTTTGTAGTTGCACTCTCTATACTCCATAAATGTCACAACTTCCCACCTGGTCATTTACCCTCTCTGCTCTAATGCTGTACTTCTTGGGGATATACCCTGTACACTACTATATTTTTGTACCTTTTTCCATAAGAAGTATACTAGCCTTTTCTCTTGCTGTACCTTTTGTGGGCTAGCTGTATATACTACTTTCTCATCTCTCTTCCTCTTCTTCTCAACTTCAATATTTGGGTACTCCCATTTGAAATGCCCAACACCCCAATATCTAAAGCATTTAATCTCCTCTACCATCTCATTTCTTCTTATCCTTACTTTTTCTCTTACTCTATATCTTATCACTCTACTTGACAACACTTCAAATTTATTTCTGGGGATCAGCCTCTCCTTCTCTTTCTTATTCTTGTTCCTGTAGTTACAGACCAGGTACCCAAACTTTTTATAGCTCCAATACTTTCTCTCACCTCTTTCTTCTAATTCTGCCCTTAGTCTGGTGAGAGTATGCTGTTGATTGAGCATGCTACTCATAAGAGAGTTATATTGATCTAGAGATATGGTGCTATATCTTTAGAGAAGTCAAAATAGGAAATGATCTCACTAATGTTATATCTACTGGGGCACAAGATTTTCACCTAGCTAAACACCTACTGTCTTACTTACTACTGCTCTAGTAATATGGTTATACTATTACCCCAAGAAGAGGATCTCTAACCTAAATGCCTTCCTAAGAATGTAGCATTAATCCTCTGTATGTATAGCCTACAATGGGACTTCAGCACAAGGTTTATAAAGTGAAAAGGTACAAGTAACTACTGGCAACACCACTCAATTAGCAGGTCAGGTCTCAGACATAATACCTGAGCTTGGTACTGCACTTCTACCAATAGTCCCTAACTAACTATCAAGTTCCCTTAAGCCTAGAGCCTGGCTATATTGTAGTGGTCCTCAGTTGTATCACCCAGGTACTGAGGAAGATAAAAGAGCAAGTTGGCAAGGCTCTGTAATGAATAGTGCCAATGAAAGAATCAAGTTCTAGTGTAGCAACTTAGCCTAAGACAACTTAATTATACTCCAAGTCTGAGTTGACAAGAAGAACTTAATAGAGTTTCCATTGGATTCTGTATACTATTTATACAACTACTACATGGTCTGTGCATTACTCTCCCATACTCATCATATAACTTTATCATGTAATATAATACTATGATATACTGACATATGACTATGATGATATATGATATGAGTCATGTAATACTTTCCCATACTCTTTCCTTATATAGTAAGTCCAAATAAGAAAAGAAAAAAAAAAAGAAAAGAAATATAAATAATGATTTAGCTATTTTGCCAAGTCATGACATACAGAGGCAGAGTATATGTATCACAAATGGCCACTTATTAATTTGTGATTGGTTGATTTGATAATCAAAGTGCTCACAAAAGCAAAGTTAGACAAGTAGCAAAAGATGCTATTAAGTCTGAGATTTATCCTTAGACATACAGTCCTTAAATATATGATTGTAGTGGTTTGTACACCAGGACAGTCTACTACATAATCACTATCTATTGTTCTACATATAGGAGTGCTATTGTCCTTTGTTCTATTCAAGAACAGATGATAATCTATAGATAAAGATTAGTGTTATGTGCAAACATTGAGGACCTTGTATCTCTATGAGATCTTATTGCCTCAGGTTCTATTTATAGCAGAAAGAAGCACATTGAAGAGAGCTTCATGATGGTCATTGAAGCAAATTATTATGTCAAGCAGTTTCCAAGATATCAATGATTTAGTGTTTGGTAACTTGGTAATTGCTGACTGATCTACTGATAACTTGGTGAATACTGATTGCTTTGAGATGTTTTTGGTACTGTTTGAAAGGTCTTCTTAAGGGTTTTTGGTGGCCATTTAGATTGTTGAAATTGGTCAAGTATTCCCAGAGTTATGGTCTGAATAAAGTTGGTAACAATATAGTTCTGTCTGATAGAAGCTGATAGGTTGCTTGGCTTCAGAATGTGCTTAAAGAGCTAGAATATAACCTTGGACCAATCCCACTTGCTGGAGATAACCAAGGATCAATTTTTGTTTTGTAATCTAGTACAAGAAATCTGCTCAAAGTATATAGATATTTGTTATCATTATATTAGAGAGTGTATTAACAAAGGCAAGGTTGAAGTCTTCTTCATTGAAGGTAGCAACAACCCTGCTGATATGTTTACTAAAAATCTCAGTCATACTAAATTTTCAATCTTGAAAAAGACCCTTGGTCTTGAGTTCTACTTAGCATAAAAATACTTACATGAGTAATATATACTATATTGAGCAAGGAAGAGTATTGAACTTGTGAGAATATCACAAGTAACTTGTAGAACCAGACAGGTACTCAAGTTGTAGTATAGCATTATAAGATACCATCACAAATTATACTACTATGACTATAAGAATAGAAAACTCAGTAGGTATATAAGTATATATGCAACTCTATAAAATACAGTGTTTTTCTTAACTTTAGTTAGAGTATACACAATAAAAATAATAGCTAGCCCCTAAGGTAAGCCTAGAGTGCTTCCCACTGCATCTGCAGATGGACTGCTTATCACTTCTGACTTGTATCATATACTAGAAAGACTGATAAGAGTATGTACTATTATGTTATGAGATAACTAAAGAAGGAAACTATTTCTTATATGTCCATCAACTTGATAGGAAGTATTATAACTCAGTCAAATGGCTAAGTCCTTATTTATATCTCTTTTCTTTTTCTTTTTCTTTTAATTAGAAAATTAATGGACATATAAGAGAGAATGACTCAAAAGATATGTATGGGACTTTATAAAATAGAAGTAAATATAAGAATGTGTATAAGTAGTGTATAATAATTGAACAGGAACTCTATTGAGTTCTCTTTGTTAACTTAGACTAGGAGAGTAATTAAGTTGTCTTAGGCTAAGTCGCTATACTAGAACTTAATTCTCTCATTGGTACTGCTCATCACAGAGCCCTGCTAGCTTACTCTCTCATCTTCCTCAGTACCTGGGTAACATAACTCAGAACTACTATAATATAGCTAGGCCCTAGGCTTAAGGGGACTTTGTAGTCAGTTAGGGACTATAGGTAGAAGTGTGGTACTAAGCTTAGGTATCACTACTAAGACCTGACCTCATAATTGAGTGGGCTGGGTAGTTACTTGTATTGCTTTCCTACTATAAACTTTATACTACAGATATATTGTCATCTGTCTATGTAAAAGAGTAATGCCATATCCTTAAGAAGGTGTTTAGGTTAGAGATCCTCTTCTTAGGGTAATAGTATAACCATAGTATTAGGGTAGTAGTTAGTAGGGCAATAGGACTCTAGCTGGGTGAAGATCTTGTGCCCTAGCAAACATAGTATAACTAGTGAGATCAACTATTTATTCTATACCGTCGAGGTATCAACACAATGTCTCAATCCCAATACAATTCCCTCATAAGTGGTCTGCTCAACCAAAAGTATGCTCTTGCTAAACTAAGGGCAGAGTTAGAAGGAAGGAAAGAGAGGATATATTGGTATTATAGAAAGCTTAGGCATCTGGCCCATAACTGTAGGAATAAAAGGGGAGAGACAAAGGGGAAACCAATTCCCCAAAATAAATTTAAAATGATAGTGAGTAGGGTGATATAATGTAGAGTAGGGGAAGAAGTAAAAGTCAGAAAGCAAGAGGTGATAAAGGAAGTACAGTATTTTAGATGTAGAGTGTTATGACACAGCCAAAATGGCTAAAGTCATTATTTATTTTCTTTTTCTTTTCTTTTCTTTTAATTAGAAAATCAATGGATGCATGAAATGAAACAACTAAGAAGAGATGCATGGGAGTTTATAAATAGAAGTAAACACAAGAAGTGTATAAGTAGTGTACTATAATCAAATGAGAACTCTATCAAGTTCTTCTTGTCAACCTGGGCTAGGAGGGTAATTAAGTCATCTCAGGCTAAGTCGTTACACCAGAACTCAATTCTCTCATCAGCACCACTTATCATAGAGCCTTGCTATCTTTACTCTCTTATCTTCCTTGGTACCTGAGTGATACAACTTGGGACCACTATGACATAGCTGGTGTTACCGAGGAACAGTGAATGTTCTTAGTGGTCACCCTAGGTGGATGTTCAGGAAGAACTCGATGGAGTTCTTCGTTGGATTGCAGCCTTATTTATACTACTACTACAGTGGCTGTACC
>Ga0153949_1001034_pt1 | contig 9998 bp, 9 predicted proteins | sample TSNJ033MetaG_FD_104705 | JGI IMG/M metagenome (GOLD analysis project Ga0153949, IMG submission 104705) | Attine ant fungus gardens microbial communities from New Jersey, USA - TSNJ033 MetaG | ecosystem: Host-associated > Fungi > Mycelium > Unclassified | place: USA: New Jersey, Wharton State... | reverse complement strand
TAGGGCAGCAATGTGAATGCGCGAGGACTCAAATTCAGCAGGCAAGACATCCCAGGATGACGTGCGCTCAGGAACACCATAATTGCCGACCAATGGATAGGTAAGTACAAGAATTTGGCCCTCATAAGAAGGGTCCGTGAGAGACTCTGTGTATCCAACCATGCCTGCGATGATCACCATGATGAGTAATAACATCAACTATATAGTACTACGGGAACGAAACCTGTTTGGAATACACATTCGCCAGATATACTCTTCTCTGCGCCAAATGAGAAGCCACAATAAGCAGACCTATCTGCAAGTTCTAAAACTCCATCCATTGCCTTAGATTTATCTCCAGTGAGCGAAGCAGCTGCGAGCGGCGGCATAGGCATGTTGACATCGCTTGGGGTTCGGAGAAAGGAGGGGCGGTCGGGTTGCTCAAGAGGAATAGTAATTTTTTGTGTCATGCTGACGAAATATCTTCCTCTTCACCATTTGAAGATCTAATCTTCCAAATTTTATTGTTTGGTTTTGTATGGTCTGGATCAATCTATCTTATCTGATATAACTTTACATATATACAGTCCACTTGTAGTCTAAAGAGAAACTACAGTATTGGGCACGAAACAGGGGGAAAACTATAGAAGAGGAGCTACAACTATTCATTCTTAGTAAGGGACATGGGATGCTCGTAACCACCCCTCCTTCATTAGAAATCAAAACATTAGAATGGGACAATGGCCGAGAGAGACGGTTGAAGAGAGTGAGCTACCTGTCTAAAAAGGCGAGACAGAGAACAAAATAAATTATTCATATAATATACAATTCTAAGATATCAGATATCTGAATGATAACCATTAACTCGCGGACTAATCGAATATTATTGAGCTGGAAATCAACGAGATGTCTGGCCCAACCTTTAGCATGCAGTTATTATAGCTGTTCACTCATCAAAATAACCGGAATATTATCCGTGCTTTATTATCACTTTTTGGAAATTCACAAATAATGAGTGGATTATTGAACACTTACTAGAAATATACCACAAGGACTATCCAACCAAGATTGACTGTAAAGTAAATGCTATTTCGATGAAAACACAGGTATAATTGTATCAACGAAGCAGATTTGTCCAAAGCATGACGGTCTTCACTGTAAGTCACTTGGCCTCATTATCTCTCCGTACTATCTCTCCGCACTACACTGACACTTCAATGAGTGGTCCATGTGAGTACATACCAACGTGCTTTCGTTAATGATACAAGTGATCACACATACGACCTCAAATTTACCCTAGTGTCAATAGTCACTACCGTAATCCGTATCACTTTCATCGTCACTATTATGAGTGTCAGATGCCTGGCCCACGTCATTTGGATCGAAATCTTCATCCGATTCGTCCACCGATCGGGTGTGCTGTTCTTTTACATCTTTCCTAGTAGAAAACCCCTGGCTCTGAGTATCTCGCATTGAGGCACGACATTCATCAATTGCGGGTCCGGATATCATTGACAACCATGCCTGGAAGATATATCTAGTCATAAGTGTAAGGGTACAGGACTCTTGAAATCAGATATCTCAATGAAGACTCACACTGCCTCATTCCCCGCACACCATACATTTCTGTCTTCTAGAATTCCTAAGTCCTGCGCCATGTCGGCAATATGTTCGCTTCGAGACTGTGCCATGCTGAGGAAGAGGGCCTGAAGATCCACAATATACATAGCATGCTTCGGTCTTTCGGTTGAACGTGACCTTCTATGCTGTCTAGTGGTGTTGAAAGATGGAGATTGCGAGCGATCACGAGGCCTTTGTTTACGTTGCTCGTAATCATCATTGGGAATAGTATTGCTTGATTCCTGCGTTTATCATAAGAGTTGAGCATGGTATGCAGAGGATCAAGTACCTGGGGTCTGAGGAGTTCCCCGATGCTTGACTTCCATTCGGTGATATCCACACCCAGCTCCTGTAAAACCCTTCGAGCAAGCGTTTCGTCAAAAACGAGTAAAATAACAGGGCAATTGGATTTCTTGAGATCATTAAAATAGTCTTGAGCGAGATGTTGGATTTCCGTAAATGGGATGGTCCTCGTTGTCCCATGTTCAAAATCCTGATAATTACTCAGCTTGGATGGGATTCTACAACACGCACCACTTACAACTTTCTTTTTGTCCGTCCGTCGAAAAAGCCTGTCTTCCGCTCCGATAAGATGGAATGCCGAACCCGGCTTCAGTTGCAACCCTGACTTGAGATCCGTGGCCTCTGCCCAGCCATATTCCAGAGGTCGACTTCCAGTACTCCACAATGTCCTCAAATTGGTGGTGAATGATGCAATACGAACGCTCTGGATCCATGAAGTATTGAATATAGAATAATTAGCTGGGTTTATAGTGTCCTTGAGAAGGTGATAGAGTACTCTGGACGTCATTCAGAAACTGGAAAAAGATATCATCAAGTTGCAACTAGCCTTCCATGTTCAAATTCTCCACGTCTAGTCCCTGCGCTTCCGTTTTCATATGCCTTGTTTGCTTGACTGTTGTCTGAAGCTCCAGCTTTCTTTCTGGCCTTGGGCTTAAGGGTTTTAAGCTTTCGTTCGAATTCATGGGCCGAGGCAAAGTAAATGGGAGAGACAGATATGTAGTCATTCATGGTTGTGGATCCATAGATCCTATGCCTGTCCACTTGGTTGAACATGGAAACCTGCGTATCCGCGAGGAGTAAATGCGAGGAGCCCGTTTCCTTTATCCCTTTGGCATGTTAAATTTGAATACGAAAATCAAAAAATAGTCCTGCACCTAGAAGTAACTCGAGTGGCCGGTCTTTACTGGGACATAATGAAGAGCTTGGCCCTGCCAAGAGCTCTATGAGTTTCTTGTCATTCCAGTCATTCTCGAACCTGACAGCTTGTATTGATTCATGAGCAATCTATATAATGGTATTTACATACCACCTCACGTTTGGCCTAAACCCTCCAATCTGATAAAACTTTGTGGCTCGCATGTGGTGATCGTAGAATGTAGCTTTTCCTTATCCAAAATACATTCAAGTACTGCGATTGCCGGTGGCTCACGTCTGAGCGATTTCCCTGATCTCCCACGAGTCTGATGACATGGGTCGATAACTGGCAAGCATACTCAACCAGGGTGCCATATGACCGTTATTAACAACACAAACAAAACAATTTATGACGATCAAGGCTTTGTCGTCGTGCCTGGACTGATCCCTCCTGAACACTGGTCAGAGCTAAAAGCTGCATGTCAGAGGGTTATCCAAAAAACCCGAGATGGAACATGGCCTCATCGTCGAACAGTCGGTAGGCAGTTCCCTCCATTCAATAACGATAACCCCGATTCTTGGGGTGTACAGCACGTCATGCATCCGCAGCTCAGTGAGCCAGCCTTCGGTCGATGGTATACCTCAGATAAATTATTGGAAATCGTCAAGGAGCTTTTGGGTTGCAGAGATGATGAGCTGCAACTTGGTATGTCCCTTCAACTGTTGCTGGGCAGATGTCTGATTGTCGCAAGCAAGAATTATTCAACCTTCTCATTAATCCCCTGGACCATGATTTTTCTTTGCGTTGGCACAGGGATGATATTCACGAAAATGCGTCTGAGGAAGAAGAACGAACCGCCCTTCGAGTCTGGAGTTATGGTGTAAGTTAAAGTCATCCGCTTTCTACCATTCCGTTACTTGTTTTGACATTATTCTAGGTGCAGTGGAACACGTGTGTCTAGACGACTTGTCTTATTTCCTCTTAGTAATCCTTTTTCTAGTGCATTGTATACTGATGAGTCCCTTTACATTGTACCTCGTTCTCACAAGACTGTGCGGACTCCGGAACAACGTCGCCTTTCAGAAACTTTGGATCCTCCCTCGAACCCTCTGGCCATGCCAGGTGCGATCCGCTTGACCCTCCAGCGTAAGTGAGATATGGCTGCCATTCCTATCAAACACTGATCTGAGTCTTAGCTGGGGAGACCGTCTTCTATAATTCCAACATTCTACATTGTGCCGCTTATAACTCCAAGGTGCAAAGAGTGACATTACATGCATGTGTTGGAGATATCAGGGGCGGTTCAATCAGAGCTCGCAATGTACTACAGCATGACCTCGAGTGGATGAAGGAAGATGAGTTCAGGGTTTCTCTCCCTGAGAATACGAGAACACGAAAGATGCTCGACAATCTCTTGAATATGCAGAAGCACAGTGGAAAGCTTGGCTACTCCTTGCAGAATTGATCATCAAATGGACTTTTTTAGCCTTCCGCGATGTTGAAGCTGCATCAAAGTGTTCGTTCATCATGCAAATCTAGTACATATTTCACTTTCTCTTCTGTTCTGGTCATACGAAATCTAAGCTTATGTAGCAGTTCCAGCGGCCAATACAGAAACAGATTCTCCGATGTTGTCTAATGCCTAGACAGACATTTTGAATCATGGTTTATAAGTGGAGCCCGGGTGTGGTTCTTGATATTGTGTCTGATATATCGGCAGGTTCTGTTAAACATCAACATACGAACCCAATGAAATCGAATGCCGATCTATTTCTCGTGAGCACAGCTCAAAACTTGATGTTCGCTTTAGTCTTTCGAAAAGTATAAGATTCGCCTAGAGAAAAATTTAAACAAAAGATTTACTCATCGAGGCTGTCAACATACTCCAAGACGATAACAAGTTTATGCATTCGTGTGTTTTTGTCGATATCAAGACAGAGGTACTTCATTCTCTATAGTCCACCCGATGACGGATCTTGACTTCATCAAACCTCTGCTTTGATCTCTGAGGTGCTTCTGAGGTTGTTTTCTGCTGTTCTCTCCAAAGTCACCATTGGCCCAGAATAAGAGAAGAGATAGCGAAAACCTGAAATGTCCTCTTGTCGAAATCAAATCATCGCGGTCTTCATATGGTGGCCAAGAAATCCTCCACGTAATAACTTGCCTCAGAGATCAGTCGATGTTTTTGACGGTCAACGACCAACTTCTTGCACAAGTGTATCCGCATCCAGACGATACAATTTATGACCTCCCGTCATTGGTCATACGATTTTGTCATGATAGTAGATGCTATTGTAGATATCCATTATCTAGAAACTGATAATCAATAGTCGGCCACCTGGATCTTTTGTTCTGCCTCCAAACATGCACTGGTCTTAAGCAAGTTCTTGAAGCCAATGTTCTCCAAGAGACTAGCACAGTGATTCGGGATGAAATGAATATTGAGGTCACGGGGACCAGGGACGAAAAGCCTTCGAGCATAACTACTGAGTGTAACCAACAGATGTGATAATGGAATGGGATAAAAACAAAAATAGAGAAAAATTTAGATGACGAATCAAACCTATCATTAGGCCTGGACTTCAACAATCGTACCTGATCACCACGTCACGATTATATATTAGATCTATCTATGATCTGATACTGGTGATTGAGCACAAGATATCACCAGACCAAGAACATCGAATCGTATTTCTACATGTTGATTGAAGTACATCAAATTGTGTTTCTCGTGCCTCCCGAAGTTGCGAAGGCATCAGCGGATACACTGATATTAGTTTCGGAGCTGCCGGGGGGCACAATACTAGTAGGAGTCATTGTGCTCTCACTAGACGGAAGGGAGTAACCTGGTACGGAGATACTGCTACCGTCGATTGGCCTGCCTTCCGGGTAGGTCAATGGGCATTTTAGCACATTGCAAGTGGGAGTGGCAGTCTCTGTCGGGACGGTGAAAGATCGAGTGCGGAAGTCTGGGTTCTCTAACATGAAGGAACCAATCATGCTGACAGCTGGAGGAGCAGATACAGCCGTGCCCATGAAAGACGTGGAAGAATGGGTGGTAGTCACCGTGGTTGCAGAGGTCATGGGTACAGACGAAGCGGCAGAGGCCCAAACGCTTTGTGTAGCGAGCCCAGCAGAATCAGCTGGGGGTAGTCCAGTAAAATTACTGCTCTGTCGCTTGAGAATCTATTAATGCATTAGTCTTTGCTTGCATATTAATTTTCTTTGTTAACACACCTGCACTGGACCGGCTGATGCCGGAATTCCAGCTGCGAGTAACGATGCGGCAATAAAAAATCTGAGGATTCCGTTCATATCGTTTATCTCTCGGAACCGATGTCGAAGGTTGAAGAAATGAGGAATGTCCTCTGCATCTTATAAAGACGGGTTGGTAGTGGCTCACTTCTGTACAAATGGCACCGCTAACTATCCACTCATCTAGTCCTCTGGACCCAGGTATACGCTGTACAATGTGGGACATGAAACGATATAGAGATATTCATGACAATCACTACCGTTGTTCCGGTCTTGCTGCGGCTGAGCAACCACGGTTCACTGCTGCGAATCAAATACACTTTGAGCGGACCTTGAACAATTCGAGCAAGCGTTTCAGCATCCTATTTAACCAGTGGAAGAAACACGGCCGGAAATTGGACATCGAGTAAAAACAACTTTTGATCGGATCAGTGCACTCCAGATGTGAAGCAGTAACTTGCCAATCGAGTGAGTTTGAACAAGAGTTGAAGTGTATTCTGGTTCTTTGCCTTGGACTAATTTCGTGATAGGAGATGCAGCGAGAAATGAATGTTGCTGATACGAGGTATTAGTCTTCGGTAAAGGACTGAGGTGCTACTACAGAATCTGTTATACTTATGCTGAGACAATGAGACAGTACAAAGGAGAATATACAAGGCACCGTGAACAATGAAGCTGACTCAGGGCTTGCATACGTTTGTCTGCTCAGCGCTATGTATAGACGAACCCCAGGCACAGCTGAATCATCATTCACAGATCCCAGCTCAGGAGGTAACGAACTAAGGATACACTAGTCTGGGTCTAACTACCGGGAAAATTGACTATCTACCATACTGTCTACCATAAGTAAATGTCCGGGAAATTCCCTTTGGAGATTAAGACCCGTGTGCCGCCTATGGACTGAAGCACTTCTAGATTCAAACCTTAAGAGGATCGGAAAGAATATCTAACTGGCAATTGGACAGTGTGAACAATCCACTGGTCATTCCTCATTTTTTATTTTCATTCGTCTTCGCCTGTTGCGGTTGATAAATACTGACTACAACAACCCAATGTTGTCGTAAGATTTGTTACGCGACAGAGTCCTTCCAGGGTTGATCCGCACGCAGTCTCTGGCATTGAACTCAGACGCCACCTAGATGGGTGAGTGGCTACTAATTTACCTGAGAAGGTAATGAGCTACAGGAGGTGTCTAAGTCAACTAGATGGGTAGACGACTGAGGATTGACTCTACCATGTGGAGAAACTGGCTATCCAGATAGGAGTAGGCTAAACAGTATCCAAGGATTAATTGTAATAGAAGTGATGAAATAGAATGGAGTGATGGATATGGGTCATCTCACTTCGACACTTTTACTGTACAAAGATGGACCTGCTCACATTTGAGGGTTATCATGGCAGCATCGGGAATTCCCGAACTAACGTATGACGGGTGATTACTAACTGTTATTGTTATTTTTGAAACGTCTGAGAATCACACATCAGGAAAAAAAGTGGAGAAATGCCAAGGTTGCTACAGTTTTCCCATGGAATCATGGGACCTTTTTGCTAGGCTTATATAGAATGAACGCCCCAGTTCTACCAGTCATTTCCCATTCATGTTGGAAGAGGGCAGACTCAACGAGAAACGAGAACAGGATACGGAGAGTAATTACTTACACACCGATCTACTCGCGTTCCATGAACAGAATGCCGGTCGTCTCATTGTTGATCCCGAGTGTGTATTCCTCTTTTTGTGACAAAATGCTGAGGAGACGTGATGTATGATATCACACAGAGAGGCAAAGGTCGAACTGGGAGAAGAAGTAGCTGCTCGCCTTAAACTGACCAAAGACGGGACGAAAGTATTGTGGCCTCAACCAACTGACTCAGAGAAGGATCCTCAGAATTGGACGGGAGGCCGTAAGGATATCCAGCTCCTTATCATCACGCTTGCGGCATTCGTACCAGATTTCGACTCTGGCATCGGTAAGCAATTTCAAGTGAGATGGGAAACAGACTTAGATTAGCTTTCGGACTTCCAGGCATTGCATCTTTGTTCCCATTGGCTGAACAATACAATACCACATCCGGTATGATCAATAATTTGACGTCGAAGTATGTATTATCAATGTGGTCATCTTTTATTATTGACACTTTTGAAGCTGGAGTATCTTCCTATTGGGTATTTGAACTCAAATGTAGATATCCTCCACAATGTCCTTATAATGTTTAGGATGGGGGAGTATCTTTGCTGTGATCATCATGCGGCGTATAGGTCGCCTACCGGTTTTGTTTTGGTCCCAGGTGCATATGCTTTATTTAATTATAGTTTTCGCCCTGACTCTAAAGGTCCTTATAGGTGTTGGCATTGGGTTTCCTTGTTGGCTGCACTTTCGCGCCCACTCTCAAGGTCTTCGCTGGTGAGTCCATGGTGAATAAATCATAGCCTGTCTTATCGTCGTGTGCAGCGATGCGATGCTTGACAGCGTTTTTTGGGTAAGTCACCGTGATATATAAAAAAATGACTCGGTTCTCACCTTCCACAGTACAGCACCTCAAGTTACTGTATGATCAATAATGCAGTGTTATACTTATTTTCAGAAAACTGAATTGGGACTAGGGCTTATATGTTGTAACGGATTTATATCCTTTTCATCTACAAGCCCGAAAGGTGAGTCCGAGAGATCAGCTGGAAATGGAAAATTTGCGAACGATTAGTTATGACAGCTGAACTTCTGGACCATGGGTTTCATCATATCTCCCTTGGTCTCTCCGTTCGTTTTCGGGTTTCTAGTGGCTCGGACCACCTGGCGTTGGGCATACGGGGTCGGATGTCTATACGGACTCTTTGTAGTTCTGGCTATTGCATTGTTCGGAGAGGAGACGTAAGACATTCTTATCTCCAGAGGTCATTTGCACCTGATCGGATTACTCAGGATATATGACCGGACAGTTCGGCCAACGATACCTGAGCCAACGACCAGTGGACTTCGTTACCGAGTAGAAACACTCATTGGAATTACAGGATGGAAGATGGCAAAATATCGTCCATCATGGGTGCAATCTTGCATGGCAATCTTGCATGTTGTTTGGAGGCCTCACTTGTTGTCTATCCTTGTCTTTGAGGTGAGCACTCCAATGAGATAGACGAAATTTATGTGAACTCAAGGCCACATAAGGCGCTTGTATTTGGTTTCGGTATCGGACTCAATGTATGTACATCTATGAATTCACTCAACCGCTCATGACAAGTTCCTAGGTTACAAACATCGTGTTCCTCAAAAACTCTCCAGAAGAAGGTGGATATGGCTTTGGCCAATTTGCAACTGCAGGTATATATGGCACACCTGTGGTAAGTATCGTCATTACTGTCGTGTCCTCGGTTCGATCCAATATTTCCAGGTATCTGTTATTATCGGAGAACTCGTCGGCCGATACTTGAATGACTGGATTATGAATACCTCCATCAAGAGGAACAAGGGTGTTTTCGAGGCCGAAAGTCGCCTTTGGTATGTGATTTAATTACCCGTTCCCCTGCAGATTGCTTGAAGTTGAATTAGGGCCTGCTATGTCTCTTTGCCTTTATACATAGTTGGATTTGTAGTCCTAGGTGCAGCCATCCAGAATCACCTGACTGTCGGAGCTCTCATCATGGGTTGGGGTATTGCTGAGCTCGCTATCATGATCACTACGGTGGCAGTATATGCATATATCAGTGACTGCTTTCCAAAACATCAGGTATGGGCTCTGCTTGTCAGAACGGTTCACAGTTAAACAAATTTTGTTTTCAGGGTGAAGTCAGCGCTTTGATCAATCTTGCCAGAACTCTCGGAGGTGAGATCATTCATCAAACCTTAAAATTACGTTGAATGCGCAAAATCAGGGTTTAGTGTAGCGTATTTTCAGGTGCCCTGGGCACTTAAACATGGCGCGATCCAGGTGTTCGGATGTGAGGCAGCGTAAGTTCCAAAAACCTCCCACACATTAATGCTTTTTGCTTATG
>Ga0153949_1001030_pt1 | contig 10018 bp, 10 predicted proteins | sample TSNJ033MetaG_FD_104705 | JGI IMG/M metagenome (GOLD analysis project Ga0153949, IMG submission 104705) | Attine ant fungus gardens microbial communities from New Jersey, USA - TSNJ033 MetaG | ecosystem: Host-associated > Fungi > Mycelium > Unclassified | place: USA: New Jersey, Wharton State... | reverse complement strand
CGCAATCGAGCGGTACCGTGAGCGGACGGGCCACTACCCGGAACGTGTGCTGGCAAATAAAATATACTGTAGCAGAGACAACCGTGATTTTTGTAAAGAACATGGGATCCGGTTATCCGGGCCCAAGCATGGCAGACCAGGTGCAATAGCAAAAGCAGATAATAAGCAAGAATACCAGGATAATACCGATAGAATCGAAGTAGAGCGGGCATTTAGTTTAAGCAAACGTTGCTATGGAATGGATCTCATCCGTACCAAGCTGGAAGAAACCACACTTACTTCTATTGCATTATCCGTATTCGTGACGAATCTTTTCAAGATTATCAGCAGACACTAATTAGTTCAGCTATTAAGAATATCCTTTGCAATAACGATTTTCTGGATTTCGCTGGTACCCTCATACACCCGAAGAATACGGGCGTCCCTATACATGCGCTCAATGGGATAATCCTTCATATAACCGTAGCCTCCATGAAGCTGGAGAGCTATATCACAGACATAACAGGCTGTCTCAGCCGCGTAATATTTTGCCATCGAGGCATATCTGGAGACAGGCTCGCCGTTATGACGCTTTCCGGCAGCCTGAAGCGTCAGCAAGCGCGCCGCCTCGACCCGAGTATCCATGTCAGCAATGTACCACTGTAGCCCTTGGTTTGCCGAAATAGGTTTGCCAAACTGAAGGCGTTCTTTTGCATACCGAACGCCTTCCTCCATCGCCCCCTGTGCAACGCCTACGGATTGAGCCGCAATTCCAATACGCCCCCCGTCCAGACCACTCATCGCAATTTTATACCCGTCGCCCAGTTTACCCATAATGGTACTTTCAGGAACACGGCAGTCCTCCAGAATCAGTTCGGAAACTGCCGCGGCGCGAATTCCCATCTTATCCTCCACTTTACCAACCGAAAGTCCGGGTGTATCACGGTCAACAAGGAATGCCGTCATACCGCCGCGCGTACTTTTCTCTGGATCGGTCATGGCGAACACGACAATATGATTACCTTCTTCCGGTCCAAGATTACTGATAAAGCACTTGGTTCCATTTAGAATATAGCAGTCACCATCCTTTACAGCCTTGGTTTTCACTCCACTTGCATCAGAACCCGCGTTTGGTTCAGTCAGGGCAAAGGCACCCAGCTTTCCCTCCGCCGCCATAGCGAGATATTTCTGTTTTTGAGTCTCATTGGCGTTCTTTTGAATGATATCATTGACCATCAGGTGAACAGCCAACATCTCAGCTGTGCTGGCGCAGCACCGAGCCACCTCGGACACGGTAATCACCTTACAAATCTCGTCCATCTCGGAGCCGCCGTATACCTCCTGAATGTTTAGACCCATAATGCCCATATCAGCCAACGCCACCACCGTCTCCGCTGGAAAACGTCCGGTTTTATCCAATTCGTCTGCCTTAGGTCTGATTTCTTTCTCAGCAAAATCTCTTATCAACTTAAAAATTGCAAGCTGGTCTTCATTAAATTGAAACATATTTTCAACTCCTCATATTATTTATTTAAGCATCCTTTAGTTTCCTCACCTCTGCCGTTAGAACGGGAAGTACTTCGAATAGATCGCCTACCACGCTATAATCAGCCACATTGAAAATAGGAGCCTCGGGATCTTTATTGATGGCCACGACAACATTGGAGCCACTCATACCGGCCAAGTGCTGAATGGCACCAGAAATACCGCAAGCGATATACAGTTTTGGACCCACGGTTTTACCAGTCTGTCCTACCTGATGGGAATGAGGAATCCAGCCGGCATCTACAGCAGCGCGAGACGCACCCACAGTAGCACCCAAGGCTACTGCTAGCTCACGAACAGGAGCAAAACCTTCAGAGCCGCCTACTCCACGACCGCCGGAAATGATGATCTCTGCACCCTCCAGGTCAACAATCTCTCCGGCTGCCTCTTTAATAACATCCAAAAGTTGGGTGCGAATTTGTTCAGCAGGCACATGAAACTCTTCTCGGATCACCTTTGCCGCGCCGGAATCTCCATTTGGTTCCTTCTTAAAAACACCAGGACGAATGGTACCGATCTGAGGCCGATGTTCGGGGCAAAGGATAGTTGCCATCAAGTTGCCACCGAAAGCGGGGCGGGTCCATGCCACGTTTCCGCTTTCCTCGTCAATATCCAGTGCGGTGCAATCAGCAGTCAAGCCGGTCTTCAGACGACAAGCCAAACGGGGACCCATATCACGTCCGTTGGGAGTTGCACCTATTAGGATAGTGTTGGGTTCATACTTTTCGGTCAAGGCGTACATGGCGGCTACATAGGCGTCGGTTGTATAACTCTGATATTCGGGACCTTCTACTACGATAACCTTGTCAGCACCATGATCCGAAACCGCCTGAACTGCGTTGTCAGTATTTTCACCTATTACCACAGCCACCAGATTTCCGCCTTGTTTTTCTGCTAACCTACGACCAGGGTTAAGCAACTCCAAGCCCACATTCAGAGCCTTGCCATTTTTTGCTGTTTCTATAAATACCCATAAATCCTTCGTTCTCGCATCCATAATCCAACCTCCCTTAAATTACATGGGCATCATTGAGAAGCTGGAACAGCTTCCTTGCTGACGCGTCGTTTGTGTCTTCCTTAATCTTAACTCCACCTTGTTTACGGGGAGGTACGAAGGTCTTTTTAACTTTGGTAGGCGAGCCTTTTAAGCCGGCACGAGACAAGTCGATTGTGGGGATATCAGCGGCGGTGAGGATCGGGATCTGTGCCCGATTAGCAGCCAGTTTACTCTTTATGGAGGGGTAGCGGGGATCAAAACTGGGTTTGGTGAATGTCACAACACAAGGCATCTCAACGCTGATGATCTCCGCTCCATCCTCCACTTCTTTGTTTACTTTTAATTTTTCACCATTTATCTCGGCCTCCAAGCCATAAGTAACCTGAGGATAATTCAAGTGCTCGGCAATTTCAGGACCGACTTGGGCAGTATCGCCGTCAATTGCTTGTTTACCGCAAAATATGGCATCGAACTTACCTTCCATCCCCTCCAGCTTCTTGATAGTCTCGGAAATGATATAGCTGGTGGCTAGGGTATCGGAACCCCCGAAGGCACGGTCTGACACTAAATAGGCCTTATCACCGCCTACTGACAAGCACTCCTTTAATGCGGATTTTGCTTGTTCAGGACCCATGGACAGTACCACAATTTTGGTATCCAGATTTTTGTCCTTGATGCGAGCGGCAGCCTCTAGGGCATAGCTGTCAAATGGGTTGACGATACTAGGCACGCCCTCCCGGATGAGAGTATTCTTTATCGGATCAATTTTAATCTCTGTCGTATCCGGCACCTGTTTGATGCAGACGAGAATATTCATAATAAGACTTCCTCCTCAATCATTGAAATGCGGTTTCCTTTTTTCCAAAAATGCTGTCATTCCTTCGTCTTGGTCAGCGTCGGCAAAGGAAAGGGCGAACATGCTGTTCTCAAAAGCAAGCCCGCGAGCCAGTTCCATTTCTATCCCGGCATAAACGCATTGCTTTCCAAGAGCAATGGCATTTGAGCTATTCCCGGCGATCTGTCGAGCGAGATCTTCACAGCATCTCAGCAACTCCTCAGGTAGTGTCACACGATTGACCAGCCCAATTCGGTAGGCTTCTTCCGCTGTAATCTGACTGCCGGTAGCCATGAGTTCCATGGCTCTGCCTGTACCTACTAAGTGAACCAGTCGCTGTGTGCCGCCAAAGCCGGGTATCACACCCAATGAAACTTCGGGGATTCCGAATTTAGCATTAGAGGAAGCAATGCGTATATCACAAGCCATAGCCAGCTCACAGCCGCCACCCAAGGCAAAGCCGTTGACCGCCGCGATTACGACGGTTCGCATTTTCGCAATACGATCCAAAACGGACTGTCCGTAAGCGCTGAATTGTTTCGCTTGCTTCGGTGTCATGTGTTGCATAGCGGCGATATCCGCCCCAGCCACAAAAGCCTTATTTCCGGCTCCGGTGAGAATGATGGCTTTTATGTCTTTTTCCTGCTCTATGTTCGTCAACGCATCCCCCAACTGACGCAAGACATTGGGGTTAAGTGCATTTAGAGCCTCGGGGCGATTGATGGTAACAGTAGCAATCTGTTTCCGAAGCTCACATTGTATCCATTCTTCCATGCTTAATAGCCTCCATCATATCGGTAGAAGCCACGACAGGACTTCTTGCCCAGCCATCCGGCTTTTACATACTGACGCAACAGGGGACAAGGACGATATTTGGAGTCCGCATAACCCTCGTACAGGGTATTCATAATAGAGAGAACAGTATCCAGACCGATGAAGTCTGCCAGTTGCAGAGGACCCATAGGGTGATTCATACCCAGTTTCATTACCGTGTCGATATCTTCGACAGAGGCCACTCCCTCATATAAACAGTAGATAGCCTCATTAATCATAATCTGAAGCACCCTGTTAGAGATGAAACCCGGTACGTCACGCACTTCCACGGGAGACTTGTTTAGCTTGATACTTTCGTCCCGGATAACGCTGTAGGTTTCATCACTTGTGGCAAGACCACGAATAATCTCCACTAACTTCATCACAGGAACGGGATTCATAAAGTGCATACCTATTACCTTTTCGGGCCGTTTGGTGAATGCCGCTATCTCGGTAATGGGTAGCGAAGAGGTGTTAGATGCCAAAATGCAGTCTGAGGGGCATATATCATCCAATGTTCGGAATATTTTACCCTTGATATCCATATTTTCCACTATCGCTTCCACCACTAAATCACACCCGGCGGCATCTCCCATTTGGGTAGAGGGGATAAGGTTAGCAATAGTGGCACCTTTCTGCTCTTCGGTTATTTTATTCTTGGATACGTCCTTCGTAAGGAGTTTTTTAATGAAATCCAGCCGAGCGTTGACAATATCCGGATTAATATCATTGAGGTAAGTTTTATGCCCGGCAGAAGCCATGACTTGAGCGATGCCGCCGCCCATCTGACCGGCTCCGATTACCATAACAGTTGAAATACTCATAATCTTAATTATCTCCCTTTCTAAATCCAGATTTATAATGCGGTATATATTTCGGTTATTCAACCTCGACCCAGACGGCGTCACCCTGAGCCATACCTGAGCAAATGGCAGCTACGCCACTTTTTTTACCACTACGGCGCAACTCATATATTAAGGTCATCAAGATGCGGGCGCCACTAGCGCCTATGGGGTGCCCCACCGCCACTGCTCCACCGTTGATGTTGACCTTCTGATCCATACTTTCAGCATCCATGCCCAGAATACCCAAACAGCTTACCAGAGGCACCGCGGCGAATGCCTCGTTAATCTCCAGCAGGTCAAAATGATTCAAGGTAAGGTTGTTTTTATCCATGAGCTTCTGAATTGCTAAGCCGGGTACGGTGGCGATGTAACGGGACTCCCGGGACACCTGGGCATAACCCTTGATGGAGGCAAGAATGGGCGCGCCCAGCTCAACAGCCTTCTCACGGCTCATAAGTACCACTGCGGAAGCGCCGTCATTTGTGCCGGGCGCATTGCCCGCGGTGACTGTTCCATCCTTAATGAACAGGGGGGGCAATTTGGCAAGAGTCTCCGCAGTAACCTCTGGGCGAGGTGCCTCGTCCTTTTCTATAATAATTTCGATTCCCTTCTTGCCGGGAACATTGACGGCGACACGCTCGTTAGCGAATTTTCCTTCAACTTCACCCTTTGCCCAACGCTGTTGACTTCGGGCTGCCCATTCGTCCTGCATCTCACGGGTAACGCTGTACTCAGTTGCTACCGCGCCGCCAATGACTGCCATATGCACATCATTTTCCGGACACCACAGACCGTCAAGCACCATGGCGTCTTTCAGAACCGCGTCGTTCATTCGAGAGCCCCAACGCATATCAGGAGCCACGTAAGGTATGTTAGACATACTCTCCATGCCGCCGGCTACGATAATATCTGCGTCGCCGGCTTTAATCATTTGCACGCCAAGAGTAATGGCTTTGAGGGCAGAGCCACAGACTTTATTGATTGTTACTACCGGCACCTCATGGGGAATACCGCCCTTAACAGATGCCTGACGACCGGGGATTTGACCTTGACCTGCGGGAACCACCATACCGAAGATTACCTCGTCCACCTGATTGCCCTGAATATTGGCACGCTTCAAAGCTTCTTTAATGGCAAATCCTCCTAAATCAACGGCTTTCAAGGGCATAAGTCCTCCGCCGAACTTTCCAAATGGTGTACGGGTTGCGCTGACAACAACAACTTCTTTAATCATGGAATTCTCCTTCTTATCGTTCTCTTATAGGCAATTATTAAACTGCCAAACCCGTTGATTTTACTGGGTTTTCTTGCTTCTTTTTATATAAATTTTCTCTCCGCCATGGTAAATATAGAGGTAATAACACCAATCATTTCACTCATAAACGGAGGAGAAAATTTATGTCCACTAAATACCATCAGATTTCTTTAAAAGATACTTTTTCAGATTGCCAGGAACTTTTAATTGATGATTCCCCAGCTTTCTTCCAACTTCTGGATCAGTTTGTCGATCTTGAACTGTTCATTTCAAGGAGTTTTTTCAATGCCTTCTATCAGAAAATCTTTTCCATTCCCTCTGATTCCCTGCTCATCCTCAAGGCTTATTATAAGAATAACCCGGATATTGACCCTTATAAAATGGCTTAAGCCCTCATGCCTTCTCAGGCTGATTCCTGCCCCGATGCCAATGCTTTCAGCCCGCCGCCGAACTTACCAAAAGGGGTACAAACCGCATTTACAAATACAACTTCTTTCATGGCTTTTCTTCTTAATTTAGAAATAAAGTGTAGCTGCTTTGCGCATATTGCACCATCAAACGTTAATCATTCTACCTGTGGCAAAGAGGAAGGCACTGTTCAGTTAACATCCCTATAGATTACACGATTCCAATGTAAATCAGGCCGATGCTGATAACGGTCAGGACGAGCGGAGCGACTACGGTCACCATAAAAACGTATTTGTAGCACTCCTTGACGGTAACACCACAGCAGCTTGCCGTGTTGACGAGCACAGGACTGGAAGGCAGTGTATCCAAACCCATAGCGGCAATGGAAAGCATCCGCATGAAGCCTGCATTGTTTAAATTCATTGCAGCAAAAGTCTCACCCATGGTGGAAACGAACATTTGGGTGCCTGCCATGCAGGCGCCAGTGATGCAGGAGAAAACATTGATGGTGATGGCGGCGGAAAGATAGGGGTTCAGATTATAAGCCATCCAACTAGCCGCATTCTGGTAGGGAACAAAACCAGGGGCAAGTTTCATAACAGCCGCAAAGCCCATAATACTGCCAGTAACCAACAGGGTGTTCATGCTAGTCCAGAAGCCAGTGGTAAAGTCCTGCATAACGTGACCTTTGAGCCGGTTAAAGTTTAGCGCGATCAGAACTACGACAGCCACCAGCATGGCGGTCAGCAGACCATTGGTGATGCTCATAACGCTGTTGAGCAACGTTTTAACCACGATCACTAGGATGAGTGGCAGGAAAGCTACAATCACGGAGGGGCGATCCACATTGGGATCATCGCTCATCAACTCGTCATCACCGGGTTTGACCACATAGCCGATGCCATTTGCGGCATTCTTCCTAACCTCATTGCTGAAGTACCACGCACCGAATATGGTAGCAATGATCAGAAGGACAATGCTCATAACAGGAGCGGAATAAGAGGTGGTACCCAGATATCCGCTCAAGGCAATGATTAGGTTTGATGGGTTACCAGGACACATAACCAGAAGGTTGATGGATCCGTACATGATGATAGCCGGCAACAATGCCGCTGAGATATTACATTTCCGGAATAAAGGTCCGGCAATGGGGTACAGGGTAAAGATGATGATGAAAGCGTTGATGCCGCCAAAGGCCAGCACAAAGGAAATGAGCATACAAGCCACAGCAGCCCATCGCTGACCGAAAACTTCGAACATCCAGGTTGCAGCAACCTCTGCGCTGCGGCTGGTCTTCATCAGCTCGCCGTAGGCAGAAGCCAAACAGAAAAGGAAAATATACGAGGTAACAAACCCGCCGACGCCTGTGGCAAAGGTACCGGACATCTGCTCCCAGAAATTCATGCCGTTTGAGACGATAACCACAATGGTGGCGGCCAAAGCGGATATAAAGCCGTTGATGCCTTTAAGATTCAGGGTTATTAGGACAGCAATGCCTACAATAAGGCCGATAGAACTGATGTAAGTCATAAATAAACTACCTCTCTTCTTTTTTTTTGTTTTGTGTGTTGGGATTGACTTAGAGTGCCTAAACCTTATTTGTTAAGCTGGCGTCCCCCCAAAAGCGTTCGTCTCAGCAACAGCCATGTCCTGGAATTGGGTTTTCATCGTGCGACAGATGAAAGCGCAGGTCTCACGGAAAGCCATAAAGCCATACACTGAATCCGGAACACTTAGATCAAAGCCGTGGAAGCAGCCGGGATAAATGTGGCACTCAACATCCACATTCATAGCCATCAGACGGTTCCAATAGTCTAAATTCTCATCCCTGAAGGGGTCTAGGCCACCCACGTAGCTAAATGTAGGAGGAAGTCCGCTCAAATCCTCACATAGAGAGGGGTTCACATAGTAATTGGGTTCCTCACCTGGCATCAGATTGTATTCCCAGGAAAGCAGGCTGTAGGGGTAAGACCATACCTTAAGCGAATCGATTTCCCTGCTGGATTTTGTGATAAATCGATGATCCAGCTCGGCATACAGAGGCATGGAAATTAGCGGTTTTGGACCTTGGCGGTCACGAGTCATCAGTGTCACAGCGGCACAGATATTTCCGCCACCTGACAATCCAATCAAGCCCACACGGCTAGTGTCCACCCCAATACTTTCGCCATTTTTATCTACCCAACAAAATGCGGCATATCCATCCTCCGCGCCGGCAGGAGCCCTCCACTTCGGCGCTAAACGATAATCGACAGAGACGATCACCGACTGTGTCTGCTTACAGTAGCGCTGGCATAGACTTTCCTGGCGGTAGACACTGCCGAAGACAAACCCGCCTCCATGGAAGAACAGCATACCCGGCAAAAGCTCAGTTCGACCCATCGGCTCATAGATGCGGAGTTTGATATCGGGGCAGTTGGTCTGACCACGAATCATTTTCTCATATACATGAACCTCCGGCTCATCGCGCATAGCTGCCATTTCGGCGACAGTCGTAGCTTTTACAAAGGCGTCCAGATTCTTCAAGTCAAAGCCAGCACAGGCATCATAGACTGGAAGAAGGTCTTTACAAATACGTGCTCGAAACAGTTTTTCATCCATTTTTCTCACTCCTCTTTGATTTTCGTTTATTAAGCCGATAGCTCACCGCTTGACCGCTACACCCGTGTCCTCCATCACGGCGACCTGCTCAAAAGTATATCCAAGCTCACTCAGAACCTCCACGTTGTGTTCACCCAGTCTGGGAGCGGGGCCACAGCGAAGAGGAGCGTTGATGCTGAACTGAACTGGGGTGGCCGGGAGCTGAACAGAGGTTCCGTCAGGATAGGTGACCGAATTGAAGTAGTTATTGGCATGCGCCTGAGGATCTTGGGATATCTCCCAGAAGTGTCGACAGCGCTCAAAGGTTAAATCCTGTTTGGTCATCTCCTTTGTGAGATAGACACTGTCAAATTTGGCAAAAGCCTCCTCCAAGATACGACAAAGAGCCTCAGTATTGCCGTTTTTTTTCACTGAGCTTACGCAGTCATACCGCTTGTCGCTGGCTAGGTCTCCCAGAGCCAAGACGATACAAAGCTTAGGAAACATTGCCTCATAGTTCAGCAATGCCAAGGTGAACCACTCACCATCCTTGGAGCTGTAAGAGTTCATCAGCGGAGTGGAAGGCTCATAGCGGGACTTGGGAAATTTATCACCGTACTGGGAAGATGTCACCATCAGACCGTTTGCGTAAATGGCCGTGTTGTAAAGAGAGGTGCAGATCTTCTCACCCTTGCCGGTCTGACGAGCCTTCAACAGTGCGGCACACACACCACCCAGCAGCGCTAATGCAGTGGTGTGGT
>Ga0153949_1001024_pt1 | contig 10033 bp, 9 predicted proteins | sample TSNJ033MetaG_FD_104705 | JGI IMG/M metagenome (GOLD analysis project Ga0153949, IMG submission 104705) | Attine ant fungus gardens microbial communities from New Jersey, USA - TSNJ033 MetaG | ecosystem: Host-associated > Fungi > Mycelium > Unclassified | place: USA: New Jersey, Wharton State... | reverse complement strand
GACAAGGCATTGGCGGCTAGGGCGGGGGAGCTTGAGAGGGTTAGCATTCGGACAATGGTGTCACGCCGGGATTGGCAGACCTTTTTGTCCGACCCGGAGGGGAAGTCCTTCATCGACGACTCCCCTTTTCTGGGTCCGAGGGAACTGGCCTCCACCAACAACTGGAACCGCGTGGCAAATCCCGCGTTACTATATGAATATCCACTGATCTATCGCAGGGGCGACTGGCCCACCGACTTCGGTTCAGTCATGGTGAGCCCGCCGGACAAGGACGGGTTCATGTATTTCACCTTTGCCGCAGCGTACACAAAGGCCATTTCGGAGGGCGTGAAGTGCTTCATGCCCGAGGTCAATGAGCGTTTCTACCCCTTGGTGAACTTTCATCAGGACGCGAGAGTCCACATTTCGGAGGTGCCCTACATCATCAAAGGGGACAGCCCGGAGCACGCGGTGCGCCCTCCTGTGACCTACGGTGAAAACGAGAAGAAGATCGCGGAGCTCGTTTACATGGAGATGTGCGACGGCTGCTGCATCCAGATCGGGACGGGAGGCGTCCCGGCCGCCATCGCGGCGGTGCTGTCCGATTCGGATCTGAAGGATTTAGGCGTACATACCGAGTTTTTGTCGGACAGCGTTATGATGCTGGAACGGAAGGGGCTGATCAACGGCTCCAGAAAATCGCTGCAAAAGGGTCTGATGACGACCTCCATCCTGAACGGAACCGCAGAGTTCATGGAATATCTGGAAGACAACATCGGGAAATTCTACATGGCGCCGTCAGATTATGTAAATGATCCTTACGTTGTGGGACAGCTAGACAATTTCATCTCTGTCAACGGCTGCTTGGAAATCGACTTGCAGGGCCATGTAAACTCTGAGAGCATCCAGACCCGGCAGATTTCGGGAACCGGGGGGCAACTGGACTTCATGCTTGGAGCCTACCGCTCCAAAGGCGGGAAATCAATTCTCTGCTGCAATTCCACTTATAAGAAAAAGGACGGGACGGCGGCATCCAAGATTCACGCAGCTTTACCGTCGGGGGCTTGCTGCACCGTACCGCGTTCAGCGGTGCAGTATGTCTGCACCGAGCAGGGTATCGTGAACCTGAAGGGCAAGAACATATGGCAAAGGGCGGAAGCTGTTATCAGTATCGCCCATCCGGATTTCAGGGACGGCCTAATTGTAGAGGCGGAAAAAACAGGGATTTGGAAACCCAGCAACAAGCGATAATTATAGCTTTATCTAAATGGAACGAGGAGATGGGAAAGGTAGACGCGGGCTTCGGCTACTCCTTCTCCTTCTCCAGCGGCGGCATCAAAACCGTGCTGCTGGCAGGAGCTGAAAAGCAAAAGCAATATTACGCCGATCGCATCATAAACGGCGGAATCTCATGCACCTGCGTCACGGAAGCCGACGCCGGCTCCGATGCGGCGGCCATTCGTACCACCGCGGTAAGGCACGAACCAGATACAGCGCTTGATCCTTGGAAATTATCTGGCAAAGAAACAATAGTTTTTTGACAGGAGGGACCCATATATCAATGTTGCTGAAAGCGGAATCATTGAGGATATTGCTTTTTATGGCGACTATTTTGGCAATGGCGATTCCGCTGAACTAGCAAAAACATTAAAAAACAGCCCTATGGAAGATACAGCCTTGCGAAAAGCGCTGACAGGGGTTGATATTGACAAGTATGTCAATAATCTGAATATGGATGTGTTTCTGTCCCTTCTATTACAGTGAAAGCGCTTTAGCTTTTAATCCAGTTGATTTTTACAATTGGCATTGTATATTTTAGAAAAATTCATGGAGGTTATTATGTACTATTTTGGCATGAACGAAGCGAAACAAGCCATAAGCAAAACCGGCAATGTACTAAGGTTGATGGCCAACAGCGACACAATGATGGCAATGCATGCCACGCTTGGAAAGGGTAAGGAATTCCTACCCCATTCCCATCCTCACGAGCAGATCACCGTAGTGCTCAAGGGCTCGCTGGAGTACATAATTGGTGGTGAAGTGATGATCATGAAGGCGGGCGACACCTGTCTCGCACCGCCCGATGTAGTCCACAGCGCCAAGGCACTGGAGGACGGTACAGAGGAAGGAGTAAAACATGAACTATAAGGCGGAATATCAACGCAAGCTTACGACAGCGCAGGAGGCGGTTAAGACAATCCGTTCCGGAGACTGGGTCGACTACGGCTGGTGCGCCGCCACGGCGGACGCGCTGGACAAAGCGCTGGCAGGAGCTTACCGACGTTAAGGTAAGAGGCGGCGTTATCTTTAGAAAGCCCGCGATCATGCAGGTTCCTGATGTGGCTGATCATTTCATATGGAACTCATGGCACATGTCCGGTGTGGAACGGACGTTCTGATGAAGTAACTGTTGAGAGCCAAGGAAAGACTGTAGGATTCTTCATTTATTATGAAGAAAAGACATAGCCATAATGGTTATGCCTTTTCTTCACCTCTCCACCGCCTCCAGTGCCCCACTACTTATTGTATTGTTGTGTCCGTCCGCCGTGGGTGGTTTTTTGTCCAGGCTGCGCGGAAATATCGGCTAGCCCCGCAGCTCATTTCAGCTTTTTCACGCTGCCATTCTGCTCGTCAATCCACTGGTCTAACTTCTCACGGTTGATGAATACACGGCTCCCATTGTGTCCGATTTTTACAAGAGGATAAAAGCCGTCACTGTTCATAATTTTAGTAAAGGTATTCCTATGGATTCCGATGTAAAAGGCGGCTTCATCTTTGATCAATACCTTTCTGGTTTTTAGTTCTTTCTTGTCGTACACTCCCAAAAACTCCTTTCTTACACAGTTAACCCCGCATAAAAACCTTCTTGAATATTACGATATCCGTCCTTTACACTGTGGGCGTCGCCAATAACGATCACCTGCGATGTAATTTTTTGCGCTATCTCCGTCAATTCGTTGTTGGAGCGTACGCCAACAGCTATTACGACGGTGTCTATTGAATTAATCGTCTGTTTATTTCCGTCTTTTTCGAACGAAACAAAGTCCGTGCCAATTTCAGTAACCCTAGCCGAAGTAAATATATCCACATTGTGTTTCAACAACCGTCTTTTAAGATATTCTGCAGGCACGGGTTCGCCGTCCTTTACGATTTGAGGCAGCATTTCGACAATACTGACGCTGCAGCCATGCTGGGCCAAATGGTCAGCAGTTTCCGCGCCGACAAGGCCTCCGCCTATTACAACGACATTACCGGAAGCATCCGCTTTTCCCGACAAAACGTCGTGCGCCGATACAACATGCTTATTTTTGATGCCCGGTATAGGCAGAAGCAACGGCTGGCTCCCGGTTGCAATAATTATTACGTCAGGTTTTTCTTTCAGCAAAATTTCATGATCAACAGTTCGGTCTAGATATATATTGACGCCTAGCTGCTTCAATTGTTGCTGCTGCCATACCAGAAAAGAATTAAATTCCTCTTTTCCAATAGGAATAGACGCGAGAATCCACTGTCCTCCAAGCTGAGAACCGCTTTCGTAGAGCCTAACATCATGGCCGCGCCGTGACGCGGCGATTGCGGCTTCGCAGCCTGACACGCCGCCTCCAGCAACTATGATCTTTTTCCTTATTGCTGCTGTTTCCAGCTTATAAACATCCTCCATCCCTGTCATTGGATTAACCAGACAGCGGATAGAATTCCCTTTTTTATTCTCACCTGAACAACCCTGTACGCATCCAATGCAATGAATGATATCGCCGGCATTGCCTGATTTATATTTATTCGGCATGTCCGGGTCTGCCAATGAGGCCCGCGCCATTGTAACAAGGTCGGCTTTTCCGCATTCAAGTATTGTTTCGGCAATAAGCGGGTCATTGATTCGGCCAACTCCAATAACAGGAATTTTTACAGCGGACTTGACCGCCGCGGCATTATTAATGAAATTGCCTTTTGGGAAAATGTAATGCGGTATTATTGTATCTCTTGAGGCATAGACGCCCTGCGAACAATGAATGCAATCAACTCCGGCCTTTTCCAACAGTCTGGCAATAGTCTTGGATTCTTCAATTCCCAGTCCGCCGTCAACGTATTCCATTGCCGACATTCTGTAAAGAATGGGAAAGTCATCGCCGCATTTCTTACGGACATCCGCCACGATTTCAAGAGCAAACCGGGCTCTGTTTTCTGTTGTGCCGCCATATTTATCAAAGCGTTTGTTGGAAAAAGGAGACATAAACTGTCCAACCAGATATCCGTGAGCGCCATGAATTTCCACGCCGTCAAACCCTGCTTCCTTTACACGTCTCGCACAATTGCCAAACTGCGCGGTCAATCCCTCGATTTCGCTTATACTTAGCTCTCTCGGCTGTTCCGGCATCGTTGGGTCCTTAACGCGGGAGGGGGCTACCGGCTTAACGCCCGTTACGGCGCTGGAGGTTTCTCTGCCGGCATGATATATTTGCGCCACGATCCTTCCTCCGGCATGATGTACGCGCCTGGTCAATTCTTTATGGCTGTCTATCAGCGCGTCATTCCAAAGCCCGGGAAGCCTTTTAAAGCCGCCTGCATCCGGAGTGACCGCGTAGTTTTCCGTGATGACCAGGCCCCAGCCTCCCTGCGCTTTTTTTTCGTGATATGCGAGGTATTTTTCGGTTGGCGTTCCATCCTCATTACAAAAATTGGTTACCATAGCTGATACAACCATTCGGTTTTTTAGTTCAAGCCCGTTGATACGGATAGTTTCAAACAAAATACTCATTTTTAGCCCCTTTCATTCCACAGATTATCCGCCTGCCGTCATCCCGGGCTTGACCCGTCATCCCGGGCTTGACCCGGTATCCCCAAAACTTAGCCAATATTAAAGAGCTTTCGGGTCGGAGCACGCAATGACGAACAGGAAGCAGATTGGTTCTTAATACAAAATAGTGCCAAAGAAAATAGATACAAACATTGTGACGGTGGCGATGACTACTGTAATCATACCTATATGTCTATAGGCTTCCTTGTGCGTTAGCCCGCACACGGCCAATAATGTTACCATAACGCCGTTATGAGGCAGAGAATCCAATGTGATGCAAGCGGCGGATGCCACTTTGTGAAGCACTGCCGGGTCTATGCCCATGGCGATATATTTATCGCCAAGGGTTGAAAGCGCCAGACCCAAGCCGCCGGAACCGGAGCCGCAGGCGCCTGCAAGAAGGGCGGTGGCAATACCGAAGGAGAACAGCGGAGGCCCCGAGAAGTTAATGGCTAAATTGACAAGCGCCTGATATCCTGCAGTCACCGCGGCGACGCCGCCGAAGCCGACAGCCGCGGACGTGTTGACTATAGCTATCATGGAATCTCCTATACCGCCATTCAGAATATTGAGCTTATCCGCGATCTTCTTCCAATATAGTACAGTAACACAGAGAATGCCAATGATCATGGAAATTAGTACGTTTACTTGAGCGAACAAAAGCCCGACAACCAGCGCCATAGGAATGAGCGCCTTAAAGCCATTTCCTCTTTCTCTTGCTTTTGCCGCCTCCATCATCTTCATTATTTTTTCATCTGCTACAAAATGCTCCCCTCGCTTACGGGCCAGCTTTTCCTGCCATAACATGTAAAGCACAGCCAAGCCAAATATAACGGCTGAATCGATCATCGCAAGCAGCGGAGCGCATGTGGCGGACGTTCCCAAAAATTGGATGGGAAGTACATTGACCAGCGCAGGGGAACCGGGAAGCAGGTTAGGGGCTGTAAACGCGCCGGCTGCGATGGCGCCCGGAATCAGATGACGGGGAAGGTCGGCGTTCTGCCAGAGAACAAGAGCAATGGGATACACGGCAAACGCAAGTACAAAGCAGGAAACGCCGCCGTATGTAAGCACAAGGGAAGTTACTATAATAATCATCATTGCGTGCTTTGAGCCGATTTTTTCTGAAAGCATATTGGCAACGTCGTTAGACGCGCCGCACAGCTCCATTGCTTTAGCAAAGGTGGCGCTGAGGAAGAACAAAGGCCAATAGGAAATGACATAGTTGCCGAAAGACTTCATGTAATCAGCTGTCAACGCGTTAAAAACGTTTAAACCGCTAAGAATCGCCAGTATACCTGCGCATATGGGCGCCGCTATGACAATGGAAACCTTCTTCCAGATTAGATAAACCATCAAAAGAAGAGAAAAAATTATCGCTAAAATACTTAACATCAATTAACCTCCTAGGCTGCTTAGGCAAAAGGCTCGTAAGGCGAGCCGCCGGCCAGCACTGTTATTTATTCATTTTACTTTTGCTCAAAGAATTGCACGCCGTTCTTAAAAGCATATTTAAGCCGGCCCTTATCCACAAGGTATTGCAGCATTGAGCGAATACTGCGTTCTGTGGCGGTAATGTTAAATAAATTATTTGTACAAACGCCAAACTCTTTTAATGCTATCGTTAAATACTTATCATAAAATAGTTCGCTTTCCGCCATTTTAACCAGGCGGTTCAGCCTATCGTTCCATAAAATTAAATTACGCTTATAAATTGCTTCAATGTCTTTATAAGCCCCATAATGCGCGAGGATGTACCAGGCATAATCGTATTTCAGAGATTTTTCCTTGCATTCAAAGTCTATTTGACAGCTCACACTGTAAGGAACCTTGATATCGTCGATTGCGTCAAAGCCAACAAAAAGGTCTGCAAGGTATGCGACGTTATCCGGTGTAACAAAGCCAATATGCTCTGGAGAATGTCCGTTCAAATGCAGTATTTGAAATTTGGCGCCGCATGCCTCGACATATTGCTGATCAGGCAGGATAATGTTATCAACACAGCAAGCCATAGATGAGGTGATGCTCTGTATTTCTTTGGGGCTCATTCCATAAAAATATGACTTTAGACCTAAAATATTTTGTGATACAGCCGCGTTGTACAATGACATATATACCTTCGCGCCAAACAACTCCCGTATAACCGAATGGTTGCCGGTATGGTCAATATGGGCGTGACTTGTTAAAATCGCCCGTACCTTTATACCTGTTTTGTTGAACAGCTCCAGAAGTCCATTTCTATGTAATTTGGACATTCCGCTGTCAATCATAACGGCATTGCATTTATCAAGCATATATAGCGGAATACTGCACTTACCAGCGTCAATGTAATAAGTGTCGCCGGTAACGGGGATCAACTCGTACATGCGTACACCTTCAGTTCAGGTAAGTCCAAGCTGTCGATTGCCAATTTCCTAAGCTTATGCTTTTGAACCTTTCCCGTGGAGGTGCACGGCCACATATCAGCCGTTACGAAGAAAAAGCGGTAAGGGATCTGAAAGCTGCCCAGGTTGTTTTTGCTGTACACAACTACTTCATTCCTGTTTTCCCCGTTATCCTCCCATAGCTCGACAAAGGCGACGCCGACCTCTCCGTATCTTGGGTTTGGCACACCTACAACCTCAACATATTTTACGGCTGGGCATTTTATAATTTCCGATTCGATAAACTTAGGGGATGTATTTTCACCATTTATTCGGTACATATCATTGCTGCGGCCATTAAGCTCTAAATAGCCGTTTTCATCAAACCGTCCTATGTCTCCCGTTTTAAACCATCCGTCGGAGGTAAAGGCTTCTTCAATGGCAGATTGATTCTTGTAATAACCTTTCGTCACGATATCGCCTTTGCATAACAGCTGGCCGCAAACGCTTGAGGGTACCTCGTAACCGTTCTCATCAACGCATTTGAACTTGATTTGCCGGCCATTCCATTCCGACCTTCCGCTTATTCCTCCGTAAAGTATTTTCCCAACCTTTTTTGTCAGAATATCGTCGCCGTCTAATGGGGATGTCTGCATTGACGCTCCGCACATTTCCGTCATTCCATAACCTGTGATAACGTCGTTAACCTGAAACTCTTCTCTGATCCTTGGCCAAAGCCATTCCGGGCAAACGGAGGCTGAACAATAAACAGCATGCAGTGGGGAAAGGTCAAAGTATTTGCCATTCATGTGATCGATCATATCCATCATCATAGTCGGCACACTGAGTATGTCGTTGGCCCGGGCTTCTGCCATAAAGCTAAGCGCTTGCCCGGGGTCAAATTTCGAGTCGTCAATCAAAATGCTTCCGGCAACGAATATTGCCGTCAATAGACCTTCAACATAACCATAAACATGATATAAGGGTAATGGCACATAAATTCTCCTGCCAAATTCAAATCCTCTGTTTAAGCAGCTGGCATACGCGCTTCTTAAAAGCATGTCATGGGTCAAAAGCACGCCCTTTGGTTCGCCGGTGCTTCCGGATGTATAGAATAAATCCGCAAAATCATCAGGGGAGATATGCGTATAAAGCATAGCGGCCATTGATACCTCTTTGCATTTTCCTTAGGGATAACTCAATTCAGAGGAGAATCAGTTTTCCACAGGAAGGGGATGAAATGTGGAAAAACTAGTAAAAAGAGGCAAAAAAAGAACACAGCAAATAAAAGGGGATAAAAAAGGCTAGTTTTCAAAGGAAAAACAGAATCAAGGCTGTGGATAAGTCGGTTTTTCGGAAAGAGTAGTTGTGAATCAAGCGACGGTCAGTAGCTTTCTGAGATTAGACATATATTGTGGTTGCCCAACCGCAAAAGCAAGAATAACAGTAAAAAGTTTAGTGATAGCGCTAAGGAAGACATCAGAGCGCATGGAAGCTAAGTTATAAGTATTGGGCCGGTCAATGGCAGGATTGCTTTTCAAAGAAGAAAATTCGCGTTCAATGACGGTACGAATCTTATAGTTCTCATTCCATTCATCTGAGCCTCTCTGAATGCCAGGAAATACACGCAGGTCGCCATTTGGGTAGACATAAGTAGTAACGGTAGAGTTGGTTTCACGACATGTATCTTCACAATTAGAAGACCATTTGCCTTTGACTCTTGTACTCAAAGGACACACAAATTTTAAGCGTAAGCTGCGATTTTTGCCTTTACAGGGACCAGCAGCTATAAAAGGCAAGGAATTTCTGGGACAGCAAGGGACATTTTCGTGATTCAAAGGGAAAGAAATATCTTTGCTTTGCTTGGAATTACGTGGATTAATGGGAATTAGTATTTTTTCGAATCCACAATTATGAAGGAAGCTGTAATTATCGTAACTGTCAAACTCGGAATCGCCTATAAAAGTGGTAAAACGGTTGTTATTCATATGTTTCGAAAATGAAGTAATCACAGGCCTAAGAGAAGCATTATCAGAAACACGCTTTTGTTCTTCCATGGAATCGAATTCATCAGGGATATTTTTATAAAAGTCCTCATCTAAGAAATGGATGTTCAGAGGGGTGCCAAAACCGTTGGATACCATACCAAATTTATAGAAATATCCAAAGTGGCCGTTAGCATAATCAAGTTTAATTGCCGAATTGGCAGAAGCTTGTTTGGGAAGATTCTTATAAGCGGCGGCGTAAATGTTGAAATCTTTGCCTTCACCTTTACTGTTAAGATATTTCTTATAATTAGATTGTCTTTTGATTTCAGCAGCGATAAATTTAGGGTTATTCTCTTTAACTTTTGGTTTCAAGCCGGTAGTATCGTAAATGGTGTTTTCATTTAAGTCCTTTAGAGGTGAATCATCAGGCAAAGAGTTGTTGTATTCGGTAAAAATATCTATAACATGCGGAACCACATTATTAAAAAAGAATAATAAATCATAGCTAAAAGTAATTTTAAATTTACTGATAACACTTGCAGATGGTATGGAGCCATCCAGACGGCAAAATTTTTGTAGTTCAGGAGAAAAACTAAGCATAATAAGAAAATTCTGTGTGGAAAACTTGAAGAAATGCGCTAAAAGCAATATAGACAATATTGATTCAAGAGGATAATCTCTGGTGTTTGTATCAGAAGAATGATAATGCTCATAGAACTGGTGAGGAATAAAGGTGGGCAAATCAATATGCTCTTTGAGTAAATTCAAAAACTTTATAGGGTCGCTGCGTGGTAAAGCTTCAAGCTTTGATATCCGTTCTACTAAGCTTAATTGTTGCAATTCATCTGCAAGACAAAACATGGTAAAAGCCTCCTTTGTGGGATTTTGTTAATGTTATTGGTATATAT
>Ga0153949_1001023_pt1 | contig 10048 bp, 6 predicted proteins | sample TSNJ033MetaG_FD_104705 | JGI IMG/M metagenome (GOLD analysis project Ga0153949, IMG submission 104705) | Attine ant fungus gardens microbial communities from New Jersey, USA - TSNJ033 MetaG | ecosystem: Host-associated > Fungi > Mycelium > Unclassified | place: USA: New Jersey, Wharton State... | reverse complement strand
GACGGCGCGCGCAGGAATGCCGTGACGCCCATGGTTTTGAGGCGGATGACAGTAATTACGGATCTGCTTTATCGGATGAACATGGACAGGGTCATGGACATGGCCAGGGTAAAGGTCATGCCTTGAAAAACCGATAGGGGTATACTATACTATAACAAGCGGATAGTTGCCGCAACGGGAGTGATGATGAAGTGTTGGCAAAATACAATATGACAAGGGAACAGAATATATTTGCCGCAAAACGGAATATCGTTGATTATATATGGAAAAGCGCAAAGCTGGAGGGGCTTGCCGTAACATATCCTGATACGGAAGCTATATTTAACGGCATGAGCGTACCAGGGATTAAAGTGTCGGAAATCGTTGCGGTCAATAATCTCAAACACGCGTGGCAGTTTTTACTTGATAATCTTGACTACCCCATAGATTATTCATATATTTGCAAGCTCAACCAGATTGTCGGCGGTACCACATGGAAACCGGATATGCCCTTAGAGTTGCAAATAAAAGAGGAGCTCGCGGATATTGGTAAACTGGAAAACCAAACGGAAAAGGCTGTAACGCTCATGCTTTACCTGATGAGAAAGCAAATGTTCCTTGACGGCAACAAGCGTACATACATGCTGGCGGCCAATCAAGTTATGATTTCATCGGGCTGCGGTATTATTTCCGTTCCCATTGAGCATCAAAGGGATTTTACGAAAATGCTTGTTGAGTTTTATGAATCAAACGATATGCAGCCGCTTAAAACCTTTGTTTATGATTACTGCATAGACGGCATTGACTTTGAGCCTGTACCCCGGCAAGCACAAGCTGATGCCAAGGAAGAATTAGAACGGTAAGGCTATAAAAAGCACACATTTACACATCTACGAACCCGCCTTGATTAAATTCAAGGCGGGTTTTTATATCATAGGAAATCGCTGAAAACAAATACGCGCGCAGCGCGTTTTGCTCTCGTCAGGCTCTAAGCTCTTATGTCAAAATTTTACACCGAAAAGTAGCAATAATGCATTTTTCCGAAATGAATAAAACGCTACAATAAATAAGGTAAACAACTTAACTGTATCATTGCAGTGTTTTTTTATTTATTCAGAAGGAGGATGATCTACAATGAAATTAAAAACATTAACAATCGCTATGGTAATTATGGCGTGCCTGTTATCGGCCTGCGGTTCAACCAGCTCAACCGATTCGGCCGGTTCAACGGCTTCCGGCACCGATGACGGAACGGCTTCAGAGCAAAGCGGCTCTGGCTCCGAAAGCGCTGAAAAGAAAAAATTGGATTTTATGTGGTTCAGCGACGGTGTCGAAGGGGAGGTTACTCAAAGCATCATAGACGAATATGAAGCGGCGAATCCCAATATTGAAATCAATCTCATAGAGGTTCCCTACAACGATTATGAGAATCAGCTTAAGATCGCCATTTCCGGCGGGGAGCCTCCGGCGCTGGCAAGGGTGACATACGTAGGGCTGTTTAAGGACGCGTCCATAACCTTTGACGACTATGTGGACGCGGAAAGCTTCAAGGCCCAGTTCAGCGATTCCCTTGACCCGTTCTACATTTATGACGGAAAAATAAAGGGTGTGCCTATAGACACCACGGCCAACGGCCTTATTTACAACAAAACCGCCTTTGAAAAAGCCGGCGTAGAAGTTCCGGCCAACCCCGGCGATATTTGGACGATAGATGAATGGATCGACGCTATGAAGAGGGTCATGGAAAGCGGCGATGTAAGGTACGGCCTTGTAATAGACAAAACGCCTCACAGGTTTTCAACCTTACTGTATGGACAGGGCGGCAGAATACTGTCGGAGGATTTGCAGACCACAGAGATAAACAGCGAAGCCGGGATCAGGACGGTAGATATAATGAAAAGGCTCCATGATGAGAATATTTGCCCGGCCTCTGTTTGGGTCGGCAGTGAAAACCCCAACGATATGTTCCGTACAGGGCAGGTGGCCATGCACCTTGCGGGCAGCTGGATGATGACAAACTACCGGGATAATATTACGGATTTTGAATGGGGCGTTACATATCTGCCGGTTGGCGTCACCAGGTCTTCTGTCCCAGGAGGCAAATATGTGATCGCTTTGGATAATACCTCGGTAGAGCAGGAAGCGGTAGACTTTATCGAATACTATATCTCAAAGGAAGTAAATCAGAAATATTGCTCGGAATCCTTGTTCCTTAGTCCCAGAAATGATTTGGCCGATATGGAATTTTCCTTCGGATCGGAATCCTGGCAGATATTCGCGAACGAGCTTGCCAATTCTTCTCCCGACGCGGCACGGGACTGGGGCTACGCGCAAACCTCAGCTCTGATAAAGGAGCCGTTGCTTAACGGCGTGGCTGAGGTGATCCAGGGTAAGACTTCCTCAAAGGATATGCTGGACAGCCTGGCGGAAAAGGTAAACGCGGAATTAGCCGAAATTAATTCTTAGAATTGCTTCGCGGGAGGAGGTGCGCTCAGTTGAAAAAAAGTAAGGACTGGGGAATTAAAATAGCCCCTTGGGTTTTACTTGCGCCTAATTTGATCATATTTGCCGTTTTTATCGTATGGCCTGCGATAATGGGCTTTACATACTCGTTTTATAAATGGGACGGCCTTGGTGAAAAGGTGTTTATAGGCTTTAATAATTATATAAAGGCCTTTGGATCGGCGGAGTTTTGGGGCGCCTTTGGCAGAACCGCGGCATACGCGTTAATATCCGTGCCTTTGATAATGGCTGCGGCCCTTCTCCTGGCAAATCTTCTTGTAAAAGATATAAAGCTTAAGGGATTTTTCCGGGCTTCCTTCTACTGGCCGAAGATGATATCCTTCATAATTGTCGGTTTATCCTTCAGGTTTTTATTCGGAGACAGCTTCGGCGTAATCAATTATATTTTGGAAGTCCTTGGCTTTAAATCCGTAGCATGGCTGACAGACTCGTTTTTTGCTCAGCTCGTGGTGATTTTGGCAACGGTATGGTCAATGGCCGGTTATTATATGGTAATGTTTATTTCCGGCCTTCAAAGTATTCCAGAATCTTATTATGAAGCCAGTCAGGTTGACGGGGCAACCAGCGCCCAAAGATTTTTTCTCATAACCCTGCCGCTTTTAAAGCCGACAACCTTTCTGGTTTTGATATTGTCAATTATTGACGTGTTTAAGGCTTATCCGCTTATCAAAGCGCTGACCGGCGGGGGCCCTGCTTCCTCTACCAAAATGATAGTTCAGTACATATATGAGGAAGGCTTTACGAAAAGCAATTTAGGCTACGCCAGCGCCCTTTCCATGATTTTGCTGGTAGTGCTTGCTATATTTACAGGCATACAGTTTAAAATAAACAGGGGAGGGGAGATATAGTAATGGGCAACGCCGTAAAAAAAACATTTCTTTATTGTATATTGGCCCTTCTTACACTTACATTTCTGTTCCCGATAATTTGGGTCATGCTTTCAGCGTTTAAAAAGAGCTCGGAGCTGTTCTCCTGGCCTCCCTCGTTTTTTCCGAGGACGCCTACATTGGATAACTTTATAGCGGCCTTTAACAAGGGTGATTTCGGACGCTATTTCTATAACAGCGCGGTTGTATCCGTTTCCTCTACAATACTGGCTATTATCATCAACACCATGGCCGGGTTTGCCTTCGCTAAATATAAGTTTAAGTTTAGAGACGCGATATTCATAGGTTTTCTCGCAACCCTCATGCTTCCGCTGGAAGTTATAATGATACCGATTTTTCAGGTTATTAAACGGTTTAGTATGTATAATTCGTTGCTGGGCATTATAATACCCCCCGCGGCCACGCCAACTGGAGTATTTCTGGCAAGGCAGTATTTTCTTAGCATTCCCGACGAGCTATTAGAGGCCGCCCGCATAGACGGAGCCTCCGAGCGGCGTATCTTTGTTCAGCTGATACTGCCCAACGCCAAGCCCCTGATGAGCGTACTGTTCATATTCTCATTTATGTGGCGCTGGAACGACTATATGTGGCCCCTGCTTGTCATCAGAGATATGGACAAATACACGGTGCAGCTGGCCCTCGCGAATTTTAGCGGACAGTTTTCGGTAGATTGGAGCAGCCTGTTGGCTATGGCGGTTATAAGCATGATACCGATGCTGGTTGTGTTCCTTATATTCCAGAAGCAATTTGTTAAGGGAATGGTCGTTTCGGGAATGAAGGAGTAAACAAAACGAAAAAATCAAGGAGACAACAAAATGCTTGAGTATGGACTTTTTAAGGGCAGAACTGTCAATAGATGGCTTATTTCCGGCATCAGGGAAGAGGCAGCGCGTTTTGAACCGGTGGCGCTAAACGGCAGTGTGGATGTAAACCTTTGGTTGAAGGAAGGCTTTTCAGTCCATGAGAACCCTTCCAAAACAAGGTTTATAGACAAGAACCGGGCAAGAAAAGCTCCTTATGCGGATAAATTAGAAAGAAAGCAAGGCGGAGCCGTATTCTGGGACGGCTATGGAAGCGAGCTTAAGGTTTATTTCCCGTTTTCGGACGTAAATGTAAATAAATCATCTTTTTGGTTTGAGCCCACATATTTAAGTATGTGGGCCGTTACCTGTTTAAAATCTCCGAAGAAGCAGAAAGCATTCTTCACGGTAAAAACCTGCGGGCGGGTGAATATTTGGCTAAACGGCGAGAGAGCTGTTGACTTTTCTCCCTTCACAAGAAATATTGAGCATACTTACAGGCTGGAGTTGGATTTAGAAGAAGGACTAAACGATATAACCGTATTCCTGGAGGATTTGGCGGAACGGGATACATATTTTTATTTCAGACTGGATTGTGAAAGTGATTTTCCGGTAACTCAATGCGTTCCCGTAAAGATTGCTGACGCGATTAAGATAAAAAAAGCCGAGGCCGCTCTCGCGGATATGGCATTTACAAAAAACACCTTTACGGAAGGTGATATTATACTGGATATCACTAACCCTTTTGAAAATGAGGCGTTTAAGCTAAAGCTGCGATGCGCCTTTGAGGAAAACCTTCAGGCTTACAACGCAGTGGAAAAGGAGATTATAATACCGGCCGGAGCTAAGTCCGTTTCACTGGGGCCGGTTACGGATTACCCCATGGGATATTTAACCGTCAAGACCTCTGTTAACGTATCTGGAGTAGAAATAGAAAACATATTAAGCGTTGAAAATTATCCCTTAGAGCTTGCCGGCCTCCCGGAGGACAGCATTTCCCTGCGGAAAAGGCAGACGGTGAAATTTCTGGCCAAATACGGAGAGAATAATATCAACCGTGCCGTGGCCTTGCTCCACAGCGGCGGTAGTCCTGAGGAAATCGAAAAAATAATCCGCAGGCAAATGACCGGCATTAATAAGCGGTATGACTGCAGTGATTTCTTCCTTGTGTATTTCCCTTATATCTGGAGGGAGTTCGGTTGCTCTGGGCTTTTGTCCCAACAGCTTCTTGAGGATATGAAGGCTTGCATGTTAAGCTTCCGTTATTGGCTGGACGAGCCGGGTGACGATGTTATGTGGTTTTACAGCGAAAACCACGCCTTGTTGTTTCATGCTTGCAGAATTCTTGCGGGTGAGCTGTTCCCCGATAAGGTTTTTACAAACAGCGGCTTGAAAGGGAGGCAAGCGGCGGAGAGGGCAAAGGAGCTTTTGCTGGATTGGTTTTCTAAGTTTTTTGAAGAGGGCTTTACAGAGTGGAGCTCCAGCGCGTATTTACCGGTTGACGCCTTGGGCTTCGGCTGCTTGTATGCCCACACTGCCGACAAGGAGCTGAAAGAGCTGGCAAAACGGGGGTTGGATTTTATATTTTACCAGCTGGCTGTCAACTCAAAGAACGGCTATTTAGCTTGCTCGGCCGGGCGCATATATATGAAGGAGCTGATGGGTAATTATATAAACGCCTCAACATCTATGAGCTATGTTGGTTATGGCTTTGGCAATATAAACCAAGCCGCCAAGGGCGTGCTGGCTATTTGCCTGTCGGATTATGAGCCGCCTGCGGAATATAAAAAATATCTCGATATAAACAGAGGACAGAGCCTGGAATACCGCTCAGTACAAGGCTTTGAAAAGCATGTTAACATCTATACCTACAAAACGGCGGATTTTATGCTTTCCTCAGCCTGGGATTTTAGGCGTAAAAAGCCGGGTTATCAGGAGCATGTCATACACTGCGCCTTTGACCCGGTTCGCCAGCTTTGGATAAACCATCCCGGCGAGCTGGCCTTTCACGGTTCCGCCAGGCCTTCATATTTCGCGGGAAATGGTTATTTGCCGCGAGTGAACCAATACAAGGGCTTCGCAAGTATTTTTTATGATATAAATAATGATCATACGGTAGATTTCACCCACCTGTATCTACCTGTGAATGAATTTGACTGCTTCAGACAAGCAGGCAAATGGATATTTGTAAGGGCGGGGAGCGGCTATTGCGCTGTATATGCCCATAACGGGCTGGAAAGGCAGAAAGCCGGGCCCTTCAAATACTGCGAGCTTATCAGCCCCGGGTATAAAAATACATGGATTATCAGGGCTTCCGATATAAATGAATTCAGCAGCCTTGACGAATTTGCCGACGCTGTCTTAAAGGCTGAAATGACGCTGGACGGGGAAACTCAAGCCCTGAGTTTTAACGACCCGGTATACGGGAAAATTATTTCCGGCATGGGACGGGAGTTTACGCTGGAATGCGGCGGAAGCCCTGTCTTTGAGGGGATTACCGCTTTAAATTTAGCTTGACAAGGAAGATATATTATGAAAAATCCTATAACATGCTATGAGAACTGCTCCAATGGTATTATTGTAAAGACGGAAAAGCACAGCGTTTTAGTCCTTTTCTTGACCGATAATATCATACGGGTAAAATATTGTTTTTCCGGAGAGATTTCGAAGGACAGGTCATACGCGGCGCTGCTTACGGCCGGGCCTGTAGATAACGGCTTATACGGCTGCGAGGAAAAGCAAACCGTTACGAAAATAATTCCGGAAATTGTGGAGGATGAGGACAACATACATCTGAGCCGCCGGGGAACAAGGATTTGCTTAAACAAAAAGGACTTTGCCGTGGACATAACCAACGCCGCGGGCAGGACGGTTCACAGCGACCTTCCCGGCAGGGCTTATTATTTGGATGGAAACAGCAGGCGGTATCATTATGTACGTCAGCAGGATTACGACAAGTATTACGGCTTTGGCGAAAAAACCGGAGAGCTTAATAAGTATAAAACCTCACTGCGCATGTATTCAAACGACACTATGGGATACGACCCGGAAAAAGCCGACCCGCTTTACAAGCATATCCCGTTTTTTATTAAGCTGAACAAAAGCTGTGATTCACCGGTAGGCGTATTTTACGATGTAACCGGCCCAGGGGTTTTTGATCTGGGCCGGGAGCACAGCAACTACTGGGATAAGTATATTAAATTTTGCTGTGACAGCGGAGATTTGGATTATTATGTGATTCTAGGCAGGGATATAAAGGAAATAATCCGCCGGTATACGGATTTAACAGGGAAAACAATATTGCCGCCATATTTTTCTTTGGGATATATGGCTTCCTCCATGTATTACACAGAGCTTGAAAGGGATTCGGATAAAGGGATTCTGGAGTTTACGGAGGAGCTGGCTAAGGAGGACTTGAACTGCGACGGATTCCATCTGTCGTCGGGCTATACCTCCATCGGAAACAAAAGATGCGTGTTTAACTGGAATAGGGAAAGATTTCCGCAGCCGGAGGATTTCGTCAGGGCTATGCATGACAAAAGGATATTTCTTTCTCCCAATATAAAACCGGCCTTGCTCACAAGCAACCCTTTGTATAAGGAATTTGAAGAAGCCGGAGCCTTTATTCGGGATGAAGCGGGACGCCCCTGTCTGGAAAGCTTTTGGGGCGGCATGGCCTCTTTTGTGGATTTCACATCTCCAAGCGGAAGGGAAATGTGGAAAAAATACCTAACAAAGCAATTGATTGATTACGGAATCTATTATTTTTGGGACGACAATAATGAGTATGAGTTTTTTAATGAAAAAGCGCCGGAGAAAGCCGTACTGTTAAAGCCGGTCTTTGCAAACCTTATGGCAAAGACCGCCATAGAAGCTCTTGCTTCTAATGAAAGCACAAAAGATTTACGCCCGTATATCTTAAGCCGGGGCGGGTATGCGGGCATCCAGCGTTACGCTCAGACTTGGGCGGGGGATAATTATACAAGCTGGAAAGCGTTGAGATATAATATCCCTACCATGCTGGGGATGAGCTTAAGCGGCGTTGCCAACCAAGGCTGCGACGTAGGCGGGTTTTACGGTCCATCCCCGGACGCCGAGCTTTTTGTGCGCTGGGTGCAAAACGGAATTTTTCAACCCCGGTTCTGCATACATTCCTGCAATAACGATAACACGGTTACACAGCCCTGGAGCTACGGCGAGGAATATACGGAATATATAAGGGACGCCTTTAAGCTTAGGTACAGCCTTGGACTCTATCTGTATTCGCTTTTTTACGAGGCCTCCACCTTGGGCGACCCTGTTATGCGCCCAATGGTTTATGAATTCCAGCAGGATATGAAGGTATGCGAAGAAAGCTTTGATTTTATGCTTGGGCCATTTTTACTTGTGGCTAATGTGCTTGAGAAGGGACAGACTGAAAGGAGCGTATATCTGCCGGAAGGTTACGCGTGGTATGATTTTTATACTCATGAAAAATACGACGGCGGACAGACAATTACGCTGCCGGCCCCTATGGGGCGGATACCGATGCTGTACCGGGCGGGCGCGATACTGCCGTTTACCCAACCGGGAAAGCGCATGGATATGGAAAATATCAGGGAGCTGAGGCTGTTGATAGAGCCGTCGGTAAACAGCAGCTTTACCCTATATCAGGACGACGGTAAGACGACGGCTTATAAGTCCGGCGAAAGCCTGACCACACAAATTCAGGTAGAAAGCGGAAAAGATAGTATCCATATTAGTTTTAATAAAAAAGGAAGCTTTAAGGATTTAACAAAAAGAATAGAAGCGGCTCTGGTTTGTGAATTTAAAGGACCTCTTAAGGTTGATATAAATGGGCGTAAGCTGAGTTGCTGCATAAACAAAAGCGCTTTCGATAAGCTGGAAGCCGCCTGGTATTTTGATATAGCCCGCAGGCACCTGCTGGTGAAATATCCGAACCCCGAGGGCGGCTATATGCTGCATGTGGACTTTGCCGAGAAGGATTTGATAGGTATGTAGACAGATAAAACAAAAAAACCTCTTGACAAAATTTCATGTTTTCGCATACAATAGATCAAATATCAAAACCAGTGAGTAAGAATAGTACAAATTGTAAAGATGTCTTCAGAGAGCTGTGGATGGTGAGAGCACGGCGGCGTGGCAGTTTGGAATGGTCTTACGAGGGCAAACCGAAATCTTATACGAGAGTAGGCGCGACGGTTTCCATCCGTTATAATGGAACCGCGTAAATTTGCGTGGATAAAGTGGCCGCTTTTTGCGGCAATTTGGGTGGCACCGCAGGAGTATCAGCTCTTGTCCCTATGTTACAGGGACAAGGGCTTTTTTATTTTTAATTTTAAAAGGAGGAAAACAAAATGGCGAAAATCCCTTACAAAACTTATTTAACGGAAGACGAACTGCCCCGGCAATGGTATAACATTAAGGCTGACATGAAGGAAAAGCACGACCCAATGCTCCATCCTGGCACGCTAAAGCCTATGACCGCCGAGGAGCTGTATCCTATTTTCTGCAAAAAGCTGGCTGATTTTGAACTGGATGAAACTACCCGGTACTTTGACATCCCCGAACCGATGATGGAATATTATAAGACCTTCAGGCCGTCGCCCCTTGTTCGCGCTTATAGCTTGGAAAAGGCACTCGGGACCCCGGCGAAAATCTATTATAAATTTGAAGGCTCCAACACATCAGGCTCCCATAAACTAAACGCTGCCGCTCCCATGGCATATTACGCAAAGGAGCAAGGGCTTACGGCTCTTACCACCGAAACGGGAGCGGGACAGTGGGGAACAGCTCTTGCGATGGCTTGCGCCTACTTCGGTATAGACCTGACGGTTTTTATGGTAAAGATATCTTCTG
>Ga0153949_1001022_pt1 | contig 10048 bp, 8 predicted proteins | sample TSNJ033MetaG_FD_104705 | JGI IMG/M metagenome (GOLD analysis project Ga0153949, IMG submission 104705) | Attine ant fungus gardens microbial communities from New Jersey, USA - TSNJ033 MetaG | ecosystem: Host-associated > Fungi > Mycelium > Unclassified | place: USA: New Jersey, Wharton State... | reverse complement strand
TATATTACGGCATTTACAAAAATATATGATAGACATTTTCTATTACTAACCCCAGGATGGCTTTTAGATGAATTAGAACTCAATTCATGGTTTGTCCAAATTATTTCTAATTTCGATAATGTGATTCTATATGCTAATGATGTTTTATTATTAGGTGTTTATCTCAAATAATTGTTCCTGTTATCTGCGCTTTGTGAAGCCTGCGTCCATTTGCGCCACAGCACTGTTGCTTCTCCAGGCTGGAGAGGCAACAGGCCGGGACAATCCAACCGCTCGTTCCGCTCCAAGTCATACAATTTCCAGAGTGCTCTTCCGCTTCATTTATTATTCAAGCTCCTGATCAATGAGATTGCTTGTATATTGAATTGTGCCTGACAATACGCCGTCAAAATACTCCTGTTTTTCGTCAATATACGCAACGCTCTTTTGAATTTCATTAATTTGCCCTAAGAGTATTTCTTTCTGAACAGCTAGAATGTCTTTTCTTTCATCAATCGTCGAAGCGCCTTGCAAACACAAACGCATGTATTTTTTCATATCCTTAATGCTCATGCCGCAGCGCTTTAAGCATTGCAGGCTTTTTAGCCAGTTTAGGTTTCTTTCGTCAAAGTTCCGATAGTTGTTCTTGTCCCTTTTGACATTGGGGACTAACCCCTCATCACAATAGAATCTTAGGGTTTCATATGTCATGCCGAGTTCTTTACAGGCTTGTTTCATACTATACATAATTATTCCTCCCAAACAGAAAAAATACTTGCCCTGTTGTTACCACAGGGTGCTAGAATATCATTATAGTCAAAAAACACATTATTGCAAGGGGGAAATAAAATGAAAGTATTATTAATCAATGGAAGCCCTAATTTGAATGGTTGTACCTATACGGCGCTGAGCGAAGTAGAAAAGACCTTAAACGAAGAAGGAATTGACACGGAAATCGTCCATGTTGGCAATAAAGATATTCGAGGCTGCATAGGATGCCGCAAATGCAGAACAACCGGAAAATGCGTATTTGACGATTTGGTGAACGAAGTAAATCCAAAATTAGCGGAATGCGACGGGATTGTTATCGGTTCTCCGGTTTACTTTGCGTCCGCGAACGGCAATCTAGTATCCTTCATTGACCGCTTATTCTATAGCGCTTCCTGCGACAAGACCATGAAGGTCGGAGCCGCGGTGGTATCCGCGAGAAGAGGCGGATGTTCAGCCACATTCGATGAACTCAATAAATACTTCACCATTAGTGGCATGCCGATTGCGTCCAGTCAATACTGGAACAGTGTTCACGGATATACTCCAGACGATGTGAGGAGGGATGAAGAAGGGATGCAAACCATGCGCGTTTTAGGGAAAAACATGGCATTCCTACTCAAGAGCGTCGCTCTGGGTAAAGACCAATACGGTTTGCCGGAGAAAGAGCCGCATATATTCACCCACTTCATTCGTGAGCAATAACAACATATTTTATACAAAAACTGTGACCTTCACGTAAAGCATAGCGTTGTGCAAGGTGCAAGAAAAAAGCGCGCAGACGCAGGTTGCAAAGCCTGCGTCTGCGTTATGCTATAGTGTTATTTCTTCCCCAGGCTGGACAAGCAGCCGGCCGGGGCAGTCAAACCGCTTGGCCCGCTCCAGGTCATACAGCTCCCCGGGCTTTATGTGAATGGGGATGGTGTGTTTTGCGCCAATGGCCTTGGCGCAGGCAGCGGCCTCCTCTAAATCCATATTGTAAATGCCGTCGGCGGGAAGCAGGGCATAATCCAACCCCATAGCTTTCATCTCCGCCATATAATCTGTGGTGGAGGTATCCCCCGCTCCGTAAAGGGATATCCCGTCCAACCGGAGAATAAAACCCACGCACCGGTTCCGGTCATGGTTTTTATTGCAGGCCGGCACCGCCTGCACCTCCAAGCCGCCGATGGCGCATGTGCGGTAGGCGCCGTCCACCAATACATCCTCCGCCCGCAGCGTGACGCAGTTATCCTTTTGGATTACCAAACCAGTCTGGTTGTGGTCCCCATGCTCATGGGACACCAAAATGACGTCGGCGGGCTTGTCATATCCCTCACCAGCATAGGGATCCACATAAATGACCTGTCCACTGTTGGCGGTAATCCGAAAGCTGCCGTGACCCTGATACAATAAGGTTGCCATTTTTTACTCCTCCCTTTTTACATAGCGTTTAAACGCAATGAATAAATCTATTACTGTTCTTTACCTTCCTATAAAATCCCTACCATTTCCATCAGATACTTTGCGTTTGTGGTAGTGGACCGGTCCGGCCGGATTCTGTAATCAAACTGTATGCCTCCGTCAACATAGCGCTCACTGAAGCTGTAATTATAAATCCTGCCACCGGTCTCCTCCAGATCACATAAATCCATGTCATGGGTGGTGATCATCCCCACGGCTCCCATGTTATCCAGCCGGGACAACACCATCTGAGCGCCGTAAAGGCGGTCCACTGAATTGGTGCCCCGGAATATCTCATCAATGAGAAACAACAAATTAGGACAGCTCCCAGCCATCTCCACGATGCCCTTGATCCTCCGCAACTCGGCATAAAAAGTGGAGATGCCCTCATTCAAGTCATCCACAATCCGCATGGAGGTCGCCAGAACGAACCGGGATGTCTCGAAGGCCCTTGCGCAAACCAGTCCTCCGGCATTGGCCAGCACAAGATTGATCCCAGCCGTGCGCAAATAGGTGGTTTTCCCAGATAGGTTGGACCCGGATATGATCAATATTCTATCCCGGAGCTCCAGAGGATTGCATACCCGCTCGCTGTCCAACAACAGCGGATGGCCCACCTCCTCCCCCCAAAGCATCTTGTTCTCTTTGGAGAATAGCGGACGGCAAACCTGGCTACACACCTTGGGGAGCACCGACAAGCTCAGCAGGGCTTCAAACTCGCCCAGGCTGTCAAACCACCGTCCGCAGCTGCCGGCATACTTCTCCTTCCATTGGGACAGGCCGATGGCGCAGCTAAAATCCCATAGGAACAGAATATTTACAACGAACCACACCATACCGCTGGACTTTACATTGATCCTCGCCGCTAATTTTTGCAGCGCGTCCAACGCCTTGGCCGCCGATGCTTCACCTGTAACCAGCGCAGACTGCAGCATTTTCAATTTTTCCGACTGGAATTGCTGCCCTTGGAGGGCCTCAAAGGCCTCGCTGTAATACCGCAGCTTGTGGGGAATATCCCCTGTCCTGCCAACATAATTCCTTGCAGGAACCAGCCCCGCAATCCATATAACCATGTGTACTACAACGGCGATAGCGGCAGGCAGGGCGAAATTACCCAGCCACAACCCTCCCAATAGGATAACTATGGTCCAGGTGGCCGCCGGCAAAAAAGTGACCATCCAGGCGGCCCATTGGGGCATAAAGGGCTTATACGCCCTCAATTCATCCAACACATCCACAATCTCTTCGGTGACGCCAACCTGTGTGGTGTAGCGCTCCAGGTGGGCCGAGAACTCCGGCAATCCGCCCAGTTCCTCTACGGCCTCCTGCCGCCGGAGCAGCTCATCATCAGCGTAATCGGGAGAAAGCAAATCCCGCGTCAACGCGCGCCGGCCATGCCACGTATGGGTCACATTGATATATTGAAACAGGGATTTCCGTCCCACAATATCCAAGTCACCGCTGTAAGGGTGTCCAGGCTCCGCAAACTCCTCACCACAATCCTCAAATCCGGTCCAACCGCCCTCCAGCCGGTCCAGATACCGGGTATAGATGCGGATCATCTCCTGGGCATACTCCATACGCCCCTTCACCCTGTCCTGCCAAATCCACAGGACGGCGACCCCCAAAAGGAGCAGGGCCCCACAGCTGATCTTGATCCAATCGCGGCCGCCGGAGATATTCCACCAGATATCCAGGCCTATCAAGATTATGCCCACAAGTTTGAGGTTTCCCAGCCGTCCATATAATGCGGAAACCTTCCGCTCTGCCGCCTCATGCTCCGACTTCAATTGTTCAAATTTATCCTTCAATGAATACACTCCACATTCATAAAGATACTTTTTTATTATAGCACCCACTCAAAAGTGAATCCCTCTTTATATTGTAAACATTTATACCAAATATTTGTTTTAACCGCCTGTGAAATAGAATAAATATTTTTTATTGCCTGGTCGGGCTTTATCGAAAAAAACGTGAAAAAGCAGCCGGGTAGCGCAACCAAGCAGAAAAAGCAAAAAGCCGACTTATACGAGCCGTATAAGTCGGCTTTTTACTCTATCCTACACATTGAACCGAAAATGTACTACATCGCCGTCCTGAACCACATAATCCTTGCCCTCCAGACGAACCAAACCCTTTTCCTTGGCGCCATTCATCCCTCCACAGGCCGTGAGGTCATGGAAGGAAACCACCTCGGCCCGGATAAAACCCCGCTCAAAATCAGAGTGGATCTTGCCGGCGGCCTGGGGAGCTTTGGTCCCCTTGGTGATGGTCCAGGCCCTGACCTCTGGTTTACCGGCGGTCAGGTAGGATATAAGCCCCAGTAAGGTATAGCACTCCCGGATCAACCGGTCCAAGCCGGATTCAGCCAAGCCGATTTCAGAGAGGAACAAGGCCTTGTCCTCCGGCTCCATGTCGCTGATCTCTTCCTCCAGCCGCGCGCAGATGGGCAACACACCGGATTTCTCCTGATGGGCAATCTCCACCACCTGCCGGTAAAGGCTATTGTCCTCTATGGCGCCGGAAAAGTCCGCGTCACTCATATTGGCCACGTAGATAATGGGCTTGGCCGACAAAAAAGCGATGCTGTCTACAATCTCCTGCTCCCGTTCAGTTTGGGCGAAACTCCGGGCGGAGCTGCCCTCCTCCAAATAGGCCCTCAGCCGGTTTAATATCTCCAACTCCGCCTGAAGCGCCTTGTCCGCCTTGGCCATTTTAGCCGTTTTGTCGATGCGGCGCTGGAGCACATCCAGATCGGCAAAGACCAGCTCCAGGTTGATGGTTTCTATATCCCGCTTGGGGCCAATCTCTCCATCCACATGGACAATATTGGCGTCCTCAAAACAGCGGACCACGTGAACAATGGCGTCCACCTCCCGGATGTGGGACAAGAATTTATTGCCCAATCCCTCCCCCTTGGAGGCGCCTTTCACCAGTCCGGCAATATCCACAAACTCCACAATGGCGGGGGTGAACTTATCCGGCTCATACATCTCCCTGAGCTTGTCTAGGCGGGCATCCGGCACATTCACCACCCCTATATTGGGGTCTATGGTACAAAATGGGTAGTTGGCGCTCTCCGCGCCGGCGTTGGTTATAGCGTTAAATAGGGTGCTCTTCCCCACGTTAGGAAGGCCCACAATTCCCAATTTCATTTTTCCCTGTCTCCTTTAAAGCTGCAATACCGATCCTTATTATACAATGAAACGAAAAAAAGGTAAATAATAAAGTTGCTTTAGAAGTGATGCGGAAAAATAAAGGAACAGGGACAGTGTTCAAATGATGAACAGTCACGGCGGTGTTCCTGCCCTTTGCCAGAACTGCCCTTTATTTTCAGCAATAGATTAAAAACAAGGGCAAATTATTCTCTTTTTCACATTTTTCATTTGTTTTCATAGAATGGAGTACTAGAGGTAAAGGGAGGAACCGGAATGCATTATGTCCAAGTTGACAATGGTATTCGGTGCGCGGTTGAGGATATTCAGCGGCAAGGCAGACAGTGCTGTGTCTTTGTTCACGGATGGCCGTTGACCAGGCAAATCTTTGAATACCAGTTCGAAACGCTTATTGAAAACAATATCCGTTGCGTTTTTTATGATATACGGGGCTTTGGGGATTCGGATAAGCCTGCCCATGGATATACCTATGACCGGCTGGCGGACGACTTATGCAATATCTTGCAGAGCATCAATGTCCGCTGCGTCACCCTCTTCGGTTTTTCTATGGGGGGCGCTATCTGTTGCCGCTACCTGTCCCGCCACAACCATTACAAGGTGAAGAGCCTGGTCCTTTGCGGGGCGGCTTGTCCTGTATTCGTGCAAACCCCGGACAGTCCCTACGGCATACCCAGGGAGCAGGTTGACCAGATGATCAACCAAACCCGTGAGGACCGGCCCGCCATGTATACCGCCTTTGGACAACGCTGCTTCGCCAGCCGTCCCAGCCAGCCGCTGAAGCAGTGGTTTAACCGCCAGTCGGAAGCGGCGGCCGGGTATGCTACCATTAAGGCATTACAGGCGCTGCGGGACGAACAGCTTTATGAAGACTGCGCCAACGTCCGAATTCCTACCGCCATTTTTCATGGGGTCCAGGATCAGATTTGCCCTTTCCCTCTGGCCCAGGAGACAAACGAGCTGATTTCAAATTCCTTCATTGTTCCTTTTGAAAACAGCGGCCATTGCCTATTTTACGATGAAAAACGGAAATGTAATAACCAGCTCATCCAGTTTATTGATAACTATTGATATCTGATTTATTTTTTTGGTGTGTTTATAGTGCTGTAGCTGCAAGATATAATAATATAACCCACAAAACAAGCGGTATTTGCCCTTTTATAGAGGCAAACTTACCGCTTGTTTTACTTGAGACAACGCTTATGGCATCATAATCCCGGTGCCCTCAATATCCAATTCAACAGTAAGGTTTATTTCCGCATCCTTATATTTTTCGGACCAGTTATAATCCTCCCATTCCTTTACAGTGCGAAAATTATACGCGAGTTTGTCCCCTAGCTTTAGTATATCAGCATTGTATTCTTTTTGGATTTTTCGGATAAGGCTCACTATATCTTCCGTACACATCCCCTTTACATATTCCGTAAGAATATTATATTTTTCAGGCGACGTATAATCGATCTCACTTTGAATAGATTCAACGCTGCATACAAGATTAATACTTATGTCAAAAACCGGAATATTATTTTTAATAGCGCTTCTGATCTCACACTTACTGGCCGGCATAATTGAAACTACAATATCGCTATCCGGTTTAAGCGGATCTGGCAAAGTTAAGATTTTCTTTAGTTTACCTTGCGTGAACATTGAGTACGTTTGCGCCTCCGAAGAGTTCAATACGCCTACCATCTTCGCTTTGTGAAAAACCGCAAGCCCGGATATTTCGCTTGTATTTTCCGCTTGTATTGGTATTTCACCAGGAAGATATCCGTCCTTGACCGTTTCTTTTATGCCTGTGCCTATGCCGCTTGTTTCTTTACCATCCTCCGGCGCTCTACTGTTTTTATCCTCACTTTTGGAGGCGATTCCGCCATACATAGCGACCACATCAGCGCCGTCCGACTTCAAGTTCGTAAGAAATTCAAGTAATTGAACCGGTTTATAATAGGCGCTGGTATTCGCCTGTTCAAGCAGAAGCTCTTCTTGGCGTAAGGGGTCAATCGGCGATGCCTTCACCCGCTCTTGGATAAATTCGGCGGCCCTGCATTCCGAAATTAATATATTGGTCGTATTTCTAACCTCCTCGTAACGCCATGACGAAAATACATGGCGCAGTATATCACTCTCCGCCAGCGCCCGTGAAATAATAATTGTTTTTACAGTATATATCGCAATGGGTCCGGAGAGCTTGGTACTAAACATATTTAACGCCTCAACCACGGTCGGAGCCTTCACCGACATAACCGTATATTCGCCACTGCCGTTGTCAACGCCTTCATTTGCCCCTCCTCCCTCCGTTTGCGTTAAAGGAAAAGCGGCAGTAAGAATAACATTTTTATCCTCCGACTCATCAAGGCCCAATAGAACCACAAACGTGTTATCTTCCAGCTCCCGTTTGTCCCAACACCCGCTTAAAAGAAACAAGCACAGGGTACATATCAATACAAGACTAACTTTTTTCATATTTAAAAATCCTCTTTATCGTGCTGACTATCAATACTAATACCGGAAATCCTGCCATAAAAGCCACACTGTACCGCCTTATCACGGGAAGGTATTTTTGGGTAAGATCAAGTGTGCTTGTGGGAATAATTATCGCAATCAGGATAGGGACAACACAAATAATCGTAAAGGCTTTTGACGGCCTCAGCTTAAATGTACAGGCAAAGCTTTCTTTTGTGATAAAAAGGCCAATTGAGGCCAGCATAGCTGAAGAAAATATAAGAAAGAACAAAAGGGATGATTCAAACCGGGAGAAAAAGCGGTTGTAGTAACTTGACTTTCCCATTTCAATAAAGCCACTCATCATTTTTGACGCAACAGATGGGGAGAACATCATCACAAAACATAGATATAGGAGAATACACGCCGCCGCAGTCAAGGCAATGGAGAGCACTCCGGATTTTTTCATTTTCACCGTATTCGAAAAGGCTGGCGCAAATAGAAAAAGTATGATTACAGAATCAAATATGGATGTTATAAACAAGCTATTCGTTGTTATATCCGCCATTCCATTTCCAAGTAAGGGGATAAGATTATCTGGATTATACCGGTTAAGCCCGAGCAGCATGATAAAAACAATACCTAAAATTACAATAATGTAAAAGAGTCCCGCACTTTTGACAATGGCCCGTCCTCCGAGAAAATTCATGATGACAGCCGTCAGTAAGATTAGCCCGGCAACTATATAAATGGGTGTAAGGCTTAACCCGTATATTTTTAATATTTCTGCGCTTTCTCTTATCTGAATGCCTGTAAAATAACAAAAATAAACACCCAGCGCAACGCCATATATTATCCCAAAGGGTCTCCCCATGACTATAGACGTAATTTCTATAATATTCTTCCCCTCATACCTTCCCATAAGGCATGCTGCTATAAGAAATAGGCAGAGCATTATGATAGAAGCTATCAGTAAAGCGATCCACGCGGCTGTGTTATTTTGTTCCGCAAGCTTTGAGAGCTCCGTAGAAAACAGCGCTGGGAGCATCAGAAGCCCGGTAAGCGCGATCCCGTCATATGCCCGCAGTTTTAGCTTTTCCACATCAATTCCCCTTTTTCCATATCCGTGAAATTATTGGCTGATACTGCGGCTTTTTCGCGCGCAGTGCAGAAGGACGGTTTTCATATTCCCATACCGGCTGCTTTGGAAACAACGGCGCATCCCCTGAAAAAACAGGGTTTACATAGTCTGTGCCAAATGATGTGAGTGAATTTACATATCCAACCAAAACAACAAAAGCAAGGCCGATACCCAAAAAACCGAAAAATCCCGCGCAGATAATGAAGAGTATCCGAATCAATTGCGCAGTAAACGCTAACTGGTATTGTGGAATGGCAAAGTTGCCAAGCCCGGTGAACGCGATGACGATGACACAGCCTTGACTGACAAAGCCCGCCGATACGGCCGCTTCGCCTAAAATGAGGCCCCCGACTATTCCGATTGTACTGCCCAACGCGCCGGGAATATGCCTGCCGGCCTCCCTGATCAGCTCAAAGGCAAATTCCATTACCAGCAGTTCAACCAATGCTGGATAGGGTATATTAACGCGTGATTTTGCAATGGACAAAAGCAGGCTTGCAGGAATCATCTCCGGATGGTAAGTAGTGATTGCAAGATAAAGCGCGGGCATTAGAAACGCTGAAAGAACGGCGATTATCCGTATCGCCCTTACCGCAGACGCAAAGGGTGCCCGAAGCGCGCTTTCCTCGCTTGTTTTTAACATGGAAAAGAGTGTTATCGGCGCTATAATAACCCGGGGGCTTCCATCTACAATAATCGCAATTCTCCCCTGCATTAAAAGCGCCGCCGTATTATCCGGCCTCTCCGTCGTGGTGACCGTTTGAAAAAGCGAAGAATCATGATCCTCGATGAATTGCTCTATCATCCCGCCACTTTGTACAAAATCCGTATCAATTCCCTTCAAACGGCGTTTTACCTCTTCAACAAACTCCATATTTACAACACCGTTAACATATACAACGCCGCAGGTCAGGTTATTAAGCTTTCCCACAGCCACCATTTCCGTGGTAAGGCCGGGATTTTTGATAATCCTATGAAGCAGTGTCGTATTGGTGCGAAGGGTTTCCGTAAAGGCTTCCAGCGCTCCGACTATTGAGCTTTCCACCTGTGGCTTTTCTACTCCGCGCTTATCAAAGCTTTTCGTTTCACAGACATACGCGTT
>Ga0153949_1001015_pt1 | contig 10077 bp, 11 predicted proteins | sample TSNJ033MetaG_FD_104705 | JGI IMG/M metagenome (GOLD analysis project Ga0153949, IMG submission 104705) | Attine ant fungus gardens microbial communities from New Jersey, USA - TSNJ033 MetaG | ecosystem: Host-associated > Fungi > Mycelium > Unclassified | place: USA: New Jersey, Wharton State... | reverse complement strand
GGCTTCTCCGCTCAACTCCGGTTGCGGGGAAGCCGATTTTGCTTATGTATATAGTGAATCAACTTGAAGTTGAATTACTCTAAAAAGGAGCTTGAGGCGTGAAAAATAAAATAATATTCTTGTTAATTCCCATGTTGATATCCTCGTTTTTGTTCGGCGGGTGCTTCCAGAAAGAAGAACCGGAGGATATGGGAAGCGAGCAGCCCGATGAAAGCTTTGTGGGAGAAGTAGTGGAAGTGGAAGCGGTGCTGGAGGATTGGAACGGCAACTGGAACGCTTTGATAACCTACCTGGATAATGAGGAGCTGGCCGGTTCCCTGGATGTGGATGACTCCTGGAAGCAGGAGCAACAGACAGATTTAATCTCCTTTCGATTCCAGGGCACATCGTTGACCGCATATAGCGAGCCCCAGGCCGCGGAGATATCCCGCTTTCCCGAGGGCTCCATTCTGTTCGATTACACCTACGATTGCTTGGGAATGGTGAAGGATGGGCAGGGGATTACCTGGTACCAATTTGAAACAAGCACCCAATCCCCCTATCAATATCTGTTGCTGACGGAAATTGATGACAGCGTCACCCCTTCCTTTTATACCCGCTACGGCGCAGAGGGCTTTGATGCCCTGTACGCCATGAAGGACTGGAAGCCGATGATGGTCTCCAGCGCGGCGACGGCGGAAGAGATTGAAAAGCTTATCGCGTAGATTCCCTGGAAAACCAGCCGGATAAAGGTAAAAACAAAGGGACTGTCCCAATCCACGGTTTGCCCGGTGGTCAAACCCTACATACTGTAGGGAGCGACGACCTCGGTGCTCCGTATTGGGACAGCCCCTTTCTATTTATGTTCAAGAAAATCAACATGCGCGCGGGGAATTGGCGAGCTGAATATCTATGTCCTCCAGCGCCATTTTGGTGTTTTGTATCAACAGCCGGATATCCTGTTCTGTGGCGTCATCTATATGCAAACCAACGGTGACAGTGGCTGCGCAACCATGTTTTGTAGCAAAATTCAGGGCTATTTCCCGCGCGAGCTCATCATCTTTGTGGCCGGTTACGCATATAACGCTGGCCGACGCCGCGCGCGAGCCATCGCCGCGCAGACTCTCCCGCGGGATTGCCAGTGCAACCGCGCCAATGTGCGCCGCTTGACCGCCTGCAACGCAAAGACAAGCGTCATTTCCGGCAAGAGTACACACAACTTCGACATGGTGGTTGTTTTCACCACAGGAGGAATAAAAGCTAACGATTGCGCTCACATCCTTCCCACGGTTTAAAACGATCCAGATTAAGGTTAAATTGCATAAATATTTTCCCAATAAGATGTTCGATTTGCTCATCGAGGTTTTGCGCGTGATTATAAAAGGTGAGCAGTGGTGCGATGATCGTGCAGCCAAGCTCCGAGGTTGCGAGCATGTTTCGCAAATGCACCTTGCCAAAGGGCATTTCACGCGGACAAAGCACTACTTTTCGATTTTCTTTCAGGCAAACGTCGACAGCGCGCGTAAGAAGCCCGTCGGAATATCCGTTTGCGGCAGCCGCAAGCGTTTTCATGCTGCATGGCAACACGATCATGCCGGCAGTTTCAAAGGAACCGCTGGAGATTGCCGCGGCGAGATTGTCGTTGCTATGAACAACATCCGCTATTGTTTCAAGCTGTGAAATCGGCATATCGCATTCAATCGCCCACGTCTCCCTTGCCGAATTGCTGATGACCAGATGCACCTCGCACTGCTGCCTTTTTAGTGCGCGCACAAGATGATATCCCATGATCACGCCGCTTGCCCCTGAGATTCCCACGATAATACGCATACGTACTCTCCTGTTTAAAATGCTAATCTATGCCAATTACAGCGTCGATTACCTGAATTTTATTATCGTAACAAATAATTGGGTTCAGGTCAATTTCTTTTACATAGTCATTTTCCGCCATGAATTTTGATGTAGAGACAATCAGCTCCGCCAATGCGTCAAGATTAACGGGTTTTTGTCCGCGCGCGCCTTCCAGTATCGGGAACGCCTGAATCGATTGAATGAGAGCCAACGCCTCTTTTTTATTCAGCGGAGCCATTCGAAACTGTACGTCTTTAAAGATTTCCACGAATACGCCGCCCAAACCGAACATAATGACCGGCCCAAACTGAACATCGCGCAATCCGCCCACAATCACCTCGACGCCGTTTGGAACCATGTGTGCCACATACACTCCCTCAATCACCGCATCGGGGTTATAGCGCTTTGCGTTTTCGATTAGCTTGTCGTAGCAAGCCCCGGCTTCGTCCTCACCTTGAATGTTCAGCTTGATGCCGTCCGCTTCGGTTTTGTGGAGGATTTGCTCAGAGACAATCTTCATGACGGTAGGGAAGCCAGATCGCACCGCCGCTTCTTGTGCCGCCTGCCTGCTTGTTGCAAGCGCAAATTCGCCGCATGGCAAGCCCGCTTCTTTTAAAAGCAGCTTGGATTTATACTCGTTGTAAAAAACTGACATATGATTTTCACTCCCCTATCTGAAGATCGCGGAGATACGCGCTGTGTTTGATCATGTTTACAAGTGCCCGTGCGGCCCGCTGGGGCATCTCAAAGGTGGGGATGCCGTTGTTTTCCATCATGATGTGGGCTTCTTTGATCCAGTTGCCCGCAAGGAAGCACGCAAACACAGGCTTGCCCAGTTCTTTTGCCAAGGGCATTTTGGAGTTGACCGCCTCTGCAATCGCAGGGGGAACAAGGAAGGTTGGGGGCACGCTCAAAAGCAGCACCGCGTCAACGCCCTCATCCCGCAGAATGGCTTCCAACGCTTCTGCGTGCTGCGGTCCGTCCGCTCCCGCGGTCATATCTACGTAGCCGTCGGGATGGGAAATCAACGCCATTGGAGGAAGAATTTCCTTCAGCCTTGCGTTTGTTTCGTTGGAGAATTTCGCCATCCGCACTTCCTTATGGCTGCCAATCTCGTCCATGGAGATGACTCCGGGGCCCCCGGCTTCCGTGAGTATGGCAACGCGGTTTCCCTTTGGCAGCTGGTCAAGCATGGAAAACGCTTTTGCTGTATCTACAAGCTCTTCCACGGTATCCGCCCGCAATACACCGGTTTGCCTGAAAGCGCCGTCAAAAACCTTGTCCGCGCCCGCAAGGCTGCCCGTATGGGAAGCCGCCGCGACAGAGCCGATTTCACTGCGCCCAACTTTTAACACAATCATCGGTTTTTGCGGCGTCACCTCTTTTGCGGTTTCAAAGAAACTGCGCGCGTCGGTCATGCCCTCCATATACATGGCGATGACCTTGGTTTTTGGATCATCGCGATAATATTTCAGCAGTTCTTCTGTTGTGACATCGCTCATATTGCCCACATGTCCCCACTTGCAAAAGCCCATTGGAACCGGTTGGTCGCAGGTAAACATCAAAATCGCAGCGCCGATGGAACCACTCTGGGAAATCACGCTCATGCCGCCGGGACGTTGGGCAATATCCGCGGCGAAAGTGGTATCCAGGTTGTTCTCTGTGTTCATGACGCCGACACAGTTGGGGCCAAAAACGCGGATCCCCGCGCGATGCGCAATTTCCAGCATATCCTTTTCCATTTGAATATTTTCAGGAATGCCGGTTTCCGCAAATCCGGATGCCATAATGATTGCCGCCCTTACGTCCCCGCGCTGTTCGGCTTGCCTGAACACTTCCAGCACACCTTTTGCCGGAATGATAATCTCGATTAGATCGACCTTGCCCTCAATATCAAGCAGACTGTCATACGCCTTTTTGCCAAATATTATATCCTCCTTGGGGTTGATAAAATATATTTCCCCTTCAAAGCCCAGCCGGATCATATTGTTCGCAATCTGATATCCCGCTTTGGCGGGGTTGTTTGACGCGCCAATAATCGCAATGCTTTTGGGGTAATAAAAATGCTCTAAAGACATGGCAGCTCCTCCAGTTTCAACAGGGTCTCATAGCGCTGTTTGGCCTGTGCGATGACTTCATCAATGACTTCTTCCGTAATGCGGGCAAATCTGCCCTGAAGTTTAAAATATTCCTGTGCGGCGTCCCAATCGGTTGGACGCTGCGTAATTTTGACCTTGCCATTTTCCTTTTCCCATTGCAGCCAAAGCCCGGCTGTCACTGCGAGCTTTGCCACGGTGACTGTTTTGTTTGACGGGAATTTCCAGCCGGTGTTGCACGGGGCATGAATATGCAAAAAGCTGGGGCCGTCTTGCGCGGCGGCTTTGGCGATTTTCTTTTTCATGTCCCGCATATTTGCAATGGACGCCGTTGCCTGATAGCTCAGCGGCTGGTGAAGCAGCATGAAATCAATATTTTTGCTGGCCTCTCGTTTTCCTGTTGGCGTGGTTTTTGTCCATGCACCCTGCATGGTCGCGCTGGAGCGCTGATTGCCCGTGTTCATGTACGCCTCGTTGTTATAGCAAATGAAAATAGCTTTATGTCCCCGTTCAATGGCTCCGGAAAGCGCTTGCAGCCCAATATCGAACGTGCCGCCGTCCCCCGCGAACCCCATGACATGCACATGCTCTTTCCCTTGAATCTTAAGCGCTTCCGCAACGCCGGAAGCATATGCGGGCAGAGACATCAACACCGTCTGCACCGATGGGATCCCCCAACCGGTTTCATCACCGCCACCGGTTAAAATCGCTGAACAACTGGGCGGCGTCATAGTGACGGTATCCTTGCCTAATGTGCTGACTGCGGCCCGGGCGATCATCTCCATTGGGCAGCCTTCACAGGTAGTCATGCCTTTGCTTACAAGGTCAAGTCTACTCACTGTCTTCACCCTCTTCCTTACAGTCTACCCAGATTGGCTCTTCGCATGGAATGCCCTTTTTGACGTTGTCTTCCGTCACGGCAAATACATTTTCGATGGTTTCTTCCCAGATATCGCGGCCCCCGAGACCTGCTACAAAGCTGTAGGCGGCCGCTGCGTGATTGCCGCCAAGCTTCAGGCTGGCAAGCACTTCTTCATACAACGCGCCAAAGGAACCGATGTTTGGCGCGCGGTCGATGACCGCGACATTCTTTGCGTTTTTCAGCGCGTTGGCCACAAGCTTTTTGGGGAAGGGGCGGAAGCTGACGACCCGCAGCAGGCCCACCTTTTTGCCTGCGGCGCGAAGCCCCCGGACAACATGGAGCGCCGTGCCCGACATGGAGCCCATGCACACCAAGATAGTTTCCGCGTCGGCGGTTTCGTACTCCTCCACACGCCCATAGCTTCGGCCAAATATTGTTGCAAATTCAGCAAAATTTTGATCCAGCACGCCTGCCGCATTATCCATTCCCAGCTTCTGGGCGTACTTGATCTCGGTAAAGATTCCGGGAGAGGTCAGGTTGTTTATGGCGTAGGGGTTGTCGGGATCAAGGGTGAAATTGTTGGGCACAAAGGGGCCGATATATCGCCCGGACTCCTCAATATCAGGCACGTCCACAGGCTCGGTGAGATGGGAGAGGAAGAATCCGTCGATTGAGACCATGGACGGCGTCAGCACATCCTCATGCTCGCTGGTTTTGTAGGCGATCATCACAAAATCCAGCGCTTCCTGGGGGCTTTTGGCGAACAGCTGAATCCATCCCTGATCGCGCTGTGTCATAATGTCGGAATGGTCGCACCACAGGCTCATGGGGGACGGCATAGCGCGGTTGACAATCGCCATAACAATGGGCAGGCGGGAACCGGAGGCTACACCGGTCATCTCATGCATTAATGCCAGTCCGTGAGACGCGCTGGCGGTAAATGTGCGCACACCGGTTGAAGCCGCGCCTACAACTGCCGACAGCGCCGAATGCTCCGACTCCACGTTGATATATGTGGCATTGTATTGACCTTTGTCAATCAGCGACGATATGGTTTCTACAATAGGCGTTTGAGGGGTAATTGGATATGCCGCCACAAGCTGCACCTGGGAGCGCATTACTCCATGGGCGATGGCTGCGTTGCCGTCTAGGGCCATGATCTTTCCCACTATACGTCCTCCTTTGTCTTAAAATTCGACTCCGGCACAAAGGTAATCGCCTTTTTGGGGCATTCTTCCGCGCAGATCCCGCATCCCTTGCAGTAGGTGTAATCAATACCGACAATTTCATCCTTTTCGATGACGCCGCAGGGACAATATTCAATGCAAATAGCACATTTGATGCATTTTTCCAGATCGATCACCGGCCGCTCTCTCCGCCATGTTCCGGTTTTTACATCGGATATTTTTACGGAATAGGGCCCTTTAAGCTTTCTCATGGATTGTAGTTTCTTCATACGCTCTTCTACAAGTTTCTGCATTCAGTTCACCCGCCTTTCCAGGAATTTTCAGGGCGATTGCTTTTTGCAGCGCCTCAATTGAGATGCAGCCTGTTGCTTTCGCCAGAGCACCCAGCATAGCTACGTTGGGCGGAACGTCTCCAATGACCTCCCGGGTCAGGCTATCCGCATCGAGGGCCGCCACCTTGGTGATGTTTTCATCTCCAAACAGCTCCATCGGATGAACGGTGTTGGCTACGAGCACAGCACCCTTGCGCGCGCCCTCGTAGATGTCAATACCCAGATCCGGAAGGCTGACATCAAACACAACAATACAATTGGGCTTGTAAACATAAGATTTCACATCAATATTGCCTTCATCGATGCGCGCGTAGGCATACACAGGCGCACCCTTGCGCTCCTGCCCATAGGATGGGATGGCCTGCGCAAATTTTCCGTCAATAATTGCGGCGTTTACAAGAATTTTGGCTGCTGTTACCGCGCCCTGGCCACCGCGAGAATAAAACTTGAATTCCCACATGATTAACGCTTCACTCCTTCACTTATCGTTGCAAAAAATATTTATACTGTTTCCAATTAAAAAGCGCGAATAGATTTGCGAGGATTTATGTTGACCGGCAAGGCGGACGACGACGGCGGGCTGCCGCCCGCCTAGGAGGACAACGCAGCCGGGCGGCAAAAAGACCGCAAAGATATCGTGGTTTTTATTTGGAAGCAGTATTAGATTAGTCCCATTTTGATGCCCGCTGCCATCAAAGCGATCAACAGAGGAATCCACGCCAGCGCGATAATGATGCCGGGCTTTGACATGTCGCTGAGCTTCCAGTATCCGTAGCCATACGTGGTCATACAGGTGGGGTCCAGGGGAATGAGGAACACGCACGAGGCTGTATACGCAAGGGGCAATACCAGGAAGATGGGATTGATACCCGCCGTTTGGGTGAGGGCATAAATGACGGGGATGCACATTGCCATAACCGCACCGGAGATGGGGACCAACAGGTGGATAAATATGCCGAAAATAGTGACAACCGTAAGTAAAATGAACAGACCGGAGTTGGCAAAGCCCCCTAGGAATGTATCGCTGAGCCATTTTGCGCTTCCCTGCGAACTGAGGATCATAGCCAGTGCGTTGCAAGAGCCCACAAGCATCAAGGTCTCCCAGCTGATGGCATCGTTGGCGCGTTTCCAATCCATGAGCTTAATGCCGGGCAAAAAGAAGATCAGTGATGCAGTCATAGATGTAAAGGCAAGCTCAATTCCTGTTTTCGCCGAGGTAAACCAGAGGATCAGCACCACCGCAAAGATGCAAATAAATTTTTTCTCGTCTGTGGAGACAGGACCCAGATCTTTTTTCTGCTGCGCGATGTTGTCCATCCCCTGGATGACGTCAATCTCGGGTTTGAATACAGCCGAGACCACCAGCCACGAGATAAAGGTGAGAACAATCGCCATGGGCAAGCCGACGATTGTCCATTGGAAAAAACTGATTTCTATCCCCGCAACGCTTTTCAGCAGGTTGATGGAAAGAATATTCACGCCGCTTCCCGCGGGGGTTGCAATACCGCCCACCGCGGCTGCAATGGGAATGCCAACCATTACACTGCGTCCGAAATTTGATTCGCCGGGCTTCAAGTTGTTTTTCTGTAAGATTGTGTACGCGATACCGCCAATGATGATGGCGCTGGGAATATCGGCGAGCACGGTGGAGATAAGGGCGGTACTGCCCATGAGGCTGAATAAAACCATTTTGCTCTTGTTGCCGAAAACCGACGTGATATAAAGCGCAACCCGGCTGCCCAGCCCTGTGTCGATAAATACCTTTGCGATAATCAATGCCGACATGATAAAGAACATTGTGGAGGTGGCAAAATTCTTCATCACCTCGTTGGTTGTTTCGATCTTCAAAATGTTAGGCAAGAACAAAAGTGCACAGGATGAAATAGCGATTGGCACAAACTCGGAAACCCATGCAATTGTCGCGCAAACAATTAACACCAGCGCTTTCCATCCCGTATCGGAAAGGCCTGTCGGTGGAGTAATGCTGCTGCCCACGATGTAGATTACGATGATCGCTATAAACCATGCCAGCTTTTTTATGCCCGCGGATTTGTTGTCTGTTTTAGTCATAACCGAACCCCTCTTTCTCAATCATCATTTAGCACCTCTTTGCAATAACCGCCGCAGTTATACTATGCGAATTAGTATAAGATCAAAATGAATCACCTCCCCAAAATGTACAAATCAACTGGTGTATCCGCTTAAAAAAGGGTACAAAAAACCAAAGCGTTGTCCGCTCGACTCAAAAGCCGGGCAAATCCACACTCACAAATCGCTCAAGTGATCGAACAAAAATAGGCCGCCCTATTCTATTTCATAATTTTTCAGATCCACTTCCATGAACGCAACCTTCTCAAATTTAGGCGACTTGGGCACAGGATATGTACAGTCAAAGCCCATTTTTGCGCCATAACCGTTGTCATTTGCGGGATTCAGCTCATGCCCGAAGGACTTGGGGATGATGATGATATCCTCATCCGGGCGGCAGCGCGTGACCATGGCCCGCTCAACGTCCTCCGGATCGAAAATGTCAACATCGGAGTTGACGGCGGTACACATTTGCAGATACGAAAATGCGCCCAAGGTGGCTAAAATCGCATTTTTGGCCATGCCGTTTACCGGCGGATCAATTTGGATAATTGCGTTGTAATTGCTGCTTCCATGGCTGAGGTAAACATTTTTGAGCCCTTTTACCTGCTTGGAAACGGTATCAAAAATATTGGCTTCCACAGTCAGCCCCATGGAATTCCACACTTCCCTGCCGGGCAGTAAGGTGTGTATAATCGGATTTTCGCGGTGGGTAATCGCCTTAACACGCACAACCCAACGGTCTTCACGAAGCGCATAATACCCACTGACTTCCCCAAACGGACCTTCCGGCTCCCGGACAGCCGGTAAAATTTCAGCCTCTATAATCAGCTGCGCTTCCGCGATACCCTCAACCTCCACGGTTTTGCTTTTGCAAAGCCGCGCAGGTTCTCCTAGCAGCGCCGACGCAACACACAACTCGTCTTTATCAATGGGTGCCGCCGCACTGGGCGTGATTGCGGCAACATAATAAGCGGGATGCACGCCGTTGTTGATGGTAATTTCGAGGGGTTGGCTTTTGGCCTCCGCCCGCTCGTAGTAATCCCGCAGATGGCGCCCCACATCCATGAGCAGCCCCAAGCGGTTTTTGCCTGTAACCATCAGCCGGTGCACCGAAGTATTGCGCACCCCGGTGTCGGGATCCTTTGCAATTACAACGCAGTTATCAAAATATGGGCCGCCGTCCTTTAATGCCAGGGTTGGCACAGGAATCTTGGTAAGGTCGGGTTCCGGCATTACCACCGCCTGGGCAGGTGCGCCGGCGATGAGAACCGGTGCTATCGGCGCGTTGTTGAGACTTTTTACCGCTTGGGCAAAAAGGGAAGGAAGCTTATCCGCAGTCGTGTCAAACAGCGACGCGAGGTTTTCGCGATTCCACCAAAGTCCAATGGCTAAAGGGAATTTTTGGCCCTTTATATTATCGAACACAACGACCTTTCCACCCTCAAATTTTTTTGCGACGCCTGCCACTTCATAGAGCAAATCCACTTCATTCTTAATGTGCAGCAAGCGCCCATCGGCTTCCAGCTTCTCCAGACATTGCTTAAAATCCATATGCCATTAATACTACTTCATGATTAAAAAAACGATATCTTTGCGGTCTGTTTTCCGCCGACCTGCGTTCTCCTCCTTGACGGGCGTCAGCCCGCCTGCGTCGTCGGCCTTGTTCGACGAAAAACATC
>Ga0153949_1001012_pt1 | contig 10095 bp, 10 predicted proteins | sample TSNJ033MetaG_FD_104705 | JGI IMG/M metagenome (GOLD analysis project Ga0153949, IMG submission 104705) | Attine ant fungus gardens microbial communities from New Jersey, USA - TSNJ033 MetaG | ecosystem: Host-associated > Fungi > Mycelium > Unclassified | place: USA: New Jersey, Wharton State... | reverse complement strand
CAGTTCAACAATTGTCATAAATACCGGTGAGTTTACATTACGTTTGCCGGCATACTGGGCGGGACATTATACCATAGAATATAGTGCCGTAGGTACCAATATTATCTATGCACCGTTAAATCAAGAAAAACCGGTATATCCGGAATACTTGTTCAGCGTTTTCCGTTACCAAACACTGAGTGCAGCGAGAGAATCCATGGGATACGTGGATAACGCCATAGACCTTGGTTACCATAATGGTGCCTATTATGTTATGTCCCGCCCGACGGATACGGCACTTGAATTTTATATGGTGGCAGATGTTGATTTGTGTACGCAGATGAGTCGTGATTATAATTGGATTGCTTCCAATGTTATATTTGAAGATTAAGAATTCATTAATTATTCCGGAAGGTTATGAAAGAGTTAAAAGACAGCAGATTGAGAACCTGCTGTCTTTTTTGATACAGAATATTGGGCATATGAGAAAAACTCATACCCGACATGATTTTAATCAATTTTACATTTTGAACTAAAAAATTTATTCTGTACTTAGATGAATGCATGATATGAAATAGGCTAAATGCACTGCTACTTTTAGTACGAGGAGGAAAGAAATGAACTTTCAATTATCGAAGGAGCACGAAATGCTTCAGAAGATGTATCGTGAATTTACGGAAAATGAGGTAAAACCGTTTGCCGAGGAGGTAGATGAGAAGGAAGAATTTCCGGTTGAAACAGTAAAAAAACTGGCCCGGTATGGCTTTTTAGGGATTCCATTTCCGAAGGAGTGCGGTGGCCAGGGAGCGGATCATCTGGCTTATGCCATGGCGGTGGAGGAATTGTCCAAAGCCTGTGCCACTACCGGCGTGATTGTTTCGGCTCATACTTCACTTTGTGCGTCTCCGATTTACCTGTTTGGCACTGAGGAGCAGAAGCAACAGTACCTGACACCCCTGGCTAAGGGTGAAATGTTAGGGGCCTTTGGCCTGACGGAGCCGGGAGCCGGCACTGATGCCGGCGGGCAGCAGACCACGGCAGTTTTGGCGGAGGATCATTACATCCTGAACGGAACTAAGTTTTTTATTACCAATGCCGGTTATGCGGATGTCTATATGATTATCGCTATGACTGATAAGTCCAAGGGTACCAGAGGCTGTTCTGCCTTTATTGTCGAGAAGGATTTTCCCGGATTTTCCGTTGGCAAGAAGGAGAAAAAACTGGGAATCAAAGGTTCTTCTACCTGTGAATTGATTTTGGAAGATTGTATTGTACCGAAGGAAAATCTGCTGGGCCGGGAAGGCGAAGGCTTTAGGATTGCCATGAGAACACTGGATGGCGGCCGGGTAGGAATTGCCGCCCAGGCGCTGGGAATCGGCCAGGGAGCAGTGGATGAGACGGTGAAATACGTAAAAGAGCGTAAGCAGTTTAACAAGCGGATCTCCCAATTCCAGAATACCCAGTTCCAGCTGGCGGATATGCAGACCCGGGTGGAGGCTTCCAGGCTATTAGTATATCAGGCGGCTTGTGGCGAGGATTGCAAACAGCCATTTGCGCACCTTGCCGCCATGGCGAAACTGTATGCGTCCGAGACTGCCAGCGATGTGACCAGAAGAGCAGTCCAGCTGTTCGGCGGTTACGGATATACGAGGGAGTATCCGGTGGAGCGAATGATGCGGGATGCCAAAATCACCGAGATTTACGAGGGAACTTCCGAAGTTCAGAGAATGGTGATTGCAGCATGGATGAAAATAAATTAAGAAGAGGTATGAGGATGAAGATCGTTGTATGTATCAAACAGGTGCCGGATACAACTGAGGTGAAGCTGGACCCGAAGACCGGAACGTTGATCCGGGAAGGAATCCCCAGCATCATCAATCCGGATGATAAGGCGGGGATCGAGGCCGCGCTTAGAATAAAAGAAGAAACAGGAGCGCATGTAACAGTACTGTCGATGGGACCGCCACAGGCAGACACGGCACTCAGAGAGGCGTTGGCCATGGGCGCTGATGAGGCGATCCTGTTGACGGACCGGGCTTTTGGCGGGGCGGATACCTGGGCGACCTCCAGTACGTTGGCCGCGGCGCTTAAGAAAATCCCATATGATCTGGTGATTACCGGACGGCAGGCGATTGACGGAGATACGGCTCAGGTCGGGCCGCAGATTGCAGAACATCTGGGAATCCCACAGGTCAGCTATGTGTCGGAGCTTCATGCCAAGGGCGGGTCTATTACCGCAAAGCGGGATTTTGAAGACCGGTATCATTTGATTAAAGTGGCATGTCCCTGTCTGGTGACGGCGCTGGCAGAACTGAATAAGCCGCGGTATATGAGTGTGGGTGGAATTATGGATGCATACAGAGAACGGCAGGTGACCGTGTGGACGCTGGCAGATATCCAGGATACGGTGGACCCGGCGAATCTGGGATTAAAGGGGTCACCGACCAAAGTAAAGAAATCATTTACCAAAGCCGCCAAGGGCAGCGGAGAAACGTTCAGCGTGGGTGCGGATGAAGCTGTTGCTATCATCATGGAAAAGCTGCGTGGAAAAAATCTGATATGAGAGGTGAGATGGACATGAGCAAAGATGTTTACATATTTGTGGAACAGCGAGACAGCAAGATCCAGAAGGTTTCCCTGGAATTGCTGGGAAAGGGCCGGGAGCTGGCTGATAAGCTGGGCCAGAGACTGGTGGCGGTGGTTCTGGGTATGGAGCCGGGAACTTCCTACCAAAAACTGATTCATGACGGAGCGGATGAAGTGGTTTATGTGGAAGATCCGGTACTTGCGGAATATATGACGGAACCTTATGCAAAAGTACTGACTGCCATTATCCGGGAGCGTCAGCCGGAAATCCTGTTGTTCGGAGCAACTTCGGTCGGCCGTGACCTGGCACCCCGGGTGTCGGCCCGGGTGCATACCGGCCTGACGGCTGACTGCACTTCGCTGGTGATTGATGAGGAAAGCAATCACCTGCTGATGACCCGTCCGGCGTTTGGCGGTAATATCATGGCGACCATTGCCTGTGAGAACCACCGGCCGCAGATGGCCACGGTAAGGCCCGGCGTCATGGGACTGCCGGTAAAGGATGAGACCCGGATTGGAGTTTTGACGCCGATGGCGATGAACTTTGACAAAGCCGATCAGAATGTGGAGATATTATCCGTGGTTCGTTCCGTGGAAAAGACCGTTGACATTATGGAAGCCGGGATTCTGGTATCCGGCGGCCGGGGTGTGGGCGGACCGGAAAAATTCGATACCTTGCGGGAGCTGGCTTCTGCTCTTGGCGGCGAAGTGGCTTCTTCCCGGGCGGCAGTGGATGCCGGCTGGATGGAGCGGGAATGCCAGGTGGGTCAGACCGGCAAGACGGTTCGGCCGGGGTGTTACATTGCCTGTGGAATTTCAGGTGCCATCCAGCACGTGGCCGGGATGGAGTCTTCAGATTATATCATTGCCATCAATAAGAATGAATCGGCACCGATCTTTGATACCTGTGATCTGGGCATTGTGGGAGATCTTCATGTGATTATTCCTAAACTGACCCAGGCAGTTAAAAAAATGAAAGAAAGTCAGGAAAGCTGATGGAGGTAAATAAAACGATGAATAAAGTGATTTCGGCAGAACAGGCAATTGAGATGATAAGTTCCAATGACATACTGGCAGTCGGCGGCTTTGTGGGCAGTATGCATCCGGAAGAGCTGACGCAAAAGCTGGAAGAAAAATTTCTGCAAAGTAATACTCCGAGAAATCTCACCTTAGTTTACGCCGCCGGACAGGGAGACAGAAAAGACAGAGGATTGAATCATCTGGGCCATGAAGGTCTGATAAAAAGAGTGATTGGCGGACATTGGGCACTTTCCCCCAAGATCCAGCAGCTTGCGCTGGAAAACAAGGCCGAAGCATATAACTTCCCGCAGGGAGTCATTTCTCATATGTTCCGGGATATCGCTGCGAAAAAACCGGGAACCATTACCCATATTGGTCTGAAAACCTTTGTTGATCCAAGAGTGGAAGGGGGAAAGCTAAATTCCATAACGACCGAAGAACTGGTTGAAGTCATTGAAATCGATGGAAATGAATATCTGCGATATAAGGCATTTTCTGTAAATGTAGCACTGGTCAGAGCTACTTATTGCGACAAACAGGGCAATGCAACATTTGAAAAGGAAGCTGCTTATACCGAGGTTCTGGCGATGTGCCAGGCGGCGAAAAACAGCGGCGGAAAAGTGATTCTGCAGGTGGAAAAGATAGTGGAAACAGGCAGTTTATCTGCTCAGCTGGTACGCCTGCCGGGAATTTATGTAGATGCCATCGTCGAGGCCGCCCCGGAAAATCACATGCAAACCTTTGGAACTGTCTATAACCCAAGCTATAGCGGCGCAGTCAGAATTCCGCGGGATTCGATCTCTCCGCTGCCGATGGATGAACGTAAAATTATCGCCAGAAGATGTATGCTGGAACTGCAGCCAGGTGATATTATCAATTTGGGAATTGGCATGCCGGAAGGTGTATCAATCGTAGCCAGTGAGGAAGGAACCGCTGATCAAATGATGCTTACCATCGAAGCTGGTGCGATTGGCGGGGTACCGGCAGGAGGATTGGATTTCGGAGCGGCCACAAACCCCGACTGTATCCTGGATCAACCAGCTCAATTTGATTTCTACGACGGCGGCGGACTGGATATTGCAATTCTGGGCCTGGCTCAGGCGGATCGCCGGGGAAATGTTAATGTAAGCAAGTTCGGCCCTAAAATCGCCGGCTGCGGCGGATTTATCAATATTTCACAGACTGCCAAAAAAGTAGTTTACTGTGGCACATTTACTGCCGGCGGCTTAAACATAGGTACGGAAAATGGAGAACTTCAGATTCTCGCAGAAGGTAAAATCAAAAAGTTCATCCGTGATGTGGAGCAGATTACCTTTAGTGGTGAATATGCGGCAAGCCGGAAGCAGCCGGTATTGTATGTAACGGAGCGGGCAGTCTTTGAACTGGGGCCGGAAGGGCTTGTCTTAACTGAAATCGCTCCGGGTGTGGAGCTTGAAAAAGATATTTTAGCTCACATGGATTTTACGCCAACGATTTCACCAATCCTGAAGAAGATGGATTCCAGATTGTTCCGTCCGGAAAAAATGAGTCAGCAAAACCATAAATAGGGGTTAGAAAAGAGGATAAATATGAAAGGGAAAACAATTAAGGAAATTAATATCGGTGATAAAGCGTCATTTCAAAAAACAATATCGGAATCCGATGTCTATCTGTTTGCAGGGATAACCGGAGATCAGAATCCGGCACATATTAATGAGGTCTATGCATCACAGACCCGGTTTCAAAAAAGAATCGTTCACGGAATCCTGACCAGCGGACTTATATCTGCTGCGCTGGGAATGCAATTGCCGGGACCGGGAACCATTTATCTGGAACAGACCCTTAAATTTACGGCTCCGACCCAGATTGGTGATACGGTGGAAGCGATTGTGGAAGTGAGTGAAATAGTAGCAGAAAAAAATATTATAAAGCTGCAGACCACCTGTGTTAATCAGGACGGAGTGGTTTTGCTTCAAGGTATGGCTACTGTCATGCCGCCCAAATAAAGGAGGTATAAAAATGAGACTTGAAAACAAAATTGCTGTTATTACTGGTGGAGCCAGAGGTTTGGGACGCTCTATGGCGGAGCTGTTCGTAAAAGAGGGGGCCAGAGTCATTGCTGTCGATCTATCGGATCTTACTTACGAAAACGAACATATCGAGGGTTATAAACTGGATATTTCCGATGCTGATGCCTGCGAAACCTTTTATAACTATGTAATGGAAAAATACGGCAGAGCAGATATTCTCATCAATAATGCAGGTATCACAAGAGATGCTCTCACCAGAAAGATGGATCAGGCGATGTGGGATCTGGTAATTGCCATCAACCTGACCGGAACGTTTAACCTGACCCGTCATTTTGGCCCTCGCATGCAGGCGGACAAATCCGGATCGATTATCAATATTTCTTCTGTTGTCGGCGAATTTGGTAATATAGGCCAGGCAAACTATGCAGCGACAAAAGCAGGCGTGATTGGCTTGACCAAAAGCTGGGCCAAAGAATTTGCTATGAAAGGTGGTAATGTCAGAGTCAATGCAATCGCTCCAGGTTATACCATGACCGATATTTTAAATACGGTACCTCAAGAACTTCTTGACAAATTTGCCGCTATGACGATGCTGGGGAGACTGGGACAGCCGGAAGAAATTGCAAAAGCCGCTCTCTTCTTAGCCAGTGACGATGCCTCATATATCACTGGCCATGTATTGAGCGTCAACGGTGGAATGAGACTTTAACTAACGTGACAAAATTCATGGCATCTGCTATGATGGAGACAGAAGAAGGTGCGATTGCCAATGTCTCTTCGGCAGTCGGTAAATGGAGACTTGTGACAGGAACATAAGAGGAGGGGAAACAGATGGAATTCAGACAGTTGAGTTACTTTGTTCATATCGTTAATGAAAAGAGCTTTACGAAAGCTTCACTGAAGCTCCATGTTTCCCAATCCGCTTTAAGCAAGATGATAAAGATTCTGGAGGATGAAATCGGTGCCAAGCTATTGAAGCGGAAAGGCAAGGAGTTCATGCTGACGGATATTGGAAAGAATTTGTATCAAAAATCCAAGCCGCTGGTGGATCAGTTCGAGGATCTGTGTAATTACGTCGACAATATTGCCAATACGGAAGAAGGCAGCATTACGGTGGGAATTCCGCCGGTCATCGGAACCAGTCTGTTCCCCCAGATTCTGCCGGCTTTTTACGAGGAATTTCCCAGAATCAATCTGGTAATTGTGGAGGAGGGCGCCAGAACGGTCTATGAAAAGGTGGCGGAGGAGAAGATTGATATTGGCATTGTGATTAAGCCGGTAGATGATGAGAAGTTCAGTATATTTCCGGTTATTGAGGATAAAATGGCGCTGGTGGTTCATAAAGATCATCCGCTGGCCGGCCGGCCTTCGGTCACAATGAAAGATATCAGAGATGAAAACCTGGTACTGTTGAATAAGACCTTTATGCTCCATCATAATATTATTGCCGCCTGTAACCAGACGGGTTTTAAACCCAATATCACGATGGAAAGTGCTAATTGGGATTTTTTGCTGGCGTTAACCTCCATCAGACAGGGGGTTACGATTCTGCCAAGACCGATTGTGGTAAAATATAGAAGCCCGGATATCCGCGTGATTCCGGTCGATGATGAACTGCTTAACTGGTCCATCGTGATTATTGCCAATAAGCAAAAACTGATTCCCAGTGTGGCCCGGAAGTTCATTAAGTTTACGCAGGAGAATGCCTGCTTTCAGGAGTGACATTTAATTATGAGTTTTTCTCATAATCAGCATTTCTTTTATCTATTTCCATTGTTTTTGTATCTATTGTATAATTGAGATAACAAAAAGATGCCAGCTAAAAGCAATGTCACCATGGCTCGAGACAAGGTGATGTGTCCTGTCTGGTTCATGTGAAAATGGAGGAATTGATCATGACAAAAGAAACGCAAATGAGGAAAAAGTCCTACCTGATTGAAGCGTTGATATTCTTGGCTTATATGTTCTTTAGTATTTCCTGGTTGGCCGGCTCTAAAGTGACGCCCCAGATTGTGGAGTATTTTCACCTGGAAGCATTGCCTGCCGCGACAACCAATGCGATCACGATTTCTAAAATCATCGGTAATCTTCTGGCGGCCGGCTTTTTAATCAAGCTGGGTCCCAAGAAGGCAGTGGCTCTGGCGGCACTGTTGATTTCAGTGGTAGGTCTTGGCGCGTTTGCCACCAGTTTCCCGCTGTTTATTTTAAGCCGCTTTATTATGGGGTTTGGCGGCGCATTGATGGTGGTGTACTTTGGGCCGATTGTTATGCATTACTTCGAGCCGGAGAAAAGACCGCTGATGAACGGCCTGAATTCTGTTGCTAATAATATTGGCAATATTACGGCGCTGGTCCTGGTTGACCCGATTATTAAGGCGCTGGGCAGCTGGAAAAGTGTGGTACTGGTATTTGCCGGAATCAGTTTTCTTATTTTTGTATTATGGATAATCTTTGGTGAAGATTTTGAGACGACAACTGCGAAAGCAGGAGGAGCCGAATATGGTTACCGGGATGGAATGAAGGATAAGTTTAATTATTTGTTCCCACTGGCTTACTCCGGGTGGCTGACGCTGTACATTGTAATGTTAAATCTGTTTCCGCTGAATGAGACCGTAGCGGTAAGTGCTTCTTTACTTTCGACAATGCTGGCGGTAGCCGGGGTAGTGGCAACACCCTTTGGCATTATCCTGACCAGGAAAACGAAAAGGAATCTGCCCATTATCCGTATTTGCGGGGTGCTGGTGCCAATCATCGGCGTTGTGATAATCCGGACAAGCTCTTCGGCAGTTGCGATGATATGTGCCTTTATGCTTGGTTTTCTGATTTTCCTGCCAATGACGGTCTTTGTTACGATTCCCCAGCAGTTGAAGGGGATGAATACACGCCGCCTGACGGTGGTCATGGCGATGTTCTGGTCGGTCTCTTATATTGTCGAGACAATTCTGTATACGGTGATAACAAAGGTGGTAAATACATCGGGATTTGAAACTGCAATGTATATTGCGATTGGCTGCAGTCTGACCTTTTTGGTATTTGGTTCGATGCTGCCGGAAACAGGAAAAGGTGCTGTGCCTAAAGTGGCGGAGAGGGAATCGGTATGTATGAGAAGCTAAGGAAAGAGATTGATCGTATTAAAATTGTAGATGACCATGCCCATCCCGGGTTGATCATGGCCATGAAAGAGCTGCAGATGCCGGCGGAAGCAATGTTTCCTTTTGATGATGTATATTCCCATCCCAGCACCCAGGCATATGGTTTTCCTTATCTGGAGGAGCTGCATTATGAAGCGTATGAGAAATTTTATGGATTCAGCCGGGCGGATATCGATGATCCGGATCAGAAGGAAATCCTTGCTGCCCGGTATGAGGCCCGTAAGACTGCCGATATCAAGGGACTGACAGAAGAAATCATGGCGGAAGCAGGTGTGGAATATCTGATGTCCAATCTTTGTATGCCGAAAGCTTTGCACGAGTCAGACCGGATTGGGTTGGTGCAGTCGGTAGATGCACTATTGTACCCGTTTGATAATTCCTATCTGTTTGGGAAGCCTTTTGGGAAGCTTTACTTAAGGCAGTTTGAGCAATACCGGGAGCTTTATCGGAAAGAGTATCATGGAAAAGCGGATATGAGCTATCAGGAGTATATGGAATTTGCCGACCGGGTCTTAACCGGACTGAAAGCGGCGGGATCTGTTTCCTATAAGTTGATTTCGGCATATGTCAGAACTACCTGTTTTAAGAAGTATGAGGAAGCTCTGGGAGAAACGTTTTATAATCAGGCAAAGGCCGGGGATCATGAGGCATATACCGCATTTCAGGATATGATGGCTTGGTATATCTTCCGCAAAGCGGCAATACTTGATATGCCGATCCAGGTACACATGGCAATGATTGACGGTGATGCGGAATTCACCAATCCGTTGAATTTTACTGCGCTGACCATGGACGATATCGCCTGCAAAACAAAACTGGTGATTTTACATTGTGCTTATCCAAGGTTTCATGAAATGACGGTACTTGCGCTGGCTGCGAAGCTGTTTCATAAAAACTGTGTGTATATTGATTTGTCCGGCCGCGTGATGTTTGGCAATCATCCCAGGGTAATTGCCAAAAACATTCGCAACTGGCTGGATTATCCCGGCATCTGGGATAAGCTGGTCTATGGTTCTGACTGCCTGTTCGGAGAATGGGTCATTTATACGGCAGCACGCACTGCACGGGATGCGGTTTATTACGCACTGGAAAGTGCATTGGAGGATGAATTGTTTACTGAAGAGGTGGCAATTAAGCTGGCAAAAGGGATTCTGCGAAATAATGCGATTGATCTTTATCAGCTGCCTTTGCAAAAAGCATAATAACATTTTTGTAGCGGAAAAGGAAAGCAGACACCCAGGTTGAGGCGTCTGCTTTTTACTTACTTGTTTGAAAATTATCAGTTCCACTTTCCTAAATCGATAACTATCTTGCCATCAACAAATTCAAACATCTTATGTTCACTACTG
>Ga0153949_1001011_pt1 | contig 10100 bp, 11 predicted proteins | sample TSNJ033MetaG_FD_104705 | JGI IMG/M metagenome (GOLD analysis project Ga0153949, IMG submission 104705) | Attine ant fungus gardens microbial communities from New Jersey, USA - TSNJ033 MetaG | ecosystem: Host-associated > Fungi > Mycelium > Unclassified | place: USA: New Jersey, Wharton State... | reverse complement strand
TTGGTAGCTCAACGGACGGACGAGGTCATTGCTCAGGGCTTTATTCTACCGGAGGACCGGGAAACCCACATTGAGGCAGTAGTTGCGCTTGCCGCAAGGCGGGGGCTGGAATAAAAGCATGGAAAAAGACACGCTGGCAATTAATTTGCAGGCGTGTCTTTTTTACATTGAACCTTTTCGAACCACCAGCTCTGCTGGTGGAAAAAGACCCACAACAAACGCATGAATAAACAAATTGTAAACAAGGAAACGCGGTCAGGTATACTTAGTCTGAAAGGGCTGAGTAGAATGGAAAAAGCGTTGTCATATCTAAAAATTGTGGAGAGTTTGGATATACGTCTGCAGTGGAAGGTGAAGCATAAGCTGAGTGAAATCATCGGGATATCATTTTTTGGGATGATAGCGAATGCCAACGATCCGGAAGAGATAGAGGTTTTTGGTCGAGAACATGAGGAATTCTTGCGCGAACATTTTGTTTTGGACTATGGGATATCCTCGCATGCTACGATAGCTTAAACACAACCATCGCTTTGCTACTAGATACGAGAAAAAAGCTACTTTTTTCAGTGCTGTTACTTTTATTGTATTCTTTCTGTGGGTGATTAAATGAAATTTGAAAGAATACGGAATTTGTGGGAAGATAACGATTATAAGCAAGAAAAGCTGGCGGAATATCTTTGTATTAGCAAGCCACCTATTCGGATTATGAAAGCGGCAAAATCAATGTGCCGGTGGAGGCGTTTATGAAGCTGGCGGATTATTACGCCGTCGCGAGGACGTGGATGCCAAGCCGATAGACGACAGGCATTTTTATGCCCATGTCAGCGTGTCCGTCAGCCCGACCTCTTTTGGCTGGGTATTCTCTTTCGGCGGCGGGATTGAAATTACTGCCCCGGCGGATGTGTCGGAGGACTACAGATCCCAAGCGCGTCTTGCGGCTGAAAAATCCCATTATTGGGGGATATAGGGGATGTTAGCTATATAGGTCAATAATTCCTAAATAACGAATAATCTACTGTGCATCCCGTGAACAAAATGTTGTTTTCTATGTTACGCATCTGTTCATTTTGATGATCATCATTATGCTCATTGTCAGGATTTTCGCAATCACAATCAAAACTGAATAATGCAATTTTGCAGGACATCATAAATAACGGAATTTTAGACAACCAGAAGTCATTCAGATGATTAGCCGACAGATAACCTTTGAGAAAATGCCTTATGATATCATTTGTGAAATCTACCCCTGCGTTATTGTTTCGTCCAAACCACAGAGCGATATACAATGCATTGCCGATATCAAACGCATACCATGAATACGCACAGTCGTCAAAGTCGAATAAATTGATGCACTCCCCATCAATTAAAAAATTACCCGGGTGTAAATCATTATGAATCAATCCATATGAATCCTTGTCCTTTGGCAAAGACTCTATTTCATTGAGCAAATCTTCGGCGATTTTATTCACCGAGGAGAAAGCCTTTATTTTTTCGCCGATCATACAGCGTATATGAAACTCGCCTCGCTTATTTATTTTCCTCCTCTCGTAAGTTGTATAAAATGCATAAAACCGCCGGCGCGGTGGTTTTGTGCATTTGCTTATTTGGTACACAACCGACCGTAGCTCCTCAGAAACAACAATTTCTCAATCGCTTTATATGACCTCCACCAGTTTTCGCTTATAGCAAACTCCTTGGCGTATGCCCCGCCATCATACCATTCCCACGGAATGCCCCAAACGCCGTTTTGCGGCCTGATATCAATCAGTTCATCAAGCGAATCTAATACAGCCTGTTCGTTGCCCTTGTAATAATAAACGGAAGGTGTCGGCAGTACGGTAGCCATATCCTGATGGTTAGACCAAACATATTCATGGAAATGTTCTTGGATGAGTGAGCGCGTTTTCTTCTCCAAAAAGCTTAAATCAAAACGATTACGAAGCCTTGCCGCATCTAAGTCTTGATATAAGGCACAAAAACCGAGAAGTCCCATATCACCATAGTTATCGTCGCTTAGTAACCTGTCAAGCAGTATATCGGTATATTTTAGCGCGACACGGTACAATTCGGTGTCAGCGTTTGCATAACGAAGAATGAACCCGGATAAACTCGCTGTTATGCCGATGTTTTGGTTCTTGCTGTTTCCTTCTTCGTTGTATTGCCACCACACAGCATGGGGGAATCTATCGTTTGCGGGGACAGAAAAGTTCCATCCGTTTTCACCCCGATGCGGGGTGTTTTTGAGGTAATGCAATACCCCTTGATATAGCGGATGATTTATGTCTGTAAAGTCAATTTGGCGAAGAATATTGATAGCGTAGTCCGAAGCATACGGTGTTGATTCGGGGTTCCAGTTGTCAGGTTCTATGGTTTTTCCGAAGCCACCGTCGACATTTTGATACATTGCCAACGCGGACAGCACAACCTCTTTGCTTCCGTTTTCAAAGTGGTATTGCCATAACGCAAATTCAAGCGGTCTTGCATTCCGGCTAACCCAAGACCGTATTTCTTCAAAATCACATTTACTCAAATATTTTGACATACTCAAGGACTACCTCCATTAGTATAACATATAAATAATCTACGATAATCACATTATAATTATACTGAACATACATTTCAAAATCAACCTTTTTTTAACAGATAAAGCCGAGCTGTTCAAAAATTGACCTTTTCCGAAAGGTAAAACCCGTGCATTATCAGGGTTGCGATAAAGAAGGTTTTGAGAAACCCAGTAAAATCAATGGCTTAGGGCAGAAGCAAACAGGTAATGTATGAAAAAAGGATACGAGTGCAAGCGTGTTCCTTTTGTTGCGTGTTCCTTTTGTTTGACGGTTCCGCGTTCATAAAGCATATTGTCGCACTACAGGTCAACTCATCGACTGGGAATGTGGAAGCCGTGACAGTAAAACCTTTACAAAAATTTCGCGGTCATATAGACATGTTTTTTCGCATCAACAGAGATTTTTCCTCTGGCAGACCGCATCTTGTTTATATCAAAAGGAGGTTCTATTTCATGCGCATAGCTAAAGCAATTCCTCTCTCACCAGCAGAGCTGGTGGTTGCTTGCGCAATGCAAAGTCCTCATTTTCAATGCGGAAATGAGGACTTTTTATCAATTGGAAAGGTCAGATGTGTTATTTGACCAAGATATAAATGACAGCGAGGTAAACAAAGCCAAGGAAAACGTCATCTGACTTATCATAGCGGGTGGCAACGCGCCTGAACCACTTGATTTTTTGGAAGAAGCATTCGACCAAGTGCCGCTCTTTATACAACCACCAGTCACAGTCACAGGTACGCTGTATAAGTCGGTTGGCTTTAGATGGAATCACAGCGACAGCCCCTCGCCTCTGTAGATACGCTAGAATAGCATCAGGGTCATAGGCTCTGTCACCCAGGACGTTGCTGCCCTCAGTTCCACCCGGTCAAGAAGTTCAATGGCGTGTGTCGCGCCATGGTCGTTCCCAGGCGACAGAAAAAACTCAACCGGATTGCCCAAGCCGTCAACTATAGCGTGGATTTTGGTATTCAAACCGCCGCGAGAACGGCCTACCGCTTTGTCTATCGCCCTTTTTTTGTTGCCATTGGCGCTTTGATGTACTTTCGAGCAAGTCGAGTCCAGTGAGAGGTTTTCAGGCACAGAACGAACGCCAGCGCCTTGAAAACTCGTTCTAAAACGCTTTCATCTTTCCAATTCCGAAAGCGTGCGTACACGCTCTGCCACGGTCCGTAACATTTGGGTAACTCGCGCCATTGCGCCTCGGTGCGGTCTATCCATATCATATTGTTCAGCATGCTACGGTTATCTTTTGGGGGACGGCCTTTCTTGCCTGTGCTTTGCGGGGGAAGTAGCGGGGCTATGCGATCCCACTCTTCATTTGTCAGCTCGTAGCGTCTCTGGTAAATTCATCTGATGATTTGCACTATTCATGCCAACAAATTAGAGAGAACCCAGTGCGATCTGCATCATATTGGTAAAACTCTTTTCCCGCTCCTCAGCGCTTGTGAGCTCCCATGTCACCATGCTGTCCGAAATGGTGAGCAGGCAAGCAGCATTTTTACCGGTCTGTTTCGCGTTATGGAACAGCGCGAAGCTCTCCATTTCTACCGCAATGCAGCCCTGTTCATCTCGCACCGCGTGCCAGTAGGGTGGGTCCTCGCCTTGCCAAGGTTCCCGATAGAACACATCGCAGGAGTGAATCGGCCCGGTGCGCAGCTCAATATTATGGGCGGCAGCGCTGTCCAACAACTTTTGATTCAGGGTATCGCTGGGATAAGTGATGTGCTTATCGTAGCCGCTCATAGTGTGAGCATAACTGCTCTCGCTCCAGGAGCTGGTGGCCAGTAGCACATCAAACAGATTTAAATCGGCGGTATAGGCCCCGGCAGAACCCACCCGGATGATGTTCTCCACATCGTACTGTGTGTACAATTCATATGAATAGATACCGACGGAAGGCATACCCATGCCGCTGCCCATGACAGAGACAGGTTTACCCTGGTAGGTGCCGGTATAACCTAATATGCCGCGAACTTGGTTGAACTGTACAGCATTTTCCAAAAAGGTTTCCGCAATCATCTTAGCCCGCAGAGGGTCGCCCGGCATCAAAACTGTTTTGGCAATCTGCCCTTTTTCGGCTGTGTTATGGGGTGTTGACATACAATATCATTCCTTTCAGGATTTATTTTTGGCTGCGAATGGAAAAAGGAGGCTGCCGCAGCCACAGCAGCCTCCCGCTTGTCGAAAATTTAGACCAATAAGTGATGTCAGTTATATTGGTGTTATCTTAAGGAAACGCTTACGGACGGACAGAGTCGCGCACTGCTTCTATATCCACCGCGTTGTCGCCAAAAGCGGTGGATACGGTCACTTTGCCGCTCTGAACATCTTCCAGGGCCGCTAGGGTGGCATCCTGCACTTCTTGGGGTACGGTTAGGAAATTTTTATCAGTCACAATACCTACACCATTCATATCCAAGCCCAGCCAGATTTCCTCGCCCCAATGGGTCTTGCCGTCACGCAGTTCCTCAAACAGCCATACAAGTGATTCACCAATGTTTTTCAGGCCGGAGGTGAGGGTGATATCGGCCAAAGCTGCTTGAGTACCGGTAAAGGTGGCTTCCTGGTCGGAATCCACACCAATAAACCAGACATTGTTCTCGTTCGCGGCTTCAGCGGCTCCGTTGCCCGAAAGGCCAGCGACGCCCCAAACCACGTCAACCTTATTCTGGGTGATCATAGCCTGGGCAAGTTCCTTGCCTGTGGCGGTGTCCACAAAACTGGCCACATAACGCACGTCCACTTTGATGTCGGGATCAACCGATTTTGCGCCCTCAATATAACCTACGAGAAAGTCATTGATGACGGGGCCGTCTTCGCCGCCAACGAAGCCGATGACCTTTTCAGGAGTAATGCGGTCAAAATCGGTCTGAGTGGTGAGAGAAGCGGCAAATACACCAACGATATAGCCCATGTCGTTCTGTTTGTAGTTCAGGCTGACAACATTGGGCGCATCAACGCTGGAATCATAGATGGCGTATTTCTGGTCGGGGTATTGTAGTGCAATTTCTGCCAGATAATCGTTCATCTGCCAGGTGCCGCATATGATCACGTCATACTCGCCCGAATCGGACACTTCGATCAGGGTATCTTTCCACTTGGGTTGGTCGGCGTCGGTGCCGCCGAGTTCGATGGATTTGTAACTGATGAGCCCACTCTCCGCCAGCTGTTTTAGACCGGATTCGGCGGAGTCGAAGAAGGACTTGTCACCCAGGCTGCCGTTTACAATACTGACTACGTTGAATTTTTCACCGGAGGGGGTATCGCCACCAGTGCCGCTGGAAGGAGTGCTGCTGGTGGAAGAGTCACCACCGCTACATCCGGCCAACAGAAGACTAAGCGCAAGTAGCGCTACAAGCATAGTACCAAAAATACGTTTCATGAGATCCTCCTTAATGAGTGTTTTGCCGCAGCATTTTATATGAGTGTTGCAAAAGGCAGGACAGCCGCCGCGGCAAAGACCGGTCTGCCTTTTTGTATAGAAAAGCAATTTTTCACCGCTTGGGCTAAAAACCGCTTGTCTAACCAAATAGAGTATAGATTAATCAGTACAACGGAAGCAAATCTTTGATATGGGTCACAAAGCGTTTTCTGTCCACCTTCTGCACCAAAAAGCCGTTATTGCTTAACTGCTTGTCACTGTAGCAATCCGTCACAGTTTTGCCTCGGGTGAAGCCACCCTGCGTTTCCACATCGATAAAACATTCCTCGTATGTGTAATAGCTGTCGTCCGCGGCAAATAGCAATGCCAACGGGTCATGCAGGGGAACGCCCCGGCCTTTGGTATAGATTTTTCCAATTTCGATACCCCGTCCCACGATTTCGGAAAAGAAGCGGGCTTCTTTGGAATTGAGCGTACCGATTTCAGCGATGTCCTCCGCAGTCACAAAACCCTCGTGGGTCACATCCAACGGGCAGAGATAGAAGGGGATACCGCTGGTGAATACCCGTTTGGCGGCCTCCGGGTCCACATAGATGTTGAATTCGGCCGCCGGAGTGGTGTTGCCTATGAGGATACCGCCGCCCATGATGACAATGCGCCGCACCCATTTCACAAGCTGGGGATATTTCGCTAAGGCAATTGCCAGGTTTGTCAAGGGGCCTACCGCAATGATATCCAGTTGCCCCGGATACTCTTGGGCGATGTCATAGATTAGGTCCCAGGCGGGTCTTACATCCACCTGCTTATCTGTTTCAGGCAGAGTCAGGCCAGACATGCCGCCCTTGCCGTGTACTTCTTCGGCAGTCACCAGGCGCTGGGCCAGAGGGGATACGGCGCCGCGGCCCACCGGGATGTCCCAACCCATAAAGGACAGCAATTGCAGGGCGTTGCGGGTGGTATCGTCCAGAGGCACATTGCCCGCAACAGTAGTCACAGCCTTTACCTCAAAGCGTTCGATATTTTTAGCCAGCAGCAAAGCGGCGATGTCGTCCACGCCGGGATCGCAATCGATTACAATGGGAATTTTCCGCATATTATCCCTCCTTCCCGTAGTACTTTACTGCCTCAACAATCATGTCGACATAGGCAGCCCGGTCAATGTTCAGGATAGCCTTCACATTGGGCGGCCGTTTTGCCCGGCCAAAGAAATCGCCAACAGTGGCGCCGCGGCAGTATTCACCGCTTGTTTCCACCTGCACATACAAGTCCTGCATTTCGAGGATCTCCGGTTTTACCAATGCGGCAATGGCGACAGGATCGTGTATCGGGGCACCCTCATAGCCGTGTTCCCGATGGAATTTGTAGAAAAACTCTAACCATTCGGCCACAATAGCGGCAATGGTGCCGCCTATGGCCCGGATACGTTCAAAATCCTCAGGTGTTACAAAAGCTTTTTCGGTCACATCCAGACCTGCCATAAAGATAGGCAGGCCGCTTTCAAAGACAATTTTAGCAGCTTCCGGGTCAGCCAGAATGTTGAATTCGGCCGCCGGAGTCCAGTTGCCTGTCAACAGGCCGCCGCCCATCAGCGAGATGCCTGCGATTTTGGATTTGAGTTCGGGATAGGCCAACAGCAATGTTGCGATATTGGTCAGCGGGCCTGTGGGCACCAATGTGATCGGCTCCCCGCCCGCCCGCAGTAGATTTGCCATTAGTTCAACGCCGGGCAGAGTGTCGAGGGCAACCGCCGGTTCAGGCAGAGTCGGCCCATCCAGACCTGATTCCCCGTGTACGGAAGGGGCTTCGAAGGGTTCGCCGGTCAACGGGCGCCCGGCCCCCTGTGCCAGCGGCACATCTCTCACACCTAACAGGGTCATAATTTGCAGCATGTTGCGGGTGGTTTTCTCCAACGACACATTGCCGGATACCGACACCACGCCCAGTATGTCCAATTCTGGACGGGCAAAGGCCATCAGCCACGCAATAGCATCGTCATGTCCAGGGTCACCATCCAGAATCACCGGAATTTTTTTCATACCGCATCCCCTTTTTTTTCACGCAAGGCGCGGTTTTTGCGGGCGCGCTTCGCTTTGTTCATCGTGCTGGCTGTGTACAGCGACAGGCCGATAATGGTGATGACATAAGGAATGGTGGATACCAATTGGGAGGGCAGGCCAGTACCTTCCATGTTATTTCGCAATGCGTCCGCCGCGCCAAACAACATGGATGAGAGCATAGTACCCAGCGGCTCGCCCCGGCCCATAGCCTGGGCCGCCAGCGCAATAAAGCCGCGGCCCGCCACCATATTGGCGTTAAAGCCCATGGAGTAGTACATGGACATATAAGCGCCGCCAAGGCCCGCTAGAATGCCCGAAATAGCCAAGGCAATGTAGCTGACCCGATTGACGCTGAGGCCCACCGAATCGGCGGCGTTGCGGTTTTCGCCAACGGCCCGGATTTTGAGGCCAAGCGGTGTTTTGTAGAATAGGATAAACACCAGAATAACGCACAGGAAGGCCACATAGGTAAGAATGGACTGACCGGACAGGGCGCCCAGTACCGGAATGTTCTTGAGAATAGGGATATCCACAGTAGGCAGCATCTTGCTGGGAATGGAAGCGGAATTGCCTTTTTCTCCTGTGAACAGGTAGAGGAAGAAGATGGTGCCGCCACCGCCCAGCATATTTACCGCAATACCCGCCAGGATGATATCAGTACCGAGCTTTAGGTAGAAAAATCCCATCATCAGGCCAATCAGAGCGCCCATTAAAGCGGCGCCCAGCACACCCACAAAGGCGCTTTGGCTCCAGGCACTGAACAGCACCCCCGACAAGGCGGAGATCATCATAATACCTTCAAGGCCGATATTGGCCACACCCGCCCGCTCGGACACGGCGGAGGCTAACGCGGCGAATAAAATGGGGGCTGTGATGCGGAAAACAGAGGCGAGAAAATCAGTGGAGAACACACTGCTCAATATTTGTTGCAGCATTATTTGGCCACCTCCCTTGCCGCTTTGGCATCGGTGTGTTTTAATTCGCTTTTTGCCTGCTTTACCACCATTTTCTGACGGTATTTTGCCAGGAAATTTTCAGCGGCGAAGAAGAGGAAGATAACCGCTTGAATCACTTCCAGCATTTCGGAGGGCACATCGGTATAGATGGACATATTGACACAGCCCTTGCTGAGATAGGCGAGGAAAAAGGCGGCAAAGGGCACAAGGATAGGATTGTTTTTGGCCAGTATAGCGATGGTGACGCCGTTCCAACCGTAGCCGGGCAGCAGCCTCCATTTAAACCGGTCATAATAGCCCAGGATTTCCACGGAACCGCCCATGCCGGACAGCATGCCGCCGATCACTTGGCACAGCACGACGATGCCGCCCACCTTCATGCCGGAATATCCGGAAAATTTCTGGTTGATGCCCACCATGCGGATGGAGTATCCCCAACGGGTACGGTACATGAAGATGGATACCAGCAACACCATCACCAGGCCAATGATAAATCCCCAGCTGGTTTGATAATTCATTTTGGGGATCATAGCAGTCTCCAGGAAAGGAAGGGACATGGTGGCACCTTGGCTCTTGTCCGCGAACTTATTCACTAGGAAGTACTGCACCGTATATTGGATGACGTAGTTGAGCATCAGGCTGGATACCATTACATTGGCGCCCAACTTGGTCTGGAGTACGGCGGGTACCATCATCACAGCGCCGCACACAATGATAGCGATCAGGGTGCTGAAAATAACATGTATTACAGGGGGCATTGGAATATAGATGGCACACAGGGCGGACATAAAACCGCCCAGCAGTACACAGCCTTCGGCGGCCAGGTTAAACTGGTTGGCCGAGAACATTACACATACCGCGAGACCGGTGAACATCAACGGGATCATGCGCTCAAATATCCCGAAGATTTGCCGCGAACTGCTCAACGGACTGATCAGCATATAACGCAAAGCCTCGAAGGGCGTGTCGGACATAATAAAGATGAGGACGGCGGCCACGCCAATGGAAACCAGGATAGCGGCGGCGCCACGAATGATGCCGAATTTCAAATCCAACCGCTTTTCATTATTCATGCATAGCCCCCCTTATTTCCTCTTCACTTTGCTTTTTGAGTCCCAGCATATATTCGCCCATCTCGAAGT
>Ga0153949_1001005_pt1 | contig 10136 bp, 11 predicted proteins | sample TSNJ033MetaG_FD_104705 | JGI IMG/M metagenome (GOLD analysis project Ga0153949, IMG submission 104705) | Attine ant fungus gardens microbial communities from New Jersey, USA - TSNJ033 MetaG | ecosystem: Host-associated > Fungi > Mycelium > Unclassified | place: USA: New Jersey, Wharton State... | reverse complement strand
TCAAGCTCTACTAAAGACAGAAAATGACAAGGAATAGAGAAGCTCTCTATGATAGAATTGTAGTGTCATTCTGGACTAGATGTAGAATAAAAAGAAATATATTGAAAAAAAGACCAGAACAGAATTGCTAGGTTGAGAACAAGACTAAAGGGCATTGTATATACTGAATTGTATTTAAGTCAACTAGAGGGATCAATCCAGAAGAGAGTGTCTTCTGGGGGGAAAACCCCAGCAATAGAATTAGTCTTAAAAAGGTAATAGTGTTCTAGGAGAACCTCTGTGTCACCACTTAGCTGATCCAGGTGTCATAGTATGTAACAATAACAGAGTAAGGGTAAAGGTAGTCATTTATTTATCCTATGATCACCATTTGTGGGCCCTAACTAGATACCTACCTCAAGAGGCAAGATATGTAAAAGAGAGTAAGAGATATATTGAAATATGAACAGGGGAGGTACCAAGGGCAGGTTAGTTAAACAAACAGGTAGTGAGTATAAACTAACTACACTATATATACCTATTCTTCTTCATGTAATGTAGCTACCAACATCAGTATGTCAAACAGGATGATCTCATCATTATGCATCACAAAGGCTCACATGACATCCAAAAATCCAACAAGATATGTTATGATCTACCACAGACATAACAAGACCACTCCTCATCCTCATACTCCATCAACAATACACCTCCTATTGTATAGTCTGATACATCCACCTCCACTCTCAGCTCCTTGTCTAAATCCAGCACCACTAACATTAATTTGGTCATAAAGATTCTCTTTGGATTCTCAAAGGCTTTCTCCTGCTCTATTCCCCAACTACTTCTTGTTCTTCTTGACCAACTAATGCAAAGGTTCGGCTATGATTATTCTGACACCATTTCTACAAGCTGTGTCAAGCTTCTCCTCAAAACAGAATGCAGATCAAATTTGTGGATCTTGATCCTTGCAATGTTGTAATTATTCAGCATCTAGAGCCAAGCTTGCTTATGCCTATCAGGTCCCTGTCAAAAGTCAGCAATCCATCTCACAGTATCTATTCTACAAAAGAATTTTTGACTTCCAATTTCAATTCTATGCCCTTCTTGTTGAAATGTACTTTCAAAGTAATGTAATTGATGTCCTGGATCGGCAAAGAAGGACCCCCAGCATCTTCAAATTGATACAAAACACCAAAAAAATCACACATAACCAATCAGATAAATCTCCTCCGCTTCATTGACCTGCGCACTACATATTGAGCAATTATGTCTTGAAAAAGAAAGAGGACAGAAGCCAAATGATAGAGGCTGTGAGAGTGGTGAGTGACATAAAATCTCTCACCTCTCGGAAAGCGACAGATCCATGCAAACCACTCTTTCGATTCTCCCTTCTAACCATCTTTCAACGTCCACCCCGAGATCACAGTCATGCATCTCAAGGTGCTTGAGTCGCTTCACGCTACTGTTCCCTCCTAAGCTCAAATCATTGATACTTCCACCCCATCCACCACCGAGTCCGACGCTGCCGGAGTCTGGGTTCCTAGATTCAATGGCCACCACCAACTTCGTTATAACTTCCGATCCACCCATTCCATATCCAGCGCCATTTGGGCTACCGCCACTGCCACTACTACCATGACCGTAATTACTACACCACCCGCGCAGCATCAGTACTTCCAAATTAGGAGCTAGCCAGTTATTCCCATTTCCTGCACCACTACCTCCAGCACCGCCAAGACCACTTCCATCATCTTCATTATTGGCCAAGCAATCTAAGAGCGCTTCAAGTGGCATTCCTCCAACTTTGAGGACACGCAGATGAGGCACATGAACAAGAAGCGCGCGCCAGGACGGAGTAATACCAGTAAGTGAAGGGACATAATAGTGATACATTGCATGTATGTTCATATGCGTATGTATGTGAGGGTGATTAATCAGTGACGGACCGGCCGGAAGAATGAATGGGTGAGATGGGGAGAGAAGATTGGGACTTGGTGGGGTATCGTATCCCAATGAGAGCTCCTCAAGTTTTATATCCCCGATCGCTCCAGCTGTCAATTGAGTGAATTGAGAAGGCAGGGGATTGAATGTGCTGAGTGCAGCTGCAGACCGAGTTAACAGGCCTATAATGACGTCCTCTGCACTCTCCCTTGGATCGATGGACAAACTCAGCTTCTTCAATTGTGGAGTACTCAAGCAATCAACTAGCTGACTGAGAAGCCAGTGGCCACCTATCCTGACCTCTGTCACTTCTCGTATGACCAACGACGCCAGAGGCAGGACGTTAGGCAACACGCCCTGAAAATACAGCACCAACGACTGAAGGTGCGGGTTGTGCGAAATCATGAAACGTATGCGATCGAGGGGGAGCGCAGGACTGACTGGAGCACGAAGGTTGAGGTGTCTGAGATGCGATAGAGAAAATATCGGTGAAGACCACCGGAAGGGAACCTGGTGAAGAGTAAGAGACATGAGGGAAGGGAGGAATGGTGGCGATCTTGGTCCTGGAGGCACAATTGGAGCATTTGGAAGCCATGGCCAGTCAGAAGAACAACCACCTTCCGAACTGGATACCTCAAATTCTTTGAGCAGTGGAGCTGCACCTGATAACTCATGAGAAATCCGCCAAGGATCAATCGCATTAACTGACCATTGATCGAAGTAAGCGCCGTCATGGCTTTGAATGCTTTATCGTATCGAAATACAAACCTCTCCCAACGTGGCATTTGTGCAACCAAGTAATAAAATGCGATATGTGCCCAATAACATTGGGTTTATGAGAGAGATTTGGAAAAACCTCACGAAGTTCATCAGAGTGTGGAATACTTGAGATAGAGCCATTGTGCAATGCAAAGCTTGGCCATGAAGTTGCCGTACTTCCACCAAATCCGTATGATCTCCGGCCTCTCCGCCTCTGTGCGTCAATATGGAAGTTGAGACATGGATTTGAGAGCATACACGGATGCTCGACTGTACGCAAGTATATTTCGATATCTAGAGGAATATTATGACCCGAGCGTTCGAGCCATAACCTGATGAGTTCTGGAGAAGATGTTGGTGTCGTAAATAGCCGAATCTGTAGGTATAATATAGTGTAAATGCAGTGGCGGAAAATAGGAGACGTAAGAGGCACAACTCAAATTCTCATGCAGTCTCAAAGACAACACATGGCCTATTACATGAGCAGTAACGCTCATTGAAGTGCCAATGCAATGTATCATGATAGAATGATAGCGATCCGACGATAACCAGGATACTGACCTTGGCCCAAAGCTTTGGTGTGCGAAGAGCCAAACTTCTCCACGAAGAACATACAGCTGCGAGCACCCATGCACAGGCCTCGTGGCCCTCAAAATGCCACAGAAAAATTTCTCGCAACAATTCTGCTGGGAGTCGGCGGGCAGGACTTAGATACGATCTGGTTGCAACCTCATCTTCCTCTAACTGGATCTTTTCTTCCGTCATCTTCATAATAGAAAGCTTGGCTTCGCCTATAAACTCTGTCAATGCCATTTCTGCGCAGGCGATCTTAGCAGCGAGGGTCTGAATCGAAGTACAGGTGGATTCAAGGTGTAGTTTCGCATGGCGAAGGGTCTCTACAGTTGGTGGCTCTGAGAAGGATGTCGGGGGAACGGGCATATCCTGAACTTAGGAGACGAAAGGGTATTTGACAATGTGCCCATCCCTATTCATAGCAAAGCCTTTCAAACTCCGCGCAGGGCATCTCCGAGTATAATTGTCATATGAAGAGAAGAAAGAACATACAACCATACAAAATTTTACTTCTTATTTGCGGCTTCTATAGCATCACCGTTCTTGCACGCTATAATCTTGATCCTTTGGGCATTGACTATCTCATTCGACTCCATTTTGAAAGTTGGATTCTTAACGATGAATGTCCAGACATCGTCGCACAGTCGATATGTATGCAGATGACCCTATGGATACTAGATGACTGCTTGTTAAAACTGAAGGTGACTGCATTTTTATACCTTGAGAGTAGTCTTGGTTTTGACTTGACGCACCATCGTATCCGCCAGTGATTTATCAAACTGCCTCAACGAACCGAATATGTGAGCATTTGATTCTGCGATGGTACTATCATACACCAACCTGCTGCAAGACCTTCATCGCTAACTGTGGGGTAATGACACCACTTGTAATCAATTCGTCTAGGGAATCGGTCAACGCCATGCCAATCCTAGAAGCATTGCCCAGGATACCAGCTGTCAGTCAGCTAGATAAATCTTCATTGGGGAACCCGAACTTACGATGATCCACGGTAGAATTCGTAGTATGCTGAAGCCATAAGAGAAGATTAAATGAGCTACCAGTTGAGCCTCGGATGACGCTAGGCCAGAGGATGGATTAGCAGAGCCCGCAAGTCCTCTGTGACAGTGTGACATACGTAATCTCACAGTCTAATCCCGATCATCATAGATCTGACATCGTCACCCCAAGACAATCTCTGACAGCATATTGAAAGAACCTGTGTTGTCTTGATGACACATGGAACAGGTGAATGCCCAGTTATGCTTGCTGGACATAGCGATTGTCTTGACATAGATAGGTTTCACAATAGATAGGTTTCCTGCGAATTAAATAACTTGTAAACTACTACTCCCCACTGCTATTCACACATTTCTTGGTTAAGATGATTTACTGGGTGAAATAAAATGTGATGTCTTGAACCACAGTATGGTGCTACCTTTTGGCACTATCTTCACAGAGTTCCTCAGGTAAATGTCAGGATAACATAATAATATTCTTGGATCACTAGGACTGGATGACAAAGACTAAGTGCACAAAGAATTATGAACTATAATAAATGGTCTCAGACATTACCCAGTGTGGTAGACGACTGATATTCACCTATAATAAATGGTCTACAATACACAATAAGACAGAATATGCATATAGGAGAATCATAGCTCACCTCAGACGTTACCCAGTGTGGTAGACGACTGAGTGAGCCTACAATAAAAATAGCTATCTATGCTGATTTGGTTGTTTCAGATTTATAATAATAATAGAAGGAGAAAATAGTAAAGAAACAACGTCATAACGATCAGTCCTGTCCAATACAAAGCAAGATAAATCAAGACATGCCTAGGACCAAGTGACAAAAATTGATCACACTTTAAGTGCGAATGATGTAACTATTTATATGACCTGCGTACAGAAGTAGTTATGGAGATCAAATAAGTCAAAATGTAGATACCAAATAATAGTGATAAGCTGAATATGCTCCAATATATCTTAACACCTCAATCAGCTTCAATGGTGCCAATCAACTTCACCTGGTGAACATACATGCAGTAGAGGCATAAATCTATGCTCCAGGCCCTGGAGAATTTGAAGGCCCCTCTAACCTGGATTCCCTGCTACCCGTTGTCATTATTCCTCCTGTTCTAAGCCAACTATTATGATCTCGACGCTGGAAACCCAAATCATTGATTGTTGTTTCCTGAAAGCGTTGCTGACCATTAAACTGGAGGTCAGGATTCCGAAGGTTCAACATCAAGCGTGAGACGGCCAGAGACGAAATTCTGATACACACAGACGTCAATGATGATCTGGGATGAGACACTGGCTGCTTCCCGTACACACTCATAGTTGTGGCCACCATTGCTCTTCTTAGAGGCTAGACAAAACTTTGGTGAAGTGGACACCCTACGAAATGAAAACTCACTCTAGCCAACTGTCAAGTCACAATGTCAAATAATGAAAACGAACTAAACGTTGAACACACCATCAAACATATGATGTTGCTAACATTCACCACAACCATTATACTATCGAACGGATGGTCACATTGCAGGTTGACATGTTCCTGAGCCCAAACTCACCCAAAATACATCGTACCTAAAGCATGTATTAGCAATGTCGGTCACTGGTATGACTTAATCATGACTTTATACATACCATCTCGTACGATCTGAGACAGCAACCCAATTCCTGCTCCGCGTGGTAGTGTCAAGGTTTTATAAAGCGTCATTCCAAAAACCAAAATGTCGAATATTAGCTCGCCAATATAAACTATGATGAAGTCTACAAATAGTATTGATCTCCCAAGTTCAGGATCGGAGACTTCAATTAGGGACAAAGAAGAAACGCACGTTGAGCCCTGAATGAGGTTAGTCAAAACTCTGTATCCGAGAATACGTTCCACGGACTGATGTTTGTCTAGTCCCGCCGCGCAGCCAAAATTTCTTGGTATGACGACAGTGTCACTCGGTTTACCAAGAATTACCGCCCACTATCTTCAAATAAGTTGCCTTGTTTTCGGTCTTTGAGACAGTAGACATACCACAGCTAATCCAATGATCGAGAGACAGACGACCAGGTAAAGTGCCGCAACCCATGCTTTACGTTCGTATAGTGCATAAATTCGTATCACCATGATACCTAACTCAAATTCAGTCTGCAGATATTGTGCTGCTTGTGTACAAACAGGCAACGAAAATTTGAATCATCAAAATAACCCATTCATGATAGGTCAGAAGGTGATGGCACCTGTGCATTGAAAACTATAGTCAGTTTGATCACGCTCCTTCGCAGGATAGAGGGCATCCGTACGTCTAGTACATTCGCATGAGGTATTGACTGTACTGCTCACGGAAGACTCACCTCTACATTTCCCGCGAAGAAAAGCCGGACAACAATAGGAATGTGAGCTGCAACTGTAAAATAGCGATTCAGGAAGAATAAAAACGATGTCAAAGTCAAGTTATTGTCCTTCCTAGACTCAGGACCATGACTGTCGCTGCAGTCTTCAGAAATGAAAAAACTTCGGAGTCGCTTCGGCCAAAATCTCTCTATTTCGGGTGCGATCGTCAGAAAATACTCGTGAAAGACGAGAGCTGACCGGATTCTAGATCTGTAAAGAGTATGCTGAAAGATTAGATGGAACGCACTTGTCGATATAGCTCCTAATATCCAATTGAGCTGTCTAGGTCATGATCAGACATGGCTTCCTCGCTTTGCCTTTCAGTCCGGGATCACAAACTGGGTGGCCCCGACCTACAATCTGGAAAGAATTAGTCACTCACAGAGACTTATAGTCCGCCAGCGTTAGCATTTTAGCATGCAAAGTCCCGGATGTGCGAGCGACAAGCTATCGATAGTCGGCGAAAAGGCAAAGACACTGAGGATGGCGATCAGTCGAACAGAGAGATGCTGTGTAATAGCCCTACTATTCTATATCAACAAGATATCCACCTAGCAACTGGCTCTAAAATTAATGATGATATCGCCAGCAGATTTCAATCTTTTTTAGTGACAGAAGTGCCCCCACGCAGCCCGATAAGCCGACTACCAGAAAAGCCTCAGGTTCCAACTCATCAGCACATGTGTTCCAATCTGAAACGATAGAAGAATAGTGGCATCACTCAGGGACGGCAGCGTTCCGGTATCGGTATACTCCGGTGCAGCACAGATTTTAAAAAGTACTATCATAGAGCCAGATATTACTCCATCCACTGTTCGTGAGATTGCGGCTTGATTTCATCAAGTTAATCGATATAATTTACATGTTTGGTGCAGGTTTTCACGGAAGAAGTTACGACCAAAATATTATCAAGCCTTTGTTGCCAGGATAACTTACAAAGCAGGTATGTATCTTGACATGAAGTTTCATTAGTATAATTTTGGATGATCTTGACTATCCAGATACCTCAGGCGAACTTGCAGAAAACAAAGACCAAGCTTCGGCAATGATTGATTATGATGGACTGTCTCGAGACAATGTGCCCCAGAACAGTCATGTATTTTCACGTACATCATTACCAAAACTCACTAGAAGTCTCCGTGAGAGCGGGAACGCTGGGCGGGTTCAAGGACATCTCGTCGAATATATCTGGAGTGATCCAAGTGGTAGATTTAAAACCTAGTGAGCAATGCACGTGTCTTGATGAACGACATTTATAAACAAACTAGAGTTACTGCGCTATCTAGTAGGGATTGGGTGTGAAGTGAAGGTAGTAGATGAGTGTTCAGAGTCAAAGACTGAGTTCAAAGGGGTCTTCACCGATATGTTTAATTATTGATCATTTGTTTACATCGCGAGTTTGTGCGATTTGACCCGAGCTTGATTATTTCGACGCCTGTCTATCCTGACCTCACTTGCCATGCATGAATTATAATTATATAAAAAGTCCCTTGACCGGCTGCGGCTTCATGGTTCCTGAATTCAGTGGCGATGACACGCCGAGTGACTACATATTGAGAACAAAGTATTTACGCAGATCAAGGTTCCATCAGAATGGAATCAATTCATATTCCCTCCCCTCCTTCTTCAGCAACCCCTCAATAATCTTCATCCCTTCAAGCACCTTTTCTTCTTCCAACCTCCGTCCAACAACCTGAACGCCCAAGGGCAGACCATGCATATCATCTGCATTATACATCGCGTATTGTCCAGACTCTATGGCATTAGCGGGTTTGAAGCTTTTGGGTAGTACATCCAGAGCAGCATCAACCTTGGTAATCGGAAGGACTCCCGCGGTATAATCCAACTAACATAACATCAACAAGTTGCGTCGAACGAGTGTCAAGTGCTTACAATATTGAACAAGAAAGAATAACCGCAAGCCCTCCATCCCTTCTTCATTCCACCATGTGGCACCGCAGGAAGCGAATTTGGTATAGTCAATACAAAGTCGAGATCCTGCGCATCCCAAAATTCAAACCATTGTCTTTTATAAGCCTCACGCTGAGCGATCAGGCGCCAAGTTTCCTCTGTTGATTTTGCCGTAAAGCCATCGATAAGTCCTGCGCAGACTTGGTCACGTTGAATGTGTCTGACATAGAAGGCATAAATCTTGCGCAGGAAGTTGGGTAAACTCAAGACTCTGAGAGCCTGAGAGACGCCTGGGTCACTGGATTCAAATGTTACAATTGGTTGTGTGCTCATACGTCCTACAAACAAACATGAGAGAAAGGCAAGAGGTCAAAGAATGACCAACCTCCTTCTGCCATAATGAGCTGCGAACCGATTCGAATGCCTTCATAAGGACTCGGGGGAGAGCTATATAACACGACAACTGTATCAAGATGAGCGTCCAGTTGAATGGTATCTGGGCACGCACATATCGAATACTTCGTGTCCGTGCTTCTTCAATACATCAACAACGGTGTCCAGTGCACGTGCACACGCGGGCGATATCTCCACGAAGCCTTGGAACACGAGACTCATTGAATCATGCCATCAGCAACATGGCTGTCACTCACCATCACTTCTCATGACACCCCATCTCAGTGGCCTGTCCACTGGTACGCTATATGACCTCCATGCCAGAGGCAAACACTATTCAACAATATATGTTATATCCATGTCCATCGAGTCACTCGTGAATGCTTACCAAATGATCATATTTCCAAGGCTGCATACTAACAACTGCCTTCCAAAAATACTCCAGATCTTCCAAGGTTCGCGCCATCGGCGAATGCACAGCCGGCACACCTGTTTGACCTGGGACACTAGTCGCATTCCCAGTCCCAGGGAAGCGCCCAACAGATGCCTTGATAGAATAGATGCCCGAATAGTGAGCCGGGACACGGACGGATCCAGCTACGTCTGTCCCAATACCAATCCTTGAACCTCCATAAGCAAGGAGAGCAGCCTCTCCGCCTGTTGATCCGCCAGGAGAATGTGTCTTCTTGTGGGGGTTCAATGTTCGTCCGAAAACGTCATTGGCGGATTCGAAGGAAAGCAGGGTGATAGGAACATTGGTCTTGACAAACGGAATAGCACCGGCGTCGCGAAGGAGGCAGACAAGCGCAGAATCTTTCTGAGCAGGCCTTCCGACCCACGCAGAATATCCAATGCAGCTGTCATATCCTTGAACAGAGACAGTCTACAATATTGCTATCAGCAAACCGCTCAAAGTAGGAGCAATAATCTCACATCTTTGAGACTGACTGGGACTCCGGCTAAGGGACCGTCTCTCTTGCAATCTTGAGCATTACACCTTGCTGAAGTTATCAGGATCTCCGTCAAGCAATTGGTATCGACGTGGGCCCTGATGGCCTTGCACATGTACGTTGAGAGGACGTCTATAGGATTCAAATGTCCCGATTGGACCTCTGCAGCAAGCTGTGCTACAGATTTGCTGAGAAGAATTAAATCGTCTTTTGAGATGGGTCTATCCATG
>Ga0153949_1001002_pt1 | contig 10169 bp, 7 predicted proteins | sample TSNJ033MetaG_FD_104705 | JGI IMG/M metagenome (GOLD analysis project Ga0153949, IMG submission 104705) | Attine ant fungus gardens microbial communities from New Jersey, USA - TSNJ033 MetaG | ecosystem: Host-associated > Fungi > Mycelium > Unclassified | place: USA: New Jersey, Wharton State... | reverse complement strand
GTAATAGCTGTCTTCTATCGACAGCTCCACACTGTCCTTTCTGTAACATTTTCTGATTTCCTGGACGGCCTCCTCCATCTTGGCCTTTCTCTCTTCAAAGATTTTGCGGTCATGGTCCCGGATAATGTATTCCAGCACAGACTTTTCCACTGAGCCGGACATATTGCATAGGTGATAGAACCCCTCACGGCCCTCCGTTTTTTCGGGACATTCTTCCTGAGGCAGCATGGCGGAAAATTCCATGGCCATTTTATTGGCATTGACCATAATATTCTTGGCGGAGCCAGGGTGTACGCTGGTGCCGTAGAAGGTCACCTTTGCCCCGGCGGCGTTAAAGGTTTCGTACTCAATCTCCCCAGCCTCGCCCCCATCCACCGTATAAGCGTACTTGGCCCCAAAGGTGGGCACATCAAAGCCGGCGGCCCCGGCTCCGATCTCTTCATCGGGGGTAAAGCCGATACAAAGCTTCCCGTGGGGAATATTTTCCTGAATCAGCCGTTCACAGGCGGTGAGGATTTCGGCAATTCCGGCTTTGTCGTCCCCGCCAAGCAGGGTATCGCCGCTGGCGGTGATCAGGGTTTGCCCTTTCAGGTCCCCCAGCCGGGGAAAGGTTTTCACATCAATGATCCGGTCATTGGGGAGGCGGACGTCCTTCCCGTCATAGTTGTGGTGCAGAATGGGCTTGACCCCCTCGCCGCTGGAGTCGGGCGAGGTATCCATATGGGCGATAAATCCCAGCGCGGGGGCGTCCTCACAGCCAGCCGTGGCCGGCAGGCTGCCGTAGACATAGCACTGCTCATCCATTCGGGCATCCTGAATGCCCATGGCCTCCATCTCCTTCACCAGCATCCTGGCCAGGTCAAACTGGCGTTCACTGGAGGGCAGGCACCCCACATTGGCCGGGTCGGAGGTGGTGTGGACCTTCACATACTTTAAAAACCGTTCATAGGCGCGCATAACAGCATCTCCTCATATAGATATTGTATTTCATACATGGAACTGTTTCTCTTTTAGCATAGATTAGACTAATCTTCAATTAAGATGTAAATAAAATTTCTTTAAACCGCGCGGATCGGGCCGCAACAAAAATTTTATTTATTGCGGATTTAAACGAAGAGTAGCATCAAAACAGCAGCGCGGATAACTCGGACCGCAGTTGCTCCAGGCTTTTGTAATGATCCTGCAAAAATCCCTGCCGCCGGCAATAGTCCTTGAGAATACTGGCGCCAAAGTCATGAATGGACAATCCAAAAATAAGGTCGTCCAAAAACGACTCCCTATCGCCACCATCCAAAAAGGCCTGTACCATTTCCGGATCGCAGCGAAACAGGTCAAACACCAGCGGCGGCAGCTCATAGGCTGCCGGGGCCCCGATGCTGTCCCCGAAATCAATCACCACCGGCTGGCCGTCGACGAGCAAAATATTTTCTCCCGTAATGTCGCCATGCACCCAAACAGGACCATCCATTTCACGGCTCTGGGCAAGACCGGCCATATCCTCGATCAGGGATCGAGGAAGTCCCTCCAGCCTAGGATTCGCAACGGCGCGCTGAATCAGGTTTTCCAGCAACGGCGCGTCCGGTTCGGGGCGGTTAATCCGTTCGGCTATTTCTTTGATTTTCAGCGCGAAATTACATTTTTCATTAGAACTGTAGCCTGGCAGCACATCCCCTGCCATAGGGCCGTTCATCCAACGGGTGACCATGTATTCAAACTGGTACCTGTCAGTTAGCAGACCGCTAGCCAGTATCTGAGGTACAGGAACCCCCCTCCGCTCCGCTAAACGGGTCAACCGGATTTCAGAAAGGGATCCGTTGTCACTAATGCCTGATTCCTCCGGGGCGTAAATCTTCACCACATAGTGCCCTACCTTAAACACGGCGTTGGTGCCTGGAGGCAGCTGCTCTATGGGAACGGACGGACCGAGGGGCAGGTCATGGTTGTACAATATCTGCCGGATGAGAGGCTCAAAGGCTTGAATGGATTGGAATACCTTTGCCCAGGAGGCCCATCCCTCTATGGTTTTAGTAAAAAGATTCATTATTATTTCCTTAATTATTTCGCTGCGCATGGGGTTAGCTTGTAAAAATAGAAGCTGCCCTTACGCGTGTGTATTGGTTAAAAACATCTTTTATACTTTCTGTTCAGCCGTGGTCATCCTCCTTAGCAAAAGGACGCCCGCCGCTAGGAGCAGGGGGAAAATGATTGAGACAGTCAGTCCCGCCTTGAGGCCGGACGCGGTGGCGTTTGGCAGGTCGCCGGTATTGCCCTGGACAATGGCGTTGGAGATCCACCCCACCAATCCGGGGCCGGCGCCGCATCCAATATCGCCCGCAAAAGCCAGCATGGCAAACATACCGGTGCCTCCTTGGGGATAGTGACCTGCGGCCAGGCTGAATACCCCCGGCCACATGATTCCCACGAACAGTCCACATAAAGCGCAACCTGCCAAGGACAAAAGGGGATGCGGCCCAAAGGCCGCCAAAAGATAGGACAGCAAACATCCCGCGCCGCTGAAAATCAGGGTGCGGTGCAGATTTAGCTTAGCGCCCTTAACGCCGTAAAAGGTGCGGGACAGGCCCATGAGCACCGCGAAAGCGCAGGGCCCCAGCAAATCACCCAAGGTCTTGGATACCCCCAGACCCAATTCGGCGAAGAGAGAGGACCACTGGGACATAGCCAGTTCCGAGGCCCCGGCCGCGACCATCAGCGCCATAAATACCCAAAAGATCTTGACGGTGAAGAGCTTGCGCAAAGGGACCACTTGGTTCTCCTCCGCCAGATGCCGCAGGGGGACCTGGCTGAAAAAAACAGCGTTAAAAAGCGGCAATAGCGCCCATAAAATGGGCAGGATTTCCCAATTTTCTATGCCAATGGTAAAAAAGAAAAAGGTGGAGAGCAATACTACCGCCACCTGTCCCCAGCAGTAAAAAGAGTGGAGCAAACTCATGGCGGAGGCTTTTTGATCCCCGGGGAGGGATTCCACAATTGGGCTGATCAGCACCTCAATTAAACCTCCCCCAATGGCGGTTAATCCCACCGCGATCAACAGCCCGGCGTAGGCGCTGGGCAGCAGATACGGCAGAGTACCCATGGCCACAAATCCGGCGGCGCAAAACAGATGCGCCGCCACCACCGGAATTCGGTAGCCTATATTGTCAATAAACCGCGCGGCCAGAATATCCACCAGGATTTGGACGCAGAAGTTGACGGTGATCAGCAGGCCGATCTTCTCCAGGGTGATGTCAAACTCTTGGGAAAAGGTGACAAACAGCAGGGGCGCCAGGTTGTTGACGGCCGCTTGCGTGATGTAGCCCAAATAGCTGGCGGCCAAGGTGTGTTTATAGTTGGTTTTGTCCTTCATGCAGGCGATGCCCTCCGAAAAAATAATCTTCTATAACTATATCGGCCCTGGCAGGAGCTGTCAATAGAATCGTTAGGGCCGCTTTATTTTTTTTGCTTTTTGTGATAATCTAATAGTAGGTGTGAATATATTGGAGCAAAAATATGTGGGGCCTGTATGATGGATTTGGAGGTGGCGTGGATGGAGAACGGCTTTGACGGCGGTATTGAGTTTGGAGGACTGCGAATCGGCTATGAGGTGAGCATCCTGGTGTGCTACCTTCTCATGAGTGTGGGTGAGCCCCTAAGTGCCCAGGAAATCAGTGAAGCCCTGCTGGCCGAGGGCTTGGTCAATTATTTTGAGCTAACCAACTCCCTGGCGGAGCTCAGGAAGCTGGAGCAAGTCTTTGTGGGCCGTGACCGGGATGGATTAGAACAGTATATCCTTACCCCCAAAGGGAAGGACAATGCCAAGCTGCTGGACAGGGAGCTGCCCAAGAGTGTACGGGAAAAGGCGGTACAGGCCATCCTGCGCACCTTAGCCAGGAAAAAGCGCCTCAAGGAAAACCGGGCTGAGATCCATCAGGTGGAGGACGGCTTCCAGGTGACCCTGCATGTGCTGGATATCGGAAGCGACCTGATGAAGCTGGAGTTGTTCGTGCCTGATCTTGAAGTGGCGAAACAGGTCCGGACAAACTTCCTCAACGATCCGGGGCTGCTTTATAAAGGCGTGCTGGCCCTTTTGACAGGGGACATGAAAACTGTGGGGGAATTGGCCCCTTCAAAGGAGCCCAAATTATTTGAATAAACAAAAAGGCGGCGGACAATTATGATATGCTCCCTTCTAAGTAGATAGAATAAAGTCAAGCGACAAGGGTCTCGCTCCTAAAATCGATAGGAGCGAGACCCTTTAGTTTCGCTTGAAGCTGCCGTGTGTTGTAGAAAGCCATATTTGGTCAATACTTTTACGAGGATTTTATGTAGGCGAGGGCTGTAAGTTACTCCTACTACACAGCCCTCATTGTGAACAGGCACAGGTTTCTCCGCTTTCCGACAAGGCGGACTCATATTTTCCCATCCTAAGAGGTTCGATTTTTAGCCTTTCCCCGTTTTCTGTTTTTTGAGGCCTTGCAGAAACCCTTGTTTCGATGTTGCTCAAGCTGTGCTCAAGCTCTAAGTCACTGACAATCGGGGTTTTGTCCCAGTTGATTTGTTGTAGTGAACAGTCAGCTAGATATTACAGTCTTAGTTCGAAGAGAAACTGCATAGGTCCAATGTGCGGCAATGGTTTCACGCTGGTGCTTACAATGACCCCGCTCACTGGGCACTATTTTTTACGGATATTGGGTTGAGATTGCCGCGTCACTTCCGGGTCATCGCTTATGGGAATCTGCGGTGCATCCCGCTGAAAACTGCAATCCCAGGGCCAGGATATCTGGAGGTAACAGATGAAGTAGAAATGCGCCAATCGAGTGAATTGACGGCTGAGAGATAGATGATAACCTGATCTACAATCTAGGGCGCCGCCGAGTCATAACAGGCTTCATGCTTCCGCGCCTGTTCAGTCCTGGCGCTGGGATATGCGTCGCAGTTGGTTAAGATGCTCGAAGACAGGTAAGCATTATGGCGGATAATCATTCGAAGATAGGTTGCGGGACTACGAATCTGTGAAGGGTGAAATCGGAAAGCGCAGGGTAAAGTTATGTGCTGGGCGCGAACGAACAATTGTTATCTTGCGTGGTAAAAAAATTGTCCATCCAATATGACAATATATCTGTGGGACAAGTGCCGCATTTCTAGAAAGCATCGGCATCTACCTCCATTTATATTATAGTATATATCACTATAAAAATCAATGATTGTTAATAAAATATAATATATTTATCTATATGTAATGACCTTATTGAAAATATTTCCATGAAATAGTACATATTGAACAAATTAGTTAATACAAAGAGGATTCGATAGATATCGAAGTATATAGCTTAGAGCAGTTTTAAAAATAGCCGGGAAAAAGTGAATAGAAGAAACGCCTTACTGTAAAAAGTGTTTTGCAATATTCATATATCAGTTCTTTCCTAATGGATTTATCCTTCCAGGAATAATGTGGTATAATAACCGCAAGGGCGGCGGTTATTATAAATTGATAAGCCCGCCTACGGCGATGGCTAATTATACCATATCCGCTTCGCTTCTATGGTATAATGGTGGTTAAAACGGTTAAGGAGGGCTTCATGAAACCGCAGGAAGTGCTGGAATACAGCTTAAAGAAACCGGGTGCTTACCTGGATTACCCCTTCGGAGATATTCCTGTTTGCATCAAGGCGGGAGGAAAGCTGTTCGTCCAGCTTTATCCCATTCCTGACGATTATAAGATCACCCTGAAATGTGAGAGTATAACCGGGGATTTCTACAAACAGCTCTACCCCGGCAGGGTGGTCCGAGGATATCATTGCCCGCCGGTGCAGCAACCCTATTTTATCACTGTCCATATGGACGGCTCCGTGCCTGATGCCGATATCCGCGCCATGATCGACCACAGTTATGTGGCGGCTATAGCCAGGCTCTCTAAGAAGGTGCGCGAACAACTGGCGGAAGCCAGCGATGGGGAAAGGGAGGCAAAAGCATAAATATGGCAGGAAAATTATATGTGGTAGGTACCCCCATTGGCAATCTGGGGGATTTGACTGCCAGGGCTGCGCAGGTTTTAGAGGAGGTTGACTTTATCGCCGCCGAGGACACACGGGTAACCATCAAGCTTCTCAATCATCTAGGAATCAAAAAGCCCATCACCAGCTACTTTGCCCATTCTCCTAAAGGCAAGGGGGATCAGATCCTCAGCCGCATCCTGGATGGAGAAACCTGCGCCATTGTCACCGACGCGGGGATGCCTTGTATCAGCGATCCGGGGGAGGAATTGGTGGCGGCTTGCCATGAGCTAGGCATCCGGGTGGAACCCATTCCCGGCCCTACAGCAGCCTTGACAGCCCTAGCCGTATCGGGACAGGCTACCTCTAGGTTCCGGTTCGAGGGCTTTATTAGCGTAAACGGCGGCAGCCGCCGGAAGCATCTGGAGGAAATCCGAGGTGTGGAGCAGACCATGATATTTTATGAGGCCCCTCATAAGCTGTACCGGACCCTGGCTGACCTGCTGGAGGCTTTGGGGGACCGAAGCATTACCCTCTGCCGCGAGCTGACCAAGCTTCACGAGGAAATCATCAAGACAACCCTTGCCCAAGCAGTGGCGTATTATAAAGACCACCCTCCTATCGGGGAGTTTGTTTTGGTGGTGGCGGGTACTCCTGTGCAGGAGCGGGAACAGCTCAGCTTGGAGGAGGCCGCCGATCTTGCGGCGCGATTGGTAGAAGGGGGCAAGAGCTTATCTGAGGCAGCTAAGGAAGCCTCCAGAGAGACAAGCTATTCCAAAAGCAGCATCTATAAAGCTTTTCTGGAGAGGGAAAAAGAAGATTGAGCAAGAATGAAACAGCCCTTTCTATATATAAGTAAAGAAGCCGGATATAACCGCCATTGCCCGAGATATCCTGCATCCAACCGGGCATGGTGCTTCTCGCTTCGGCTCTTGCGCAGGGCGTATCCCCATCCTCGTTCATTATTGACAATGGGCAACCTGGATTTATCAGGTTGCCCATTTGTCGACCTGTTGGTTATCGCTTTACCACAGGCACTTGCAACTCGGTTTCCCACTTTTCTGGATTTGGCTCGGTGTCCGGCTCAACCAGCACATGGCCGCGAAGATGCCCGGCAAAGGTATAGCCATTAGCTTCCATCCAGCTGGCCAGCTTTTCACTGGCTATGTCATACCCGCCATCAAACGGGCCGGTGAAGCGAACCGTGGCGGCAAGGGGGATTTCTTCATATTCTTTGAAGATAAACTCTCCTTCGCTTTCGCCCAGCGTATCTACCGGTATTGCGATTTCCACATCCGGATCGGTTTCTTTGTATTCCTCGTCAAAGTATGTGGAGTATCCACCGTTGTCGCACTGGATTCCTTTTTCGCCAATATACTTGCCCAGCCTCTCCCACAGGATACCTTCCTGATTGTATTTGGGAATGATCCCCCGCAGTGATAGAACCTTCACTGCAGGGACCTTTTTTAGCTCAACCTCATATACCAAAATATTACGCTCCTTTCGCATTGTGTCGTTCCTTTGGATAAGCCGCTCCAGCTTAATTTGCTCTTTTTCAATCACAGACTGTATGGAATCGGCTTTAGTACGCAAAACCCTGTTCATATAAACAAAATCATCCAGCTTGGGCAAAATATCGCCAATCTCGTCAATGGAAAACCCCAAATCCCGAAGCATTACAATATTTTGAGCCAACGGAATCTGACCGGCGCTGTACTGCCGATATCCTGTAAACTTATCAATCTCGGCGGGATACAAAAGTCCGCACTTCTCATAGTGCCGGAGCATTCTCGGCGATATACGCGCCAGCTGTGAAAACTCGCCTATTTTGAACAAGAGCGCACCTCCTTTCATAGTTGCAATCCGGCTTGCAACTAAAGCATAAGCCTTGACACAATGTCAAAGTCAAGGGGCAATATTCTTTTTCTCCAAATACGGTACGAGATGAATTTGCCATGCCAAGCATAATGTATGAGGCTCCGCGAGCCATTACAGGATCGCTGGCGAAATATAAGCTGTCTCCAGCAAGGTCCTGTTCAGTCGGTCGATTCAATGGCGGCAGGCAGCGTATTCACTGCCCGGATGCGCGCGACGTCGAACTTCGGCGAGCGGTCGAACGTGTAAATGCCGTTCTGCTCCTGCTCAATATCCGTCAACTGCGTATAGCAAAAACCGCAGATTTGCGGGTGGTTGAGCAACGTCTTGGTCAGGCCTTCGTAGCGGGTGTAAAATTCCTCCAGGCTTTCGGGCCTTTTTCCATATCCCCAGCCGTCATCCGCGCTGTTCGACCACCAAATTCCGCCATATTCGCTGACAAAATAGGGCTGCCCGCCGTATTGTTCCTGTTCCGGGTTGTTTTTCCAGCAAGCTTCGGTAGCGGCCCCATCCATATGTCGTGCAAATACCGCCGGGTCCTGTTCATAGTCGTGCACGTCGTATATATCGGTAATCTCATGGGTGTAACCGCTGGTGTCGATGACCGGGCGGGTGGGGTCGAGCCGGCGGGTCAGCAGATAGGTTTCACGCATCAGGTCGGGGTTCCTCGTGACGCTGGTCTCGTTGTAGGGGCACCAGCCGATAATGGCGGGGTGGGAGCGGTCGCGCACGATACATTCGGACCATTCCGCGGCAATGGGAAGAAAGATTGCCGCGCTGTCCCGGTTGCTTCCCGCGTCGGGGTATTCCTCAAACACCAGGTACCCCAGCTGATCACAGTGGTATAAAAACCGCTCTTCAAAGACCTTCTGGTGCAGGCGGGCGCCGTTGAATCCCGCCTGTTGGGAAAGCAGGATATCATTGCGCAGGGCCTCATCGGTGGGGGCGGTGTATATGCCATCCGGATAAAAGCCCTGGTCAAGTACGGTGCGCAGGAACAACTTCTTGCCGTTCAGTACGAAAGCGTTGCCGGCAAAGGATATATCCCGCATGCCAAAGTAGCTCCGGATTTGATCGGAGCACCCCAAATCCGTTGTGAGACGCAGCTCCAGGTCATACAGGTTGGGCGTTCCCGGCTCCCACGGCTGCGGGTCGGGTATGGGAATGCACAGGGAAAAGCTGCGCCCGCTAAAGGCTGCGGTTGCGGCCGCGACTGCCTCCCCCTGGAACAGGACGGTTACCGGAACGGTGCCGGTGTCCCAGCGGTTTAGTTCCCCTTCCACCACCAGTTGAGCGGCGGAAAGGCCGGGGACAAGCCGCAAGGACGTGATATGGGTTTGGGGTACGCGTTCCATCCACACCGTCTGCCAGATACCGGTTGTGCGGGTATAGTCGCACGCCTGCGAAAAGTAGGCGGGACTCTGCTTGCCGCGGCCCTGGTTTCCGCTGCGGTTGTGGTCGCGCACATATACGGTCAGGACATAGTCCCCCGGCGCCGGCACCGCATCGGTGATGTCGAAGGCAAAGGAGCTGTAGCCGCCGATATGCCTGCCGGCCAGAGTCTGACCGACATAGCATTCGGTTTCATAATCACAGGCGCCGAAATGCAGCAATAGCCGGCCGCCTTCCAGATCGGGCACGGCAATTGTCCGGCGGTAGGCGACCGCGTTCATAAAATCTTTGTTATTGATACCGGAAAGCGGGGATTCCGAGCAGAAGGGAACCGTGATGGTTAGCGGGTAGTGCTCCGGGTCAAACAGGCCGCGTTCCGGCAAGCTCTCTCCGGGGTCCAAAGCAAACTGCCATGCCCCGTTTAGGCAAATATAGCTGTCTCTTTGCAGCTGCGGCCGTGGGTATTCCGTGCGGTAGACCATGTTAACCTCCATTCCCGGCCAGGGCGCAAGTAGATGGAAAGATGCGCAAGCTTGACGCCCCGGCCGGAATGGCTTTCGCTTGCGAAGTTGTGGCGGCAGCCACAGAGAAGGAAATGGTGTAAAATATCACATCTGTATGATTTTCGCGTTGTTCCTTCTTTTCAGAAAACGCAGGCCGCGCAATGTTTTCCTCTATCAGTTTGTCGTGTGGTAAATCGGCACGCCGCTGCTCTTCTGCTTTCTCCCGTAAATCTGCATAACAATCGCGTGGGGGTAGTCGCCGAATTTCTCGCCGAACAGGTTGAATCCCCCAACATAACGCGCGTCCGGCTTGACCCCGAGTTTGAAACTGATATAATCGCACTTCCCAATTCCCAGGGTGGAAAGCGTGTGGGTGCTGGTTTCCTGGGTGTTGATGATGCATTCATCG
>Ga0153949_1000991_pt1 | contig 10227 bp, 7 predicted proteins | sample TSNJ033MetaG_FD_104705 | JGI IMG/M metagenome (GOLD analysis project Ga0153949, IMG submission 104705) | Attine ant fungus gardens microbial communities from New Jersey, USA - TSNJ033 MetaG | ecosystem: Host-associated > Fungi > Mycelium > Unclassified | place: USA: New Jersey, Wharton State... | reverse complement strand
GACATACTTACTCACTGTGTAACCTTTAACCACTCAAATACCACTCAATGGATAAGAGAAAACACCTATTATCTTGAAAATCACGACCCGACTAGCAGGATACTCGCCCTTGAAAAGGAACTTACGGGAGATAAAATGCCGCTTGGCATACTTTACAGGTGTGACAAACCTGTTTTTGAAGAAAACAGGGCTAATATACACAAAACACAAACTCCGCTTTATCAACAAAAAGTAGACATAGAAAAGCTTAAGAGTTATCTTTAAATTTTGTTTAATGCCTGATTTATGCTAATATTACTGCGGAGGATAGCTTGTTTTTTGATATGGTCTGACCCGACTATAGCAGTAGATTGAGGTAATAATACCGATTTTATTCTGAGCGACAAGGACATATCACTGCCCCTTCTTGGCGATATACCTGAAGCAGAATTGCAGAATTATTATAGCTATATAGTTAGCCCTAAGTGTGATGAAAAGAAAAATATTTTTAATTATTCTTCCAAAAAAAGGAGGAATTTATGCCAACAAATGAATATGTACAAAAATTAAGACATGACACGAAGGAAGCTAATAAATTTTTTGCCAAAAAACTTGCGTACACGCTCGGCCCCGTTGAGTTGGGCGAAATGCTTGAACAAAATAAAGTCAAACTTCTTGATGTAAGAAAAAAAGCCGACTATGAGGAGTCGCATATTCCGCAGGCAATTAATATTGAATATGCACAGCTCAAAGAGAGCCTCCACATGCTCTCTCGCAGCGATATTCACGTAGTTTGCTGCTACAATCAGCAATGCCATTTAGGTGCAAGAGCTGCTTTTGTCTTAACCGAAAACGGTTTTGCTACTATGGAGCTTGAAGGTGGATTTAAAGTCTGGAAAGAAGATTTTAAGTTCCCCACAGTATAACGTGGTAGTTTATAACACTTACTAAAAGGACTTTTGCAGTCCTTTTAGTTTTTGTGCTCATATAGTACTGCAAAAATTTATTTTATTATTTTGGCCGCGCCAGAGAGTATGCAGTCAAATTATTAATTTTTTGTTTATTTTTCTAAAGATTTGAATTTGGGGTGCTATTTTAATATTAAAGAGTGACAGGTCCTCTTCTTGACGAATAAAATGAGCCATAGGGGGACGGTGTCCAAAAGACTAAGTAAAGAAAAGTTGTTTTTTCTTTACCAACGAATACAATACAACGGTGCAGCCGTTATATCAAAGATTAAATAAAGGAGACTTGTATTATGGCAAAAACATTAGGAATAGACTTGGGTACCACAAACTCAGTAATGGCAGTTATGGAAGGTGGTAAACCAACAGTTATAACAAACGCAGAAGGTTCACGTACAACACCTTCAATTGTGGCATTTTCAAAAACCGGCGAAAGGCTTGTCGGACAGCTTGCCAAGCGTCAGGCGATACTTAACCCTGAAAGAACTGTCATATCCATAAAAAGATTAATGGGTGAAGACAAAAAAATCAAAATTGATGACAGGGAATATACGCCTCAAGAAATCTCGGCAATGATTTTAAGAAAATTTGCTGACGATGCTTCTGCATATTTGGGCGAAAAAGTAACATCTGCGGTAATTACCGTTCCCGCATATTTTAACGATGCTCAACGTCAGGCAACAAAGGACGCAGGCAAAATCGCAGGCCTTGAAGTTCTTCGTATTGTGAACGAGCCGACAGCAGCAGCTCTTGCTTATGGTCTTGAAAAAGAAAAACCTGAAAAAGTTCTTGTATTCGACCTTGGCGGCGGTACATTCGACGTTTCTATTTTGGAAATCGGCGACGGTGTACACGAAGTTCTTGCTACATCGGGCGATACACGCTTAGGAGGCGACGACTTTGATGAAAAAATTATGAATTGGCTTTGTGATGAATTTAAAAAGCAAGAAGGCATTGACCTTAGAAACGACAAACAGGCTATGCAAAGACTCAAAGAAGGTGCGGAAAAAGCCAAATGCGAGCTTTCTTCGGTTGTAGAAACCACTATCAATCTTCCCTTTATTACTGCTGACGCTAACGGCCCAAAACATTTGGACTTCCAACTTACCCGTGCCAAGTTTGAAGAGCTGTGCCATGACTTGCTTGAAAGATGTAAAAAACCTGTTGAACAGGCTATAAAAGACGCAGGTGTTTCAAAAGGCGAAATAGACGAAGTGGTGCTTGTCGGCGGTTCAACCCGTATACCGTCCGTTCAAGCTCTCGTAAAAGAATATACGGGCAAAGAGCCCAACCAGTCAGTTAACCCTGACGAAGTTGTTGCGGTTGGTGCCGCAGTTCAGGCAGGTGTACTGGCAGGAGAAGTAAAAGATATTGTTCTTTTAGACGTTACGCCTTTAACACTGGGTATCGAAACACTGGGCAGCGTTTCAACTCCTTTAGTACCGAGAAATACTACAATTCCTGTTTCAAAATCCCAAGTATTCTCAACAGCCGACGATAACCAAACAGCCGTAGATATTCACATCCTGCAGGGTGAGCGCCCCATGGCAAAAGATAACAAAACTCTCGGTATGTTCAGGCTTGACGGCATTCCTCCGGCAATGAAAGGCATGCCCCAAATCGAAGTTACTTTTGACATCGACGCAAACGGTATTGTTAATGTAACTGCCAAGGACAAAGCTACGAACAAAGAGCAAAAAATAACAATTACAAACTCTTCAAACCTCTCTGAGAATGATATCGATAAAATGGTGAAAGAAGCAGAAGCAAATGCTGAAGAAGACAAAAAGAAAAAAGACGAAGCAGAGGTTAAAAACAATGCTCAAAGCTTAATTTCAGCAGCTGACAGAATTGTTAAAGATTTCGAAGGTAAAATTTCAGACTCTGACAATACAAAGCTTTCCGAACAAAAAGAGGCTCTCAAAAAAGCTCTTGGGGAAGAAGGCACATCTGTTGATGAGCTTAAAAAACTCAGCGATGACTTGCAGCAAACAATGTTTGCAATTTCCCAGGCTGCTTATGCTCAAACCCAGCAAGAAGGTGAGCAGGCAACAACTGAAAGTACTTCCGAAGATTCAACTGAAGCAAAGTCTGATGATGAAGATGTCATAGACGCTGAATATGAGCAAGAATAACTAAATCAGCATTATTTATATGTCGAAATAATAAAACCGCGTATGACTGCTTTCAGCATACACGGTTTTATTTATATTTTTTTGGCAAAAATAATTATTTTCGAGTTTTATTGTTTATAATAAACAATGATAAACATAAGAAAATAAGGGGGAGCTATGAAAATTACTTTCGGAAGCGTTACACCAATTAGGGCAAGTGACCATATAATACTTAACAAATTGATGAATGATTTAGGAAATGAGAGCAACTCTAATCCATATTGTATTTGCTCTGTAACACATCTATATGAAGCCAGAAAAGAGGAAGGCGTATTGACAAATGCTGCCAAACGCGGCGATGAAATAGGCCTACTATTGACAGGTAAAGAATACCGCGACTATAAAAATGAAACAAACGGATGGACAAATGGAGCAGAACCAACAAGACATATAAACAAGCCTGTGCTTCATGTAACCTTTGCCTCTGAAGCACAGTATAGGTATTCATTAAACATAATTAAAAAAAGAATAGAAGCCGAAAAAAAAGATGCCCTAGATCAGAAATAGCGTATTTCCACAAGTTTAATATTCTTTTCTAAAACGGGCGAAATATCCGAAAATTCAGCTTCTGAGTAGCTTTTTTCTGCACTTGATGGAAGCATTGGGGTTCAAAGTTTTGAAGATAGTATCTTTTTGCCCCTTTAATAAGCTCTGAAATTACCTTGAAATCTTCAATATTAAGTTGAGATTTTAAAACGGTTGTTCTGAAATAAAAACAAAAACCTCATTTAATTGTTGTATATACAAATTGTTGCTTAGGCTGTAAACTTACTTATGATGGTGATTTGTGGAGAAAATATTTATTTACACCATCAGTAAGTAAAGTTTTACAAAAAGCCAAAAACCAGTGTATACTGTTTAGCGGAACAAATTTATAACACTGAGGAAAATTTAATGAAACTTAAAACAGATGAGAGAACTATTATTGCAAGCACAAAAACACCTTATGGGGCAAACTATGACAAAAACACGGAAAAACTTGAATTTACTCTTCGTTCTCCGGATGCAACAGACGTACTTCTTTGTCTGTTTGACCAACCCATAGGAGTTGACCCGTTTAAAGCGATTAACATGGCGCAAGAAGACGGTGTATGGAAAGCTTCAATTTCAATCGCGAAGAAAGCCATATCAGATTCACCGGTTTACTACGGATACAGAGTTTTTGGTCCGAATTGGCAAAATGCACCGGATTATAAACCGGGAGTAAACCCCGGAAGCGGCTTTATGACAAGATTTGATATCAAGACAGGATTTAGATTTAATCCCAATAAACTTGCGATTGACCCGTATGCACAATGGTCGCACAATCCTGACAGAGTTCATGACCAAAGAGTGTTTCGCGGAAGCAAAGAAATGTTTATGGAAGACACGGCACAAGTTGCTCCCAAGAGTGTGTTCAGGCTTTACGATGATATAGAGATGCCAAAGGTACCGACAAAACGCTCTCTTTGTGAAGAAAACTATATTGCCGAAGTACATATAAAAGACCTGACAATACTTGTGGGTGATACGTATAAAAAATTTAAAAGCAAAAAAGGAACTTACGCAGCTGCTGCGGAATTTGCACCGGAACTAAAGAAAATGGGGGTCTCAATGGTAGAGTTCCTGCCGTTGAATGAATTCAATACCGACTCCGAACTGGGTTCTGAGCTAAAAAATTATTGGGGCTATATGCCGCTTACATATTTTGGTCTCTCAAACATATACACCGAAACAGGGGATGCACTGGGCGAATTCAGAGAGATGGTAAAGACTTTTCATGAAAATGATATAAAGGTTTGCATGGATGTTGTATACAACCATGACGGAGAAGCGGGACACTGTAATAGTACCGAAATTAATGATGTTAAGTACTTTTCTCATACTCCTATAGCTGATACGCATTATCACAGGCTCTTGCCTGACGGTAATTATCGTGACAATACAGGCTGCGGAGGAGATTTTAATACGGTTTCTCAATTGGGCCAGGAGCTTATTGCGGACGCTCTGGCATTTTTCGCAAACCTTGGTGTAGATGCCTTTAGGCTCGACCTTGCGTCTGCGCTTATGGATGTCAGCAAAGGCAGAGAAGAGATAAAATACGAGCCCTTCAACCCTGACTGTCTTGCCAAAAAGCTTACTAAAATGCTTGAGGAGCGCGGAGTAAAGGTTGATTCTCCTTCAGAAAATTCAGACGGGATAAATTTAATTGCAGAACCGTGGAACTGCACTCAAAGGCCGGATGGCACCCAATATCAGGCAGGACGCTTTCCCGATAACTGGGCTGAATGGAGTGACATTACAAGAGAATTCATTAAAAGAGAGGCTTTCCAGCCATACTATATAGCACCCGTTGATTTAATTGAATATTATGACGGATTTGTGCGGACATACGGGCAATCAGGTGAGGGGGAAGGTAAAAAGATGCCGATTAACTATGTCAGTTCGCATGATGAATATACCATGTTTGATATAAATACCCCCGCACACCAAACGGGCAGCCACCAAGAAAGAGAAGCTCTTATCAAAAAACAAATTGCTATGCTGTTTCTATCGAGGGGAATCCCCATGTTGCAGCTCGGGGACGTAATCGGCCACTCAAAACGCAACAGGCACAACACATACAATCAAGATAATGACTTAAATTATCTTGACTATCCAAAAGCATTGGATGAAGACTTTAGGCCCATAGATACAGAACAGGGCAGAATATATGAATTCACCAAAGCGATGGCGGACTTTAGGGCAGATAATCCTGTTCTGTCAAAGAGAAAAGCCGGAGAGGACATAGAATACTACAATCAGGGTGGAGCAAAAAGTATACACGACAATCCGCAAAATCTCTGGGACAAGTCTATAGACTTTTTTGGAGCAATGTTTTTGGGAGAAAAAAGAATATATGCCGCCTCAACTAAGTCTGACACACCGACAAATTTTTCGCTTCCCGAAAATTCAGATAATAAAAAATGGTATAAAGTATGCGACAGCGCAGACAGATACTTTAAATTTAATACCGAAGGCAATGACGAACCCGAAGCTAAAGAGGACGTATTATCTTCTAAGTCCATCTGCATTTTCATTGAAAGGTAGTTTATTACCCGAATTGCCCTGATGTTAAATAAACTGTAAAATGTTTATATGAAAAAGAAGGACCTGTTTATAACCTTTCTTGCACTTATACTGGTATTTTGCGCCTTTCAAATAAGGGAGTACAAAAACAGCAGAGGGCAAGACCTTGCTTCAATTGTTGAGAATATCAAACAAGATTTTGCTCAAAATACGAACATGGGCACAAACGGCATAAAAATTACCAAAGTCAGCAATGATTCGCTTATGAAAATTGCCGCCCTGAATTATTCCAATCCGGATAATTCCAGAATACTTTTAGAGTTTTTCCTTGAAGAGATGGGTTTTCCAAAAGACATTATTTTCCTTAAATTAGAAAAGATAATTCACAAGGGACTTTTTTCAAACGAAGTAGCAGGCTGGTTCTACTTCCCAAGCGGGGAAATGATAATCGATGAAACCCTTGTTTCTGACCCCATACAACTCGCGGCAACCATAAGGCACGAACTGGATCACTTTGAAAAGGCTGCTCAAATATGTAAATCATTCGGTATAGAAAGGTTTTCAAAATACTTTAATCCTGATGAATTTAACTATGAATTTTGGAAAACAGCATCCCAATACGCGAAAACAGCAGATTTCGATGTAACACTTTATCACAACGCACTCTTAAGAAGCGCTCAAATGGAAGAAAATGACACATTCGGCGCATACGCCTACTATTTCAATAAAAGCGAAGACTTAAGAAATCCGCTTGAAATAAGCGCATACGCTATCAGTGAACAAATATACAAAGCTTTTGGTAAAGAATATTCCCCGGCAAAAGAGAAAAAAATCGTAGAAAAATTCAACAAAATTGACTGGCAAATATATAATTTTACAGAAAAAGACAGTCTTTTTAAAAACAGTCGTATAATTCTTTTTGACTATCTATATATGAAGAATATGACGCAAAATGATGAAGAACTTGCTTTGTTTTATAAGGAAAAAAATCCCAGATTCTACTCAATGTACAACAGGAGATTAAGCTACTATACCGATATAAACCCAAGTGAAGAATCAAACAAGATTAACGAGACATTAAATTTGCTTGAGAACATGCTTATGATGACACAAAAGCAAATCACGCAAGAGGATATAAAAAACGCTTACGAATTCAAGTTTGAAACACTGTTACTTGAAGCGAAAAGATATGAAAACATATCAAAAGAAAATTTAAAAATTAAAAGACTTCTAAAACAGATGATTGACGATTACATGGAAATTTCCCACAAATACAACCTGGTTCAAGGTTCACAACTCGAATTGAGGATGCTTTTATTGAAGATTTATTTTGAAAACGGAAAAATATCGCGCCAACAAAGACAAAAAATCTATTCCAATAAGGAATTTACGGATATTATGCAGAAAAACAAAATCCCTATAAATAATCAAGGTAAAGAATACGTCCTCAAGGAGCTGTTGCGGCAAACGTCATTTTAAAGGCGCAAATTATTTCTTTTCTGTGTTTTATATAACTCCTAATTGCAAAACCCGAACTGTATGGAAGTTAAGTAAATTACCACAATTAAGTTAAAAGGTGTGGCAGGTGACTAAAGTCACACCTTTGGCTAATCGGTATATAGCAAAATTATTTAATCAGGTGTTTTGTAAGCATGTTGTGTTGTAGTAAAAGATTTTAGAATAAGGGAAAAATATGAGAGTGATTGCTAATTTAGAAACCGGATATCCAAAAAGTTCAGCTCCTGCATTAACTTTCGGAAGAAGTTTTACACCGCAAGAAGCGGTATTAAACAAGGCTGCCATACAAAGTGCCCTTGATTATCTTGAAAAAGACTCTCTTGCTCTCATCGTCCCGCAAGCTGCATTTCCATCAGAAACAAATAAAATGAATATGGGGGTTGGTTCAGCATTCAACAAAAGCGGAAAAATGTTTTCGGTAGATATGGCATTATGGGGTTTTAATAAAAGACAGGATTTACCCAATGGTATGATGGGTAGAGTGAACCCAACGCCTTATGACAGCAGTATTTTTTCAGGGAACACAATGTCGATTGATTTGGAAGAACTTACAAAACAGGAATGGGGAAAAATACTCAGCCCTGAAACAATCAGTGATATAAAAAGCAACAGACCTGATGCAGAAGAAGTAAATGTGCCGGATAGTTTTGAGCCTGACAACAATATTTTCCATAAGCGAACAATTTCCGGAGACAATATTGCATATTATAACTATTATCAGGAAAAAAGTTATGCTGCGCTGGAAGAAGCTTTTCAAAACTTCAAAGAAGGCAGGAGTAAGGATGAAAAACTTAAAAAAATAGACGCAGAATTTCAGGCATTCCGTCAAGACGAAGCAAGTGCTTATTGGCTTGAAAGAGATGCTCTTTATGATGCTCTTGGAGTTTTGTATGGCGAAGACTACTATAAATATTGGGATACTGAAAAAGCTCCGGACCTTTCAGATAAAACACCCATAAAGCCTGACTCGGCACGAGATGCACGGCTTTTTGAAACCGATGACTGGCAGGAAAGAGTTAATGAAATAAAAACTGACCCGTTTTTAGGCGATAAAATGGAACTTTATATGTTTAAGCAGTTTATTTATGCTAAACAGAACAAGGAAACCTGGGAGTTTAATCAAGAAGTCGGTCGTCAGCTTGCAGAAAAAATTAATAACTGGAATCATACCGATAAGAGAGATGCGGATAAGCTGACCCTAAAAACCATAGGGGATGGGCAAGTTTCTGTTGGATCCAGAGACAAGTGGGCACATCCTGACGCTTTTGTAAAAGGATGGGAGTTAAATTGCCCCCCAAAAATGAATTGGGGATTCCCTATTCTTAATCTCAACCAACTGCACAACTCAGACGGAACACTTGCTGCTGCAGGCAAATTTTTGTACGAAAAATTTAACAAAATATTCAAGGAAAATAAAGGCGGCGCGAGGATTGACCACGCTCAAGGAATAATTGACCCATGGGTCGCGCCTGAAGGAAAATTGTGTAATCATCCGGATGCAGGCAAGTTACTTTCATCCCCCGACAACCCGAAATTAGCATCTTTTTCATACTTAACAATGAATAATATTAATACGCATTTATCCCATGAACCGGATAAAGACAACAGAATGAGATGGAACAGATATAAAGAAGAAAGTATATCCCAAGAGCAGTATGACAGATATGGTCAGCCTGTTGATTTAGTCTTGAAAGCAGCAAAAGAAAACGGAACAAATAAGAAAGACGTAATCTTTGAAGAATTTGAAAACGTCTCACCGGTCTCTTCGAAGGTTCTTGCCGACAGAGGTGCCTCCAAGATAGTTCAATCCAGATGGGGAAGTACAGACTATTTTAAGGACAGCAGCTGGGCAATGTTTGGAAATCACGACAATCCTTCAATGAAGGAATGGGCAGAGGATATATTTAAAGAACACAAAAGCTCACGTGATAAGAAAAATACCGAACTTGCAAAACAGGTCGAGCATTTGAAAAGGGAACTTGGAATAAACAAGAAAGTTGTAAATAAAATACTTGAAGGTGGCGAAGAATCAATGCGAATCTTTAAAAAACTTCAATTTGTTAAGCTTTTCGCTTCGGACGCAAAGAGCATACAAATATTCTTCCCTGACTTGTTTGGCACTGAGGAATGCTACAACAGAGTTATCAAGCCTGATGCCATGGACTGGAGACCAAGAATATCGGCAGACTACGATGCGCAATACACAAATGCACTAATTAAGGATCAGGCACTTAATATACCCGAGGTCCTAAGTCTGACAATTCGCTCAAGATGCGCAAAAAACAATGCTGAATTGCCTGAAAAAATACTCAGACAGCTTGACTATTATGCAAGGGTCTTGAAAGAAGATGACCGTTGGCCTGTAAACGGGTATCAGATAACTCAAGAAAAAATGGATTACTTAGAAGTAAAAGCTTAGGACTTTTTTGTTCCGTACAATTTGGCAAAAAAGCAGGCAACGTGCTGAATTGTATCTATTCTTATCCACTGTCTCGTAGCTTTAAACCTAATAGTGTGTCTTGAGCAGGACTGATTTTTGTGAT
>Ga0153949_1000988_pt1 | contig 10230 bp, 14 predicted proteins | sample TSNJ033MetaG_FD_104705 | JGI IMG/M metagenome (GOLD analysis project Ga0153949, IMG submission 104705) | Attine ant fungus gardens microbial communities from New Jersey, USA - TSNJ033 MetaG | ecosystem: Host-associated > Fungi > Mycelium > Unclassified | place: USA: New Jersey, Wharton State... | reverse complement strand
TTATGGAAAATAATAATATTGGATGCGTTATTCAGGATTGCATGCTTAAATATGTTTTTCACATCCACTATACAGCTATCCACACCACCAACGGCTACAATTTCCACCGCCATTGGCTGCAGCTTGCTGTCTAATGAGAACGCCAGCATGATCTCCCGATCCATATATTGAAAAAGCGGCCGGACCATCTCCACCGCTTCTTTCGCATTGCCGAACCGCCGCATTCCATAAAGAGTCTTTTCTTCCTTTACCATTTTTAAATGGACAATCCCGACTCGCTTCCGTGGAATTGGCCGACGTATGATTCCTTCTAATTGTTCTTTGGATGTCATTTTTTGCATATGTGGGCTTCCCTTCTTTTTTAATCCTGCTTTTTATTTTTATACAATATCCAACTGCCATGGTTCGTCTTTTTACACCGGTATCTTCTTAACCGGTTTAAAATATGTACACCGCCACCGGCAATTGCAATGCGGACTGCACTGACCGCTCCGGATACTCCCAACATTCCCGATACCGGACTTGCGGCTGCCAGCCCTGTGATTGCAGAAATTCCCTGTGTAGACGGTGCCAGTAAAATTGCTGCGATAATAAGGGCCAGCAGAGACAGGCAGATTAACCATAACGCTGTACGGAGTGATTTCATCCGGAAAACCACACCCCCAAGTCGACCGGATATTTCTAACGTATCTGTGAATTGCTCATCCCGAATCGCATGTCCTAATTTCTCTTCATTATCTATCATCAGTTGTTCCTCCTTAAGCTGCCTGAACCAGTTCATATGCTCTGTCTATCATGGTATTTCCATCAATTGTCCTGGCAAACAGGTTCTCTTTGAAGTTTGCCCGTTCCCGCAGCGGTTTGGCATGCGTTGCAAAGTCAGATACCGCATTGACGAAGCGGTAAGCATTTTTACCCACATGCTGTAAATCCGGGGCTTCAAAATATCGCAGCATCAGGTCTTCCTTTAATCGCATCAGGTTTTTCTTCTGCTGTTCGGTCGGAGTATCTGCCAATGGGAACAATGCATCAATATACTCGTAAACCTGGCGGTCAGATAGCTTGATGTGATTCAATCGGTCGATTGCACGTCCCAGTTCTCCCATATACTTATCCGCATACAGCAAAGTATACCGGGCTTCCTCCAGCTTGCCCTCAATATCACCGGTATGATTCATCGACCATGTACGCTTGGCTGTGGAAAGTGCCAGGTTCAGCGTATTCTGGCAAACCACCCGGATCGGAGTCACTGCTACCTTGATAGCACCCGAACCGTCATGGCTGTTCATGAATACCAGATATGGTGTTATTTCATCTCCGCTGATAATATAACGCTGTGGCAGTTTAGCCAGTAACCAGGTGCGCCGCCCTTCCTGTAAAGCACCGGCAGTCTCATACGTCACTCCTTCCCCTAACAGTGAATCAGTAAATGCAAATGCTTCATTGTTTTGAACCACCTTATAACGGTCTGTGACTACGCCTAAAACTTTATTATCGGTTTCCCGAATGTTTGCCCTGAATCCACTAATAGCGATTCCATCCTCTGTTTCGATTGACTTCTGTATCACTCGCCAATCAAGCCCTGCCAAAATCAACGCATCGGCTGACGTTGGTGCCTCATGAACCATTACCCCCAAGCCATGCCAGGGTTTCTCCCTTGTGTAAAACATAGATTCCACTTCTGCTGCCATCTCTTTTCCTCCTTAAAATAATTTTGTTTTGCGCCTTTCCGACGCATGGCATAATGCCACCGGAACGCAGAAAATCCCCCAGGCAATTAACTGCCTGAGGGATTAACCATAGTTACTTTTCATCTTCGTTCATGATATGTATAATCCCAACTATCATGTCCAAGACAAGTGTGAGAATCCTCTTTGTCATAGGTTTTCCTCCTGTTGGATATTCTCACATTTATAATATGTAATTAAAGAACCCGATTTATTAAGACCAAACCATTACTCTGACTGATGCCTTTTCTTATATTCTTCTGCCATAGCATATCGTTCACCAATACTTCCCGAATTTTTATATTTCCTTTTAAGTTCTGCATCTGTCATGTCAGTTGCTCTTTCTTGCCCCTTCTTATACTCAACATTTGTTTTTTGCACCTTATCCAACGAATAATTTGCGGCATATTCTGCACTGTCTTTCAATTTGTCAAAAAATCCCATATGTTCTTTCCCCTTAATTTAGATTTGAGTAGTAGTCTCGAAAATCCCGAACACTACATATTTACTAGCCTTTTATTACTTTCTGAAATCTCTTTCACCTCAATATTTCTGCTAATTTTAACAACTATATTTTGAGTCGAAATTGAAACCAAATAAAACCGTTGAGTTTCCTCTTAATCCTCGCGTTTATGCGGATTTCTGGCATTAAGTATGAAAACGACTGGAAGCTCACAGAGAAGTTGGTGGTCTTCTCTCGTCTCATTTACTATCTTGAGGTGCGCATTTCACCTTGTCCAAAAGTTACTTTAAAAGGTTTGTGACAGGATGAACATGTCGTTGAAATTCTTTGAACTGAAGGTACATCTACGTTTTTGCCCGCTGTTTGAGTCTTTCCACAATAAGGACACTCTGGTCTTTCGTATCTACTCATATTAATCTCCTTGTATTTTTTATTTGCAATCTGTTTTTAAACAGATATTGCTTTTTTTGATGTCCGGATTTAACTGTCTCCCAGCACGGATTTTATGCATTAAATGGTGTTAGCTTAAGAGTTGATAGATACTTTAGGTTGCTCTTTTGATATAAATCATTTTAAGGATACTGTAATCCATTATTGGTAATATAATCAGTAATGAATTTAACATTGTATTTTTCAACTTCTGATAACACATCTTCATTAAAATACTCTGGTCTATACATAGGATAATACCAAGCATTGCATTTACTACTATTAAAATAATCTTGAAGTTTTTCGTTATTAAACATTCTTCCATGGCGCGCATATATCTCATTTTTAGCAATCCACAATTCTTCAGGACTCAGTTCTTCAAGTTCATATTCTTCAATTTCGAAATCACTTGAATTATATAATATAGAAGATCTTGACCACCATTGATATATTTTAGAAAAAGTACCAGAATATCCATGATAAGGATATACCGCACCTTGAGTTACATATGTTGGTTTCCCAGCCCAGTAGTCGTCAAAAAAGATGAGTTTATTTGCCTCAATATATCCAGAATCATTATTATAGATTGCATAGTACCATCCATTACCACAATCATCTGTTACACTAACTTTCACTCCTGCTGGTATTGTCATTATTAAATCTGATGTATTCTCACCAGAATAAAGTCCAGCATCTCTGGTTATAATATATTCTGAAATTTCACCATAATCCTCTACCTCACCCCAATCTTCTCCCCAATAATCGTCTGCTTTAACGGCTCCAGCTGGGTCAAACTCATATTCTTCTGTTTCTGTATATTGTGCAAGCGCCATATCCACATAATCTTCAATTGCTAATTCAGCCGCAGGTTTTGTTTCAACAGCTATAGTTGTTGATGCAGATTGAGAGTTAATTTTAGATGTATTATTAGACTTATCAATTGGATTAAAAAATTCATAAAACACTTCTGCTGCAACTTGATTTTCATCTGCATGTCCATACTTCCATTCATATGCTATCATCCGACCATAAAAATATTCATCAAAATTGGTTATATTAGATGGAATCGCATAACCATTATTATTATATACATCCTCAAATGCGTTGTAGTATAAACTCAACAATATCACATCTTCCGAACATTCTACACCATTATCAATTATTTCGTAGTATTGAAATTCGATTGTATTATCATCATATATATCATATTGAATAAGCACATCAACGATTGATCCATCATACGTTATCTTGCCTGTGAATTCTACAACATTTTCGTTATTGTCTGTTACAATATGCTCCCACTTAATATTTGCTAAGTAGTTGTCAAATGCTTCTCCATATGTTGCATTTGGGAACCTTGCCGGAGATGCATTCTTAACAATATTAATATATTCATTATTTGTTGCGCTGGTAGAGATAGAAGTATCATCACCAAATAATGCTCCAATTACTCCTAAACCAATAACAATTACTACAATAATCGCAACCAGAATTATAAGTTTCTTAAGATTGAATTTCAATTTATTCATTGTTGGTGGCGTAACAATCGGAGACGGATTTACATTGCTGGTTACGTTATTAGTGACATTCATATTTTTATTTCCACATTTATCACAGAACTTATCTGTCACTTTCATCTCCACTCCGCATTTTTCACAATACATATATTACCTCACTTTCCGTTTTTCTTTTTTTAGTTTATTTTTTCTCCACAATTCACACAAAACGCTGCACTTTCATTATATTCAACACCGCAGTTAGTACAGATATTTTTTTCGCCATCGTTTTGAGTATGAGATTCGTTAGTAGAAGCAAACTCTTCTTGATCTGTGTTGATATCTGACATTTCTTCATAATTATCATTTGCTTTAGATTTTATAGCATTTACCACACAGTAAATTACAAAACAAATTCCTCCGACAATAGCTAATACAACAGCTGCTTTTAAAAGGAAAACAATAATCCCTCCTACAATACCAAATATAAATTTAATAGCCGCGGCTCCAAAAACTAAAGTAATACATGCGGCGAAACCACATGATATAAATTCTCCAACTATGGAAGTACCCACATTTCCGAAATACATAACACGAAATATCGAATGATACAATATAAAGTAAAAAATTGTTAAACCGATAATACTTACTAATAGAATAGTACTCATTTTATGTTACCTCACTTTTTTTAGTTTATTTTTTCTCCACAATTTCCACAGAATGCTGCACCTTCATTATATTCACCACCACAATTAGGACAGCAATTATTCTTACCTTTAAGTACTACAGTGTTCCCGCAACCATGACAGAATTTAGCTTCATCAGACAATGCTGCTCCACAATTACTACAAGTAATTCCGTCCGTAACAGGATGTGTTTGATCTCTATTTACTACAACCTGTTCTGATAAATTAGAACAAATTTGTTGAATATGATATCCGAGAATTGACATAACCATCACTGTGTTCTTATAAATGGTATTATATCGAACGTTAAAGCACCTGCTTATCAGGTTCTGTTGCCATGGCATGGAAAATGTGCCATCACCATTATATCTCACATGCAGCCGTACTTTTTTGTAAGTTACGTCATAACTTCCATCATTTCTCTTATCTGCAGTAAGCTCATATGACAGAGCCGGAATTAGTTGTGCAACCAATTTATCGTAAGGAACTTCTTTATCCATTTTGAATGTACACTTTCTTAAATTCCACCACATCCATTGTGCAAGGGTAAGTTTAAGTAAATACCAAATAACCACACCAACAACTGTGGCTAATGCAGCTGCAGCAATTCCACCGCTCATTAATCCTACTACTGCGCCAATACCGCCACAAATATAATATCCTTTATTTAATAGTAACATTCCATTCTCAAACGGCGCTACAGATGTAAGTTGAATATTCTTCCTTGATTTTTTCATTTTAATCTCCTTTTTTTAACGATTACAACAATTCTGCCAGTTTCAAGTCCTTACACAAATGCTTTTATTTATCTTATATTTTAATTTTACTATCATTTCCCAAATTGTCAATCACAAGTATCCTTTTTTGATAATTAAAATTTTATCCATGGCTAGTATACTTATTAAAAGGAGATTATTATGATTGCTGATAGAATACGAACCTTGCGTCAAAAAAACAACTGGTCTCAAACTGACTTGGCTGGTAAACTTGGTATTACTCGCTCCAGCGTAAATGCCTGGGAACTAGGTATTTCAACCCCTTCTACATCCACAATCATTCAATTATCCAATATTTTCCATGTGCCATCAGACTATATATTGGAAATTAACAACAACCCTGATATCGTTAATTTAGAGCAATTGACTGAACAGGAAAAAGAGGTTGTCCGTAAAATGCTAGATTGCTTTATGCAAAGCAAGCCCCGGTAATTGCCGCAGCTTCCCACTCAGGAAGCTGCGGTTCGTTTGCATTCTTCCAGGATGTTTTCTAAGTTGTGTAGTATCTGCTCCATTCTATCTGCCAGAACTTCTGACAAAATTATGTAGATATGCATCATTCCACATATGTCCTTATGCTTTTCATGAATCACATTATCGAAGCTACATTCAAATACTCTTAGACTATCCCTGATTGATAGTGCCTGAATCCAGGCTTCTTCTACCTGGTCTTTCGTATGATCTAATTTTTCAATTATCTCATTTTCCATAAGTCGCCTCCTTCCTCTTGACATGATTGTCATTTATCCTTTATATTCATATTAACGAATTTGGTATTTGTTTTGTTGTGCTGCCAGCGCAATCTGCTGATTATTTTTTACGAGGAGAAATTGCATGAAATCTACTGATGCCCTAAAAACCCTTCTGGACTCCAAAAGTTCCATCAACCAATATATTGATGAATGTGCGCAGGACCTAGTCTGCCCGCCTTTTACAGAACAGCTAACCCGGCTCCTAGAAGATAAAGGACTAACCCGTTCTGATGTAATCAACAAAGCACAAATCTATCAACGGTACGGTTATGAAATTTTTAAAGGTACAAAGAAACCTTCCCGTGATAAGGTTCTCCAATTATGCCTTGCAATGGAATTAGACACAAAAGAAAGCCAGCACCTGTTAAACAGTGCTGGCGTCAGTGAACTTTATCTCCGCAATCAGCGGGACAGCATTATTTATTTTTGTATTAAAAACCACAAAAGCGTAATGGAATGCAACGAACTATTACTGGATTACGGCGAAATACTCTTTGAATAACAGCGGTATATTACTGCTTAAAATACTGACCATCAAGAATCACCCCTACACCGCTAAAGCCCCCATGCTCAAACACAAGAACAGAGTCCTCAGTAAACATGAAGCGAATATAATCTTCATCGGAAAAATACCACCAGTTATTTACACCAGTCTGCTGGATATATTCTTCTATCCCACCAATATTAATACCAGAAATACCGAATAATTTAGCAAAGTACCCGTTGTCATCTTTCTTGATTTTCACATAATTGTTATTGTCTGGATTGATGTAGATTCCTTCTATGTCTATTGAATCTGCCTCCACATGCAATGAATTATTCTCGTGTTTATCCATCCAAAAAAACACCCCACACTGCATTTCTCGCTTTGAATCGGGTAAGCTGGAAAAATAAAATATTTCATCGTTATAGAGATATGCACATTCTATTTCGCCACTTTGATAAATCGCCACACTCGCCTCCATAATTGTGTACAGCCCTGAAACGCCACCATCAAAGAAATAAGCCTGATCCGCCGGATAGTAGTATACATTGTTGATGGACTGCAAAGACTCCATAAAATAATCATAATTGTTTCCCAGCGTATCTTTTAATTTTCTGTCGATATATGGGTCTTCCAATAAATCTCTCGCATACTTATCCTCTTCATAAAATTGCTCTAAATCAATTGAAAACCCTTGTGTTTTTGGCTCAGTTGTCTCTATCGTTGACAACGGAACCTCTTTACTCATCGCAGATATCTCATTCTCTGTTATTGGAGCAGAAGTTATGTCAGAATAACTTTTCATTGGATTAATGAACTTCACTACGAAAACCACACTGACGAGCACTACCAATCCTCCAGCAAGTAAACCTAAAGCGCGCTTATCTCCTTTATGTAGTGCCTTCTTCAATTCTCCGGCAGACTGATACCGCTCTTTAGGGTCTAGCTTGGTACATCTGTTTACAATAGAGAACAACTTTCTGTCCAGTTTATTCTGATTAACGTTTGTCTCCCCAGTCAGCATTTCATAAAATAAAATCCCTGCCGAATAAATATCGCTCCTTATATCCGTCTGCGTATAACCAAATTGCTCCGGCGAAGCATATGCCTCCGTTCCCAGAAGCCGCGTATCTTTCAGCATCTCCGGTTTATAATTGCGGGCTACATCAAAATCAATCAACTTTACAGTTCCATCTGTGCCAATAATAAGGTTTGATGGTTTTATATCCCGATGGATAACCGGTGGATTCAACGAATGCAAATACTCTAAAACATCGCACAACTGATCCATGATTGCGATTGCTTTTGCTTTCTCCAGAATCTTCTCTTTATTTAGCATTTGTTCCAGACTTATCCCCTGAACAAATTCCTGAATAATATATACATTCCCATCGTAAACAATAATATCTTCAATCGCCGGTAAATTTCTGTGCGGATTCTCTTTCAACTGCATGTAAATGTGATAAGAATCGCAGTTCTTTACCCTCTTACATATATACTTTTTCCCTGAAATAGAATGATTTACAACAGAAACTTCTGAATTGGTGCTATCACTGATTACAGACTCTGTCTCATACAGTGATAGCAAGTACTCTTGTTTTAAATCTGACATATGCTCCCTGCTGATATGCCAATTGGCACATCATTCCTCCCCTGTTTTCTTCCCGCATTTCCAGCCATCGTATATCTTTTACTATTGTACCAAATATTTACAGCCAGAACAATGCTTTTACTGAGAACTATCCATTGCAATTCGCCATCAAGAGATTATTTCTCGCAGCAATCCTCCCGATATAGTTATACACAGTTTGATTAAAGCAAGTTTCCCGTTCTTTTAATTCCTCCATGCTATCATGCCATTTTAGCCCTGTACAATAGCTTATGGTATTGACTACCAAATGGATATGAACTCCCTCCCTGTTGTTATGAATTGCAAATATCGCCTGATGTCCTTTCTGGAAATAACATTGGAGCAATTCCAACGCAATTTCGTTAATCACACGCCCGTCAGCTCCAAGTGCCTGGCATTCCTCAAAAGATAATTGGAAAACCTCATGGTACATTCTTCGGCCTCCTCTTTGCTCAATGCCAAACACATTTTGAACATATTTCATTTGATTAATGATAGCTTCGGCTCCTAAATAATAGGCAACACCAGCACCACCAACTGAAATCAATGCCTCTCCATCCGGCTCATTCGCTCTGGTTCTGGTTATGTAATGAATCACATTCTCAACTGCATCATTATTTATATAATTCCCCTTTGTCATTCGAATTAAAATGCCCATAAGCTCAGTTCCCCCCTTATAATTTGTTCAATAGCCGATTTTAGTTTTTTATCAGTATCTTTATGAACTTGCCTATACATTACATTTATTCGTTCTTGTTGAAGAACCAATTCTGTTGCCCGCTTTCTATCCTTACTTCTTCTCCGCTCCTTGCCAGCCAAACCACAATCTAATACATAGGAACTGGTTGTTTTATTATTCTTCTGTGCTGCTGAATCTATCTGCAGCTTTTCATCCTTTGTGCATTTTACAGTAACAATTTCACTTCTTCTGTCTGACTCTGCTTTTCTTATATTGGCCATCTTCATTTCCTCCGAAATATATATCTTTATTACTATTTTTAATAAAATAAAGATTAAATTATTGATTAAGAATATTATATTATTTAGATTGATAATACAATAATGTCTTAATTTAAAATCTATATAATAACAAGTACGCAAGTTAGATTACCTATTCACTTATCTCATTATAAGTCACCGCCTTTCATTATTCTTGATTATATATTTGTTATATAGATTTTTTATTGTTTAGTTATATACCAATTAAATCTTGATTTTTTAACATTATAATAATCAAAACCATTTAGGAAAGGAAACGATAAGCATGTTTAATAACTATGAAGAAATGATAACCATTGATGATGTTTGCGATATGCTTTCAATCGGACGTAATGCTGCATACAGATTATTATCAGCGAAACAAATTAAGGCATTCCGGATTGGAAGAGTATGGAAAATTCCAAAAAAATCTGTTGAGGAATATATCCTAATACAGAGTGGATTGAATCTGAAATAATTTTTCACCAAAAGTATGGGTGGGTTGCAAAAAATTTTAGTTAAGAATTACAATATGGCAATATGCTCCTTCCATAGGAAACATATTGCCATTTCTTGTTATCCGCTCTCATGACTGTATTATTATAGATAAAATGATGTGTTGTTGAGGTTTAAAACTATTAAAAAAGGTGTGTCTTTGAATTGGGGAATCCAGGATAATTAAATTTGGTGATAGTCAGTTAAACAGTTGATATGCCCGAACTTTCTTCACATAGCTCCTCTTATATGGTAAAATATACTTAAGAGGGGGCGGTGTGATGAACACACTACGTAATGATTTAATCAACAAG
>Ga0153949_1000969_pt1 | contig 10333 bp, 10 predicted proteins | sample TSNJ033MetaG_FD_104705 | JGI IMG/M metagenome (GOLD analysis project Ga0153949, IMG submission 104705) | Attine ant fungus gardens microbial communities from New Jersey, USA - TSNJ033 MetaG | ecosystem: Host-associated > Fungi > Mycelium > Unclassified | place: USA: New Jersey, Wharton State... | reverse complement strand
TATGGTATTACATGTTACCAGGAGTATGGAAAATATATTGAACAGCTTTGAACGCGGGAAACTGTTTTAGCAATCCCGCACCATCGCAGTTAACAACCTGAACACAGGGTTAATGTTGAATGCGAAGGGCCTAGGCATACAGCCCGGAACTGACTTCAGCCCCAGAAAAATCAGGCATTTCAAGCCTTGATAAATTTCTCTGGGGCTACGTTTTTTTATTCTTTTCACAACTAGATTTCACTACGTCTATATTTGTACACGGTCGATCATCAAGTTCAATATTTCAATATCCGTTGACTTCATACCAACCCGGCCGACATATCCGACACTCTTAATGGTATCCTCCACATCACCTTGTACAATGCCTTCCCCCGGCATAAAGACGCAATGATGCCGGGCCATATGATGAGCGTTAATCGCCGCTTCCACAGCTGATGAAATCTTGGCAGCACAAGATGACTTGGCACCGTCACAAACAATTCCGCCGACATTTGCAATAGTATTAACAATCGTTGCAGCAACCTCATCATAGGTTCCATCATACAGGTATGTAATTGCCGCACCGGCACCGCAGGCAGCACTGACGGCGCCACAATAGGCCGATAAACTGCCAATATACTTCTTCTGATGGATCGCAATCAGGTTGCTGACCACCAGGGCACGGTACAGTTTGTCCTGACTCACCTTAAGTTCCTTTGCATATTCGATCACCGGCAGGGAAACGGTCATCCCCTGGTTGCCACTGCCCGAATTAATCACTACCGGCAGGGAACAGCCGCCCATCCGGGCATCAGAACCGGCAGCTGCCTTTGCTCTCGCCCGAATCCATACATCATTCTGATAAACCCGCAGTAAAATCCTCCCCACCTGGGCGCCGTATGGATTTTTAAGACCTTCTTCGGCAATAGCTGTATTCAGCTGAATTTCATTGTCCAGAAGTTCTCTGACATCTTCGATTTTGACACAGTCGGCAAATTCCAGAATTCCTTTCACGCTCATCCGTGATTTGTCAACGTATTCCGTCTTCTCTTCATTCACCTCCCGTTCCATTAAAATACTGCCATTCTTAACCAATTTCTTGATGAAGGTATGCCGGTTGATAATGGTTACTTCTGCACTATGTTCCCCTTTTTCCACCCTTGCAACGATGTAAAGATTTTCCACATTTTCCAGCAAATAACAGGAACAGTACCCTGCCCTTACCAGCGTTCTTGTTTTGGCAATATCCTCCGGTGTCACCTCTTCCAGTACTTCCAGTTCACGTTCTGCTTTTCCGCCGACCACTCCCAGCACTGCTGCCGCTTCAATTCCTTTCATCCCGCCAGATTTCGGTACCGTTACCCCCATTACATTCTTTATGATATTCCCGCTGCATTTCATAAGTATCTTGTCTGGAAATTCCCCCAGTACTTCCCGCGCCTTTGCCGCCGCATAGGCAATCGCAATCGGCTCTGTACAACCTAATGCAGGTATCAGTTCACTTCTCAAAATATTGTGGTAATTCTGGTACAAAGCTTGTTCCACTTTTCCACTCCTTTCCACTGACAATGTCAGCGATGTTTTAATCAACCGGTAGATTTTTTAAGTCGTTTTTTTCTTCACCGCTTTCTGCTCCGTGGCTGCGTTGGATCAGCAGCACTGCGCCAATCAACACAAAACCGATCACCGAACTCCAAAACTCCGGAATGACCGTAAGCAACGCAGCCAGCAGCAACATGCCACGCAGCAGCTTTGAAAGCGGAACAAACAGATAACCCTCCAGGCCATAAGCCAAAGCCACGATGCCCACCACCCCCGTCAACACTGACCACAGTATAACCGGCGGCGTTCCATCCAGCAAAAAGGCCGGCTCATACACCCAGATATACGGCAGTAGAAATGCTGGCAACGCCGTATACCAGGCCACCAATCCAGTCCGCATCGGTCTGGATTGCGCCAGTCCTGCCGATACATAGAAGGCCGTACCCACCGGAGGCGTAATTGATGCCATGGAGCTAAAGTAAAAAATAAAGAGATGAGCCGCCAGCTTAGGTATATCCATGCTGATCAATGCCGGTGCCACCATAACAGCAAGCAAGATATAAACCGATGTTGGCGGAAGCCCCATTCCAAGCACGATCGCACAGACCATAGTCAGAATCAACAGAATCAGGATTGAATTTCCAGAAAACTCAATCAGCATGGAAGAAAGCCTTAGATTCAGTCCCGTGGCATTGAACGCACCAATAATCAGGCCTGCACATGTGGTGGAAGCTGTTACTGGTATTGCATTCTTACAGGCATTGAGGAAAATATCCCAAAAGCGCGTAACATCATAAGTCTTGTTTTGGATCAAATGATTTATGACATCCGCTGTTAACAATGTAATGATTGCATAAAAAGCTGACTTTGCCGGTGACCACTGCAGTCCTACCAGCAGCAGAAGAAGAACAAAGATGCACAGCAAATAATGCCACCCCTCCCGCAGCACACGCATGCGCGGATACTTCTGTTTTTCCTGCTTCCCCGAGAGGCCGTTTTTCACAGCGTTGATGTCCACCATCACCAACAGTGCCAGGAAGTAAAGCACTGCCGGAAATAATGCAGCGATGCAGATTGCACCATACGATACCCCGATCAGTTCCGCCATGACAAATGCACCGGTCCCCATAACCGGAGGCATGATGACACCACCTGAAGCCGCTGCCGCAACTACGCCCCCTGCATACTCCGCATTGTAGCCGCTCTGTTTCATCAGTGGGATTGTCAGACAACCGGTCGCTGCCACATTGGCTGTGGGGCTGCCGGAAACCATGCCAAAAAGGGCACTTGTTATGACTGCGATTTTCCCGGTACCTCCGCGCACATGTCCCATGGCCGACTCTGCCAGATTGATGAAGAAATCACCGGCACCGTATCTGATTAAAAACTCACCAAAAAGTACAAATGTAAATACAAAGGTAGCCGCTGCACCAAGGCAGGTACCAAACATGCCTTCCGTACCGCAATACATGGTAGCAATCAGTCTGCGAAAGCTGATTTGGGGAAAGCTGAACATTCCCGGCAGATATGGTCCTACAAAAGCATAAAACAGGAACAGAACGGTAATCATCGGCATCCAGATGCCGATGGAGCGAAAGGTCAGAAATAGCACAATCAGAATCAGCGAAATGGCCATTGCATAGTCCAACGGGATAAGTCGGGTGGTGCGGTTTTGCAATTCAATCCAGTTCGCCGACAAATAGGCAGTTGAACAAAAAGAGAGCATGGCTGCCAAATAACACATAATCCGTACCCCTTGTTTATCCTTCCATTTTATCGCCTCATACAAGAAGGCAATCGGAATCAAAAATGAGAGATGAATCCCTCGCTGCGACATGGCTTGCAGGGGAACAGTTGCTGCTGTATAAATCTGAAAGAAGCACATGGCGACTGACAAGATCAGAATCAATTGCATTACTCTTTCTTTTTCTTTTTTGTACATTCCGTTCTTCCCTTCTATTAATTTATATTCCATTCCTACTCCAGCAAGCCCAATTCTCTAAAGTATCGCTCAGCCCCCGGATGAAACGGTATCGGTGCATCTTTCCAGGCATCCACTGTATTCGTTGCAGTTGAATACGAAGCCGCCCTTACAGCATCAGCCAACTCATCGTGATGTTCCTCTATGGCTTTAACAATGTGGTAAATGACATCCTCCGGTAAATCATTGGATACACAGATAGAGGTTGTGCTTCCAACCGTAAGAATATCGTGATCAATTCCCTCATAACTATTAGCAGGTATTTCTTTTATCTGATAAATATTTTCTGTAGCTGCCGATACAAGTGCTGCTTCCTCTGGCGTAAACGGCACCAGCTTTATGCCGCTCCTTGATGCAGCCAGTTCCATACAGACGGAAGCATTTAACCCGCCGGCATAGACAAAAGCATCAATAGTTCCGTCCTGCAGTGCACTAAGTCCATCCGTATTGTCCAGATAATACGAATTAACAGCAATGCCAAGACTATCAAAAATCAATGTTGCCAAAATGTCCGCTGAGCTTCCTTTCAAATTAACACTGACAGCCTTTCCTTCCAAATCCGAGAGTCCATTAATCTTTGCGTCTTTCCGTGTCGCAATCTGCACATAATCCGGATAGCAGACATAAGCAACACTAAAATCAATCGGCCCGGTCTCTTCCCATGGCCCCTGTCCCATAAACGAGTTATATGCAATAATACCCGGTCCTCCGGCCACATTGGCTTCCTTTACACTTAGCAAATCAAAATTTTCCTTGGTTCCTGTGGTGGAAATCGGCGTAAGCTTAAAGCCTTCCCCCTTGCTGTTTTGATTTACAATATCACAAAAAGGAACCGCATACTGGTAAAAGCTGCCAGTCACGTTGGATGAAGCAAAAACCACCTGCAGTTCACCAGTACGCTCTGCCACAGTCTCACAGCCTGTCAGTAATATAGATAAGGCAAAAAGGCATGCACCTGTTTTTTTTAACGTATGTCTCAATAGAATTTCCTCCTGAGAGAGGCTGTTGCACCTGTAGATTTTTCTACATTGTGCAGCAGTCTCTTATTTCCAGTTAGCAGGTCAGTTGCTTATTTTAACAGTGGAAACGCACCTTTCACAACATAGGACTTTTCATTACTAAACTCCTTCAATGTAACAGAGATGCCCTCTCTACCAATTCCGCTTGCCTTTTCTCCGCCAAACGGCATATCCACATGACGGTAGTTGCTTGCACCGTTTACCATAATAGCTCCGCACTGAATCTGCTGGGCAATCGCAAACGCCTTCTTCAAATCGCCGGAGATAATCCCGCCTTCCAATCCATAGGAAGTCTGGTTGGCAATTTCAATCGCCTCCATTTCTGTCTGATAACAAATCAGCGGAATCACCGGTCCAAAAATCTCCATATCCTTTGCGACATCCATATCCTTAGTCACATCCACAAGGATCGTCGGCTCAACAAACGCCGGCTCACTTTTTGTGCCGCCGAGCACACATTTGGCTCCTTGCTCAATAGTATGTTTAATCTGCTCAATCACCTCGTCTGCATGACGTACACTGATACTATAGCTGAGCTGTGTCTCCGGATCAAACAAATCGCCCCGCTTAAGCGTATTCACACGACTCATCAATTCTTTCAGTAGCTGATCACAAATACTCTCATGTACTATAATGCGCTTGCTGGAGGAACAGGACTGCCCGCCATTGGCAAGACGGCTTTTTACGATTTCGCTGGCGGCATACGGGATGTCGGCATCCGGTAAAATCACTAGCGGATCATTTCCTCCGAGTTCCATAAATACGCGATGCAGCTTTTCCGCAGCGCTCGTATACACATTGATGCCTGCCTTCTCACCACCGGTAAGTGAAACAGCATGGATTCGATCACTCTTAATCAGTTTTTCCATTACAAAATCTCTGTGCCCACATGCAATCGAAGCACATTCTTCCGGGACACCGCTTTCAAGCAGTAAGCCAAGTATTTCAATCAATGCCAGCGGATCCTCGGTCGGCGGTTTCACAATAACAGTATTGCCCATCAAAAGCGCCGGAATAATCTTTTGAATACAAAGATGCAGCGGATTATTGTACGGAATGATACAAAGAAATACCCCTATCGGTTCAAAGCGCGTAAATATCAGATCTTCCTCGATTCCACGCTGGCTCTGCGGAAACGTATGCCCGTAAAGATGCTTCGACATCTCTGCAAATCCACGAGATGCAACTGCCGCCAGGCGCACCTCACCAAGGGATTCATTGAGTGTCTTGCCTCTTTCTCTCGTCAGCATTGCTGCAAGCTTTTGCTCATTTTGATCAATCAAATCGGCAAAACGCAGAATCATCTCTGCTCTATCAATAATTGTTTTAACAGACCAACGTTTAAAACCCTTGTTTGCTGTGTCTAAAATCAAATCGGCGTCCTGTTCTTCTGCCATCCAAATTGCACCGACCACATCGCCAGTGACAGGACTCAATACAGCAACCTCTTCACGTCCCTCTGGTCTTTGTTTATATCCATTTGTAATCATATAAATTTCTCCTGTTTTCTTGTATTTTATACATCCTTTGCCGTTGTTTCAACTTTTTCATAGTTTGGATAGCGAAAGCGGTTCTTTGTTGTATAGAACAAAATGTTACCAATCAGCAGCAAGGAAGCAAACAAAATTCCTGATGCCAACTTGCCATTGAATCCACCACCAAACACTGGACTGAACCAGGAAATCAGGAACGGTGTAACCGTACCACCGGACATCATCATCATGGTCATAACTGATACCGCAATTGGACCATATCCCGGACGAGCCACTTCATAACAATACCCATTGACACCATAGTTTGATAATCCGGTTCCAATGTTAAGACAGACAGATGCTAAAAACAGTATCGGAAGGGTCTGGCCAACGTATAGCAAAATGCATGCTGTCAGTGTAAATGCTCCGCCAATTGGAATCTGCCACTTGCCAAGATATTTTACAAACAGCGGCTGGCCAAGACCGATACCCATCAGAACAAATCGGCCAATCATGGTAGCGTCTGCTGCATCCGCTGCGGTTCCAACAGCTCTTTCCGTAATAACCCACTGGGAAACGCAGCTGTTGTAAACATTTTGTGAGCAATAAAACAGGAGATACAATGCTGCCATCATAATAATGCCCGGTGTAAATGCCTTCCAGGAAAACTTTACCGGCTCCTTATCCGACCGCTTTGTCACTGCTGTCTCTTTAGGCAGGAAAGCAGACCAGACAACCAATCCGATTAAGGGTAAAATTCCAAGAAGGAATGCATCCGGCCATGCATAACCGTCATTACGGGACGCAAGGCGTCCAGAAATGAAAAGCATTATCATATATGCAGCTGCACCAAATGCCTGATAACGACCAATCAGTTTCAATCTGTCCTTGCTTTCGGAATAATTTTCACTGATAATGGTTGTGCATAAAATCGTATATCCACCAGCTGGAATTCCTACGATAAAGGCCATACCGTACATTGCCATGAACGGTCCATTCATCTTTCCAACTGTATAAAATGTAACTGCAAATGCAATGTAAATGACTAAAAACAACTGGCCAAGTATCTTCCGGTTTGCCTTCAGCATCAATGGTGCCAACAATACAATGGTAATCAATCCACCAAACATCCGCGGTGTTGATACAATCGAAATGGCAAACGTTGGGTCAATATTCGGATAATCGCGAACGATATATGCGCCTAATGGCGAAAGAATCATCGGCAGCTGTGTGCCAAGCATAATTGCGCAAAGTGCAATCAGCATATTTCGCATGGTTTTGGAACTGCTTTGCTCTTGTGTTAATGACATGATTAACTCCTCTCTACTTATCCAATGGCCGACTATTACATTCTAATTAAAGACTTCTTGCTTCCTCCACCGCAATCCGCAGCAGTGACATGTCCTGTGTGGTTGACAGGGTGCAATCCGCTCCAAGAATCAGCCCTTTGCGGCCAAACTTTTTAACGATATTTCTGACTTCGACTTTGACTGCATCTGCCGGCCCATCCACAATAACGCCGCTGTGATTCGCAAGACCACCAAGCACAGTCTTTCCATTAAAGTGCTTTCGGCCGTCTTCAAGGCTCATAGGCGCATCATATACACCCCAATTCACCACATCTGCTAAAGCTGCATAATCTTTATCGAAGCGTTTCATATTGACATTATCCTGGCAAATATGAACGATGCTATAGCCACCGGCAATTTTGATTGCCTGCAGTACCTGCATGTCAAACGGTTTGATCCAGCGCGCAAACTCCTCATCTGTCAGCCATTTTCTGGAGCCGCCGGCGATGGCATAATAAATGCCGTCTACACCGGATTCATTAATATAATTCCGTGCCATGTCACAAAGACCGTCTGTCACACGCTGCATGGCATCCAACATTGCCTTTTCATTCCAACGCAGGAAAAGAGCCTGTGTCTGGTTTGATTCAGGAACGGTATAACCATCGCCCATGCTCATAAGCGGCTGGAAAGCAGTTGAGCATACACCATGAAGCGTACCAACCGAAAAAGCGTCTTTGTCTGTGTGTGCCAGAATCTTTTTTGTATATTCGATTTGTTCTTTAAAAAACTCCTGATCACGATAATCCTGTGGAATCGCCTTATGAAACTCCTCCGGTGTACGGATAACATCTTTTACCGGCAGGCGATACTCATTCATTATTTTAACAATATCCGTATCCGATTCTTCAAAAAACTTCAGATGTGCTTCAATTCCTGCATCACCAACCAATCTTTGATTGTCCGGTGTAAGGAAATGAAGGGAAAAAGCTGATGGAATTCCATCCACTTCTCTTCCTTCAATAGCCGCAATAACTCTCTCTCTCTTTGTCATCTTTGCTCCTCCTTTTTAATAATGATACTTGTTTGATAGTTACAGTCTACTCCCTTATAGTTCCTATAAGTCAAATGTATTTTAGGGGAAATGTTCCACAAATCTTCGCTTTATTTTTGTTCATTATGTCCAAAACAACATATAACATTTTTAATTCCTCGACAATTGTATAGATTTAAATTATAATGTTTACGTAAAACCAATTTACTATTTCATCTCATTGAAAGGACGTGCATTTTAATGAAATCCTTAACACCAAAGGAAGAAACTATTTTAAAACAGCTTAAAATAGACTCTTATAATGTAAGCTATCATGACATATTTGATATCATTACCGAGGGCTTTGATCTTCGGCCAATTTATACCGTCAAAGAACTCGCTAATCTGCTTGACACAAGCGAATATACCATTCGGTACTATGACAAAGAGAATATGTTCCCGTTTGTTACAAGAGATGCTAATAACTGCCGCCGTTATTCTAAATTGGATGCATTTCTCGGCCGTTCCATCAATTGTCTCCGCAGTGTGGGCTTCCCGGTTGAAACATGCCGTCAAATCAATATCCTGGTATTGAAGGGCGATGTTACCATCCCGGAACGTGCAGAGTTAATGCGAATACGAAAGCTGGAACTTACGAAGGAATTAGAAGATATTAAACGAAAATTAGAGAAGCTTGAATACAAATTAGAATATTATGAAGATATTGAACATCAGGTGCTGCAGGAAATAGATGAAGGGACATTTGTTGACCGGGGCCGGTCTTCTCTGCGAAATTGCAGACTTTACATTCAGAAAAAGTTTTACGAGGCCGGACTTGTAGACAGCATTGATATTGATATTTAATCCAAAAACTCCGGCCAGTTACGCTGCCTTTCAAACAAACGCCGAAAACCAAGGATATTAAGTAAACTTTGAATCCGGAATTTTGGGGATTATAGTCGGAGTATGCAAACCAGTTTAAAAACTGCAGAAGTTATTTTTAGAGGTAGCATAACTCATACGAATTATGCTGCCTCAATTAGTTGCTCACTCGTTTTCTACTTTTATCCTTTCCAACTCCGCTTCAAATCAGAAGTCACCTTTTCAACCTTCGTTCCATAAACTACCTGAAGATTAGATTCATCAATGAATACTTTCCAGATTATATCCAAATTGCCGTACATATTTTTTTATCCTGCATATGTGAGCCGTTATTATGAAGGTTCAAATGGAACAAGGCGGGCATCACCCTTATCGGGAAAGTGATGAAAGCCATGGCTGATATAAAAGATCAAATAAACAGGGGAAATAAACCTGCCGTGCCGGATGTTATGGGCAAATATATATCCATAGAAGAAAAAGAAGGGAATCCTGAAGTTTATTGTATTTATGATAAATGGCAGATAGATGTCTTAAAACGTATCGACATTGAAAACGCTTTTAATCATTTTCTAAACCTTTTCTAAACTTTTCGCAAAGAGGCATTGACACGGGTGAATAAAAATGTTATCTTTACATAAATAAAAGAACCCTTAAGTGGGCAAAAACAACGTTTAGTCATTAACTTGACAACCCCAAAATAGCAGGTGCGCACCTGCTATTTTTATACTCATAAAGTAAATTCATACGCCTCCTCTACTATCTCCATCCCCACTCCAAACCGATATCACTGATAGTACAAACAATACAAAGGAACGGTTAAAGCAACTGCTCCTGTGCATTTATATTCCGTTATTCAATATGATAAATCGTTGCCTCCGCCAGACATTTATCAGAAAGCTCCTGACCGATGCCCGGGAGATTTGGAACATCATAATTACTATTTTTCAATAGCAGTAAATCCATTCAAACCCCTCCGGCATATCATCCTCATCATAAATGATGCTTCCACCGACAAGCTGGCAAATATCATACAGACGGTCCTCAGCAAATAAATACTCTTCGGATTCCCATATTTCCCGCAGTTTCTGATGCTCAGCCTCACTGCACATAGTAAGTAAAAACTCCGGAAAACCTGT
>Ga0153949_1000964_pt1 | contig 10367 bp, 9 predicted proteins | sample TSNJ033MetaG_FD_104705 | JGI IMG/M metagenome (GOLD analysis project Ga0153949, IMG submission 104705) | Attine ant fungus gardens microbial communities from New Jersey, USA - TSNJ033 MetaG | ecosystem: Host-associated > Fungi > Mycelium > Unclassified | place: USA: New Jersey, Wharton State... | reverse complement strand
ATTATTGGCTGTTGTATTATACTTATCTCTCACCGCAGCAACTACAGAATACAGAGGAAATCATAGAGAAGTTGAGGCCGCATATTACGAATATCTCTTACCGGACCTACTACCGGAAACGACCTCTAGCCATCGAAGCGTTGAGTACGGTTCTTTGGGGATATACTTCTAAGGACTGTATGGAGCTTTTGAATAAGTTTTTTCCAGAGCATGGTTTAGATTCATAACACACTGGACATTTAACGCAGACACTCATTCTAGGTGCTAAATATCCCAAGGAGAGTTTGCAAATAAATAAATTCTATTAACATGGGATAATACGTATTTGAAAAAGCTATTTTCCTTACTACGGTTGTATCTAAATATTACGCAGTTTCAGAGTCACCAGTTCTTTTGAAATAGCGCCACATAATCCGCATACGAGAGCCTTAGTACGCTAAAGTGAGCCATTATTTGAGCTTACCCATATTTTTGCTGAGGAGTTGTAATATGTCAAAAATGCCGCAGGCACCACGTTTGTGGCATGTTCTTGACAGTTACGGCTCATCAGCCACACTTGCAGATAATCTCAAATATAATTAAAGTGAATGGTTCTCAATATCGGATTGAGTGGCTTAAATACACCGGAATAATCAGTATTCTTCTATTTTAAGCTTCACACTCGAAGATAGCAAATATTATTCGATTATTTTCAAGACAGTCCTATTTCCGACAGTATTAATGACTTGATATAATTGCTCTCCCTCATACGTCAAAGAGTATTGACCTAATGGAAACTCATCATCATCTTGCGGAATAATATGGACAAGCTTTTCGTCATCAAGATAATATATTAGTGTGACTCCACATGTACTTTTGGGAACTCTTTGCACCAAACCCAAGTTTTCTAGACTATTTAATTCACCTGCACTCATGTATTCATGGTCAGGTCTATTGCCAAGGATCTCCTTGGTGAAGCGCAGTGTGCCTTGACAGTGGATTTCTACCATGCTAGGTGGATCAGATTTAAACGTTAATGTGGATCAAAATTAATTATAAATCAACAAAAGGCCTCCTCAGCAAGAGCTTGAGTAAGTTACTGCTTCGCATTATAAACATAATGGGAAGTTTGAGGTTTCATTCAGAGTTCAGTTTTAGAGTATATGCTTATTATTTTGTATATAGCTGACTTGGTTGTTGTGTCAAACTCAAACAATAGTAGGCATCCGTTCAATATTTCGCTAACTAATGAGTTTTTATTCTCTATACATAGAGTTTTAAAGTTATCATAGTAAATAATTAGCTGCGGTAATTCTAAGATATTATTAATATCTGATATACGTTGCAAAAAGTCATCAATTACATCAGTCAACATATTGTGATACTCTTTGTTTTGTGAGAAATATAGTATTAGATGCAAAGATAGATAAAGACAATCATTTTCTGAAGAAGTATACTCATCTAAATAAGTGATAACACCCTCATCCTTTAATGGCTTTCGATTAATAATTGAGTCTGCTAAATAAAATAGATTAACCGAAAATCCATAAGAATAATCCTTTATTATATTCCTTACCATATCATAATTTTGCATATTGTCGCCACCTAATTCCGACTTTAACCCCAAATAAAGAATAATTTCAGTATTCATTTTAGTTTTTTTAGAAATCAGGTCATTTACCCAAGCTATTTTTTCATTTGCGCTCTCACTATGCTCTGCACATTTTAAAGCTTTATCTAAATTATCATGATTTACATATATCATTAATGCAGTATTGCAAAAATCATTTCCCATGTAGTTCCAAGGGATACAAGAAAAATTTATATATTTTTCAAATAAATATAGGTATGTATTCCATGAATGGATTATTTTACATATTTTTAGACATTGTTCATAATAGTCATAACCATATGGTTCTATTTCAATAATTCTAAGCATAATATCGTTTATTTTATCAAGTTCTCTATTATTAAAAAGGCATTTGATCTTAATCATTAATGCTTCGGTATCAAATAGATTTACGTTAGCTAAGTAATCATTTATGCTTTCTATTGCTTTATTATATTCATGGGATTTTAATACATCAGACAGGAAATTATATTTTTTTCGTTGGTTATTAATAAATGGTATAGTAGCATTGTTAATGTACAAGTGCTGTACATGGAAATTACCATTATATCTATTTATAGCAGAACCCATCTCTTGATTATATATTTCTCTAAAGCTAACTAAATTTTCTATTTTAGGATTCTCATTAAACCTTTCTTCTAGTACCGCACTTGATCTTTCATGTTCTATTGTTGCCTCTTGACTTCTGTGTATTTTAATCACGTGATTTGCCACTTTGCTTTTACAATTAATTAATATATGCACAATTTTATTAACACCAAACCCTAATAGCTCACCAATTTCATATTTTGTATCATTTATATATATTATTTTCCCTACATATTCTTCTGGTGAATGATTACTTAAATCTAGTAATTCCATTTTCTTCTCCCTTCATAAAACCATTTGTATTGAATTATCTATTGCAAGGAATAATGGAGATCCATGAATTGTTTTTGTTTCTTCATCAATACCTGATATAATAAATATGCATTTAAAATTCGAAGAAACATTACCTTCAAAAAACTGATAATTGCCCGAGTGAATAAAATATTCACTATCCTTTGCATCCGAAAAATATATCATTGAGCATGTTAAAATTAATTTATAACTCAACTCTCCAAATGACAGCGTTGAAGACAGTAATGCATAACTATTCACATCAAAAGATTCAACCTTAAAATTTCCTACATAAAAAACATAATTAGCTTTTTTGAATTTGCTATATTCACATGTGGCAGCATCCAATACTAATTTGCTTTTCTTTAGGCTTAAAAGACAGATATCAAGCTTATGCGCATAGGTTTCTTTTATTTTACGATTAAAGACAATGGAGCCTTTTCTCGCATATGCACCTTTTGCAGTTATTGATGGAAGCCATTTCGTAAAAGAAGCACATGCACTTCCTTCAGCATCAACCTTTGTTTCCTTTTCATTTGCAATACTAAACTCATCAATTAAACCCTCCGGTAACTGATCGTATAACATATCAATCTTATTTCTTGACATATATGCAAAATAATCCATCTTATAATCCTCCATAAATAGTTATTAGATAGTCCCAGAATATAGCAAAAATCATTTCTTAGCCGTGATTCCCATATAATAGTTTCTGTTTTGTAAGTTTTCAATAATACACTCCCAATTTTCAGCGTAGTCACACCTCGTGCGAACTACCCATTATTGCTATTATGCGCAGTTTAAACATAATGAGAAGTTGAACGAAATGCATACTTTCTTAAGTTAACTATAAAAGATATTAAACTATCATGCCTCACTCCTTCTCTATGAATGCAATCGGACCTCTAATATTAAATTGCAATCTTATCTTTACTTCCATTCCTTGAGTTAAGACTACACCATCTACTTTAGAGTATGGACAATGAACTTCTCCATATCCCTCAAGAATGATAGATGAACACCCTCCTGTGACATACTTTACTTTAACTGTGTATGTAGATTGTATATTCCAATTTTGGGGTAGAAATAATGGAGCAAAAACATATTGTATCTCTCTTTTTCTGGCTTCTGCAAAAACCGCTTCTGATTCGGAAAATTGTTTATTAAGATACAGTAAGCCGCCTAATGTAGCGATAAAGTACGCATCTGTAAAACCATTCAATGTGCTTTGCTGCAAAATTGAAATCGCTTCCTTTATGCCATCTGTGCTACCATTCTCTTTGAGTACTTTTGCCTTAGCATATTCAATACTACTGCGGTATTCTTGGGGACGATTTTGGAAGATTGGTTGAAATATTTTTATTGCTTCATCATACTCACATTGTAATGAATAAGTTTTCCCAAGCAAAAAATTGGCAACAGGACTTTCCGGAGCTAACAAAACAGCACGCTTCAGCTTATCAATCTGCCCTGGCGCATTGTTAAGGTACTCATCAATTTTTGACAATTCCACCCATATGGACTCTTTGTCATATACCTTCATTAATCCTTTAGTTAATATATCTTCTGCTTTAGAAAGGTATAATGTCTCTTCATTGATATCATCTACCTTTTTTACCCACTCAAGGTAAAGTTCACCTAGACCCTGATAGCCATATGGATCTCTTTCATTAAAACGAATCGTAGTTTGATATGCTTCCTCACTTTGCACAACTCGCTTCCGCCCTATTTCCAAAGTGCTGGCTCGTAGTGCCATTTGTTGTAGTACAGTACCTTTTGTATGATAAAGAATACGGATATTTTTGTCCATATTGATTGCTTTTTCAATAGTTGATAATGCAACTTCATCTTGCTCATTGCGTAATAGCATTCTCGCATAATGCTGCCTTATATAAGGGTTATCAGGGTCAATATTGCAGGCTTCATTGAAAAACCTCATACGGCTATCTAACGATGGTAGCGCATCAATTAATTTTTCAGAGCGATAAAGTTGTTCAAATGCCCTTCTATCCAGACGATGAGATATGTTGATTTTTATCAGAATACTATTTATAATAAATTCTTTTTCAGTTTTTGTGATACAATTGTCCCAAACAATCTGTGCAATCAAGCAATGTCGAGTACGCACAACGTAAATATTATTCTCAGCATTATATAGATCGTATACAATGACACCTTTAAGGGGGTTTTCAGTGCGTGTATAAAACTCTGTCAACCCCATATCAAGAATTGATGTGAGCAACTCCATCCGTACTTGAACATTAAATTGATGTAAGCACGTAATCAATCTATATGCAGATAGGCAAAACGTATCGCGAATGTTATGATATTCATCTTGAATAATAGCATCAAATGATTTACCTTCTGTTGCTTCTCGTATTGTTACTAAAAGTTCTCGATTATAGTTCTGTCTTATTGCCGCAAGCTGGTCATCTCTTTGCAAGAATTGTAGTTTGTTTAACTCGTTATTTTCACTCAAAAAATCAATAATTGATTCAATTTCAGTATCGCAAAGTGGATCAATATGATGGATATCTCCTCGCCCCAACATATTTTTAGTTGCAAGTTCATTTTGTCTGTCAGCTAAAATGAACGCTATGTTCTTCCGCTGCTCTCTCGACAATTTAATAATCCGACTAATATCATTGCTATGATCGGCTGCATTATCAATAAAGAAAAAGCATTTTGCATCATCAATCCTGTTCTCATACGCGAAAAAGATATCGCCTTCATTCAGCTTTTTGCCATCTCGCATAAAATAAACTTGTCCCATTTTTTCTTGGACAACTTTTGCTGCAACTATCATCATTAAAGTAGTGATGCCGTATCCTGCTGCACCTGTTACTGTACATACATTGACGTTTTTCTTTTTATCTGTAGCGTAATCCAACATTTGAAAAACCAAGTTTTCCTCTAATGTTCTAGAAAAATACTTGTTTTGCATAATTATGTCCCAAGAAGCTTTATTGCCGCGCACAAAATTATAGATGTCTGCCTTCCCTATCAAGCGTGGTTGATTAACATAGTCCCATGAGTTAAATAGGCGGCTTAGAGGTATCATCGCTGTATCAAGAAGCGTCCAAAAATCTTGCGGAAACAAAGTTTTTGCTTCTTCTTCGGTTATTGTTACTGTGCTTCGCAATTCAAGCTGCACTTTAGCAGCTGTGACAAAATCAGTGAAGCTATTCTTGATAGTATCAATATTTCGATTCGCCAAAATTACCATACTAACATCGTTAGCATATGGATCAATTCGATATGATTTTCTAATTATATGTGGAGCAATTTCTTTTGAAATATCTGACAAAATTGTGTTGAAGTTTGAGTCATTGTGAGAATATCCAGTGAACAGCACACAATTTTTTACAAAACAATGTTGCAGGAGATTAAAAAGTGATTTTCTTCTATCGGCATAATTCACATAATCTTCTTGAGATATAATGATATTATCAATATCTTCACCATCAAATAACGAGCCATGCAAGTGAATAATTGGTACAATGCGTGTATTATCAAAATCATCATACTCCGTTATATGGGTTATAGTCTTGTATCCCTGCGCCGGTGATTCACAAGAATCATAAGCTTTTTGAATGGTATTGTCGTAGTTGGTGGTATATATGGCCTTCCAACGTACCATTGGAATCCACTTCATCGAATTATCCGGCAATGCATCGACTAATACATTACGAATATAACTCGTTAACTCTTTGCGACCATTCTTTTTGATTGCAACATATGATGCCACATCTGTTAATGAATATTCCTCTGTATCAGGCAACGAAAATTTACCGGCAATCATCTTTGCCAATTTTTTTCCATCAGGTATACAATTACCTTCGTTATCAAGCATATTATATCCCATGCCTGCTCCGATAAACAAAACACAATTACCTGTTTCTAATGCGATTTTTAAATCCACCGGAATAACCATACTCTGCTTTCCTTTCAATGTTTAATCTAACTTCTTATTATTGCTATAACATATAGCTACCCTATCTTACGCTATTATAAGTAAAGATACAAGAATAAAAATGCTGTAAAAATATATCATACATACGTTTTTTTATATATCCTCATATGAATATTACCATAAAATGGCAAATGGGTAAATAGTACTGTTTCAATAAGTTTGTTTATCATACATCTACTTATTAACATTCAGAGGGTAACATCCCACAAAGTATGTGGTGGCTCTGTTTTCGTGAACGTGGCTCTAAAACATCGTGCAAATGGTTCTGTTGAGTGAATTGGAATATACAATTTATGACATCAACACCACGATCTCATCATGCGGTGGGGCGGAAGTTTTATAATACATGGCGAAAGTAGTTTTGTGAAAAATGATGAGTTACCACTTCCTCACACTTTTATCTTATCACAATATAATCCCGTCAAAAATATTTCCATACGCAAAATCTATGTTTTACAACCTTGGCTTTAGGGCAATATTTTCTTAAGCTCACACTTATGAGGAGATACCTTTTACCCCACCTGCTAAAAATCAAGCACTGTATACTTTTTTTTCAATTTGTAAAATGTAATTATCACGCTTGTATAATATTGCATCATCCAGTCATACCATATTCCCTTGCTATATTCACCTTTCTGGTCAGCACGATTATGACGAATATTATATGCATTGACTATGCCAAAAATCAATTTGTCATGCTCATTTTTAGGAACTTCATACTCTTCATTTAAAATATCCTTAACCGCTTCACGTTCACTTTCTAAAATATCAGCCAAAATATTAATTGCCTTCTTTTTTTGCTCCAAATTAGCATCAAACCGATAGTACATCTCGGTAGCTGTTGCTAATTGCTCGTAAACAGAATCCTGCATTTCAGAACCATCATATTCTAACTGTTCACGCAATACACCATTAGGCATTTGCATTATAAATCCGTTTGTTGGCTCAAGATAATACCCATCTTTATACGCTCCTAAAATATTATTAATTTGTTCTGCATATTCTGCCTTTGCTATCTTACTCTCAAATTCATCTGTCTCGTAATTATAGACTCCAATATGATCATATAAAATTTCAATCACAGAAAATAATGTTTGCTCATCATACTCTTCAAGATATTGCCAAATCGGCCAAACTTCTTTATCTTGTAAATGTGTTGCAAAATACACCTCTGGCGATGGAAGTAAACTTGGAGGGAGAATTTGTTCCGTATCCTGCATATATGGAATTTGTCTCCATACTCCTTTTGTAGCAACCTCAAAGCATTCTTTATCCCAAAAGTATTTATGTACTTGCCTAAAATATTGTAATAGTTCATTAAAATCTATATGAAGCTGATTTTTAAGCAACCCGTGTCTTTTTGCATAATATCTTTTCATTTTTTCCCTTTCTCTTTATACATCTAGTTACTTTGCTCTTCTTCAATACTCTCTTAATCAATTTAATTAAGTTATCAATATCAATTAAATCTATCAATATTTTCTGTTCTTCTGCAAATTTCCGATCCTCCTCTGTAAAATAGGATGATGTCACAATAACTGACTTATTTGCTCTTTCCGCTGTTTGCACACCTATAACGCTCAAACAATATCAACAACACCTATTTTATTCATTTCATTATATCTTTTACACTCAATAAAAAAACATGACAGGTCTACCCAATATACTCTTTGTCGCAATAATATCCTTTTTGTCTTTCGTATGAAGACATTTCTGCATCCAAATACTCTTTTTTAATACGGATAATATTTCCGCATTCTTCACACTGTATAATTACATCATTCAATAATTCCATCAAACCATCTCCGCACTTTACAAAACAATCTCATATCGTTCAAAGAGTTTATCAAAAAACTCACATATTATTTGTTTTGCATTATTCTCATCTAAAAACTCGTATCCTCCAAATCGATATATCTCATATCCCTTCAAGCGCAATGCTCTATCATCTTTTACCATCTGCGCATACAATGTTGGTGCAGCCTTTCCATTCAAAGAATAATGTTGCTGACCATCTAACTCAAAAACAATCTGTACTCCACCAGGTAATAACATCAAGAAATCCATTCTTTGATGCGAGTATACAGCTCTTCCTTTTCTTTGATATTTACTACGAGGATCATAATGCAAATACACCTGCGGAACTAATGCCGGAATATCTTTCTTTGTTGGGTAGCGATAATAATTGTAATATGTTCTAAAAAGGATCTTTTCAGGCTCTGAATCCAAAGCTTCTCTTAAACGTCCATATAACCCTAATTCCGAATCACCATCAGTTTCTCTATTGTTCTCTTTCCACCATTCAATTAATGCATTCCACTGTAGACCATCAGCTCCTGATTCAAAATTATAGAATAAACAATTATTGGTATCACCTATCAATCGTAGTTCATTACTAATTGAATTTTCAATAGTAATATCCGGCTTTTGACCTACTGGAGCAAAAATAAGATTCTTTAATTCTCCCTCAACAATCCTTCTTTTACCTATACTATAATGTGGAACTCCGGATTTTTGTGAACTGATATATAACTCATATCTATCTTCTTTTATTATCCCATTAATTCCTTGAATATATTTTTTCTGACCTTCCCCTTCTCTAACCTCTGGTCTTACCAGACACTCTAAAAACTTAACAAAGGTTTCATCAGGCAGATATTTTACCTCTAGTCGATTTGTAAGTAAATCCTTGTATGACATTGTCTTGTCATACTTTACTGCTGACATAATTTCTTCTCCCACAGTCGTTCCAATGAAAATATCCGGAATTTCTGACATATTTCAAATAAAAGAGAGAAAATCATTTAACTTCATTCTCCCTTCCATATCACTTAAAGAATCCAAAAAGTCAACAACTCGCCTTCTTGTCACAAACGAAAACTCTAACTCCGTATCAGCCAAATAAGGCTCCATAGTTTTTATCATTTCTGTATTTTCAAATTCTTTAACTATTTTTCTTGCCAACTTCCAAATATCATCATCTGATAATTTGTTTAAACCATTCAAAACATACAAACGCTTGCTATTCATAGGTTCCAGTCCAGTATCCGGTTCAATCCCATATGCATTGCAGACTCCATCTAAGTCATAAGCCTTATATTCGCAGGCAAATTGATTTGCAATTACATTTCTTAATTCATCAACTTTCCTCATTATTACCCCCTTGCTTTAACATTAATATTTTACCATATCACCCGCTATTTTACTATCCAAAAAAAGAGCAAAACAAAAAGCTAATCAGGAATCACATAACTCCCAATCAGCATTTTTTCTTATTTTCACATATACAAAATATTTGTCAATACAGAAAAATAAATTATGTGAACATCGTTTAAAACTTGTCGGAGACATCCTGAGTGGTTAGAGTTTCATATTTTAAGTCATCATTCCTGCTTTTGGTGTACATATCGCTGATCATTCTAATTATATTTCAACAATAATTCTGGCATAAAATTGGCAGAAAAACAAAACAAATTGGCACAGAAATGCGATTTACACGTCATTTTACCCATGTTATAATGGTCATGCTCAAAACTATATCCATAACCAAATAACCGTTCCATCCACTAAGACATCTGTGCCCAACAGGTGTCATTTTTTATCCTCAGCCGGTAACCTTCAAAGTTAACCGGCTTTTCTTTACCCAAAATTTTAATTAGGAGGTAGCCAGTTCATTGAAAGAAAGAAAAAAACTTAAAAAAACCTGGGAAAAGCTCCCTGTGTCCCAAAAGCCACGCATACCCTACCAAAAGCTCTTGTTTACCACATCCCTTGTCGCCTATTGCTTCATCCTGAATACCAGCCAGGTTCTCGCCTCGGATATGTGGACCCAAGCAGAAAGCATCATGAAGGATGTCTATAACAAGATCCTCGGCATCTCCACCATTGCCGCCATCGTAACCGCTT
>Ga0153949_1000963_pt1 | contig 10393 bp, 7 predicted proteins | sample TSNJ033MetaG_FD_104705 | JGI IMG/M metagenome (GOLD analysis project Ga0153949, IMG submission 104705) | Attine ant fungus gardens microbial communities from New Jersey, USA - TSNJ033 MetaG | ecosystem: Host-associated > Fungi > Mycelium > Unclassified | place: USA: New Jersey, Wharton State... | reverse complement strand
GCTTGGTATTTGAATGTAATAGGACCAGGTATACTAATCAATATATAGTCCCTTACTGTTCTCAGCTTTTTTTTCTCTTTGATTGTCATATCAATATAGAGATCTCTACTGGATTGGGAACTATCAAGTATCTGAGCGAGTATATTTACAAGGGTCCTGACAGAGCAACTATAGAGATTAGTAATGGGGTGTAGGATGAAATCAAAGCATACTTAAATGGTCAGTTTATTGGTCCAACTAAAGCTTGCTAGAAAATCTTTGAGTTTAATATACACAGAAAGTTACCAGCTATCCAATATTTCTCTGTTTATCTTTCCAATGAGCACTATGTCAACTTTTATATACACCAGACTGTAAATGAAGTGTTGGCTAGGCAAAATATAAACAAGAGTTAGCTTACTGCTTGGTTTGATTATAACTCTGCATATAATAATGGATTGGGCCTTACCTATTGGTAGTTTCCTTAATACTATACCTGTAATGCTAAAGCCAAGTCATGGCATCTAAGACAACATACCAAGATAATTGGAAGAATATACTTTATATCACCATCAAAAAGAGAACAGTTCTTTTTATGACTTTTTTTAACTATATTTGAAAGTGAAAAAAGTTAGAAACATCTGAGGACCTGAAATGGCCAAGTGTTTGTCACATTCAAGGAGGCATGTATAGTAAAAGAATTACTAGAGGATGATCATGAGTGAAGGATTTGCTTGGAAGAAATAATTGCAATGTAACCTAGAGTAGTATATCATCAGTTGTTGGCAGTAATCTTATTAACTAATAAAGTGGCTGAATCTCATGTTTTCTAGAATCAATTCAAGGCTAAACTTTGTAATGATGTCAAGCACAAACTCCATCATATAAGCTACTACTAAACTAACTAGGAAATACCAAAGAATGATATTTATGATTATAACCTTTGGAATTTGAACAAAATATTGGTAAGAATGGAAAAAAGTCTTGTTGAGTTTCTATCTATATCTTTTCTATAGCAATAGTGGGGTTACAGAATATCCAATCCTCTCTTACAGACTAAACAGTATAATACAGATGAAATAGTAACTTTGGTAGATAAGTAGAAGATTTTGGAGTTTATCACTAACAACTAAAGTTATCTTTTCTTTATTCATACTACTGGTAGTTATAAAAAACATTTCTTTGTAATATTATTGCTGCTGAGGTTAAGAGAAGAGGATAGATGGTATTGTATATAGTATTATCTAGAATTACTGCTCTTTTGCTAGATAAAGAAAAGATATCTCATTTGCACTTTAAGATTTCTCTTTATATTAATAAGAACTCTATAACTAGACTTAAACAGAATAGTTATATGTTTTTAGTCATTCAACAGGCCAAAGTTATTATTTGAAATGAAGTTTCTATATAGCACAAGTATAACATTGATGCTATTGATCAATGTCTAAGAGACTTGCTTGAAATAAGTAATTACTTGCACTTAATAGCTATTGAATTAACATATTGTCTAGAATAATCATCTATTTGGTGAAATTACAGTAGTATTTGGAGGGGATTTTTGTCAAACTTTGTCTGTAGTGTCAACCATAGACTAAGAAACTTGTATTATTTTATTATTATCTATAGTTGATCCAGCACTAATTTCCAACAACTACTAAGCATGTTGATTGTCAGCTTTAGAGTGGCCCAAGTATTTATTGTGTCTGAGATATAAGAACTTGATATGTTTTTATAGATTTCCTTTACAAAGATGTGCTACTACTACTTGTTGACATATTTTTTTATATACTAATCTCAATACTCCCATCAATAGAATCTATTCAGAAATTGACAGCCCAAGAATTCAAAATGACCAATACTTTTTGAAGTATATTATTTTCTGTTCTAGAAATAATAAGGTATATAATATTAATAAAGCTATTCTTTAACAGTTCAATCCAGTATCAAATGTAGAAGTCTATATATTAAGAAGTATGAACTCTGTGTCTGAGGAAGATGAAATGCACTATACTTATTCTGTAATTTCTTCAACAACTTAATAGTAGTGGATTGTCTCCTGCTTTATTTTGTCTCAAGATTGGCTGTTCAGTTATCTAACTGAGAAACTTAGATCTAGGAGAAGAATTTTGCAATAGAACAAGAATAGTGGTATTGAATATGAAGAGAAAAGTGCTCCAGTGCAGAATTATCAGTAAGAATGAAAAGTTGTGTTGATTCCAAGGATTAGGTTATTATCTAATACAAACAAATTGTCTGTGCCACTCAAGAGACTTCAATTCCCAGCCAGGTTGGCCTTTGCTATAACTATCAACAAGTCTTAAGGACAGTCAGTGAAGTATATAGAGATTAATTTGCAAATATTAGTATTTTTACATAGACAACTTTATATGGTATTTTTAAGATGTACTTTACCATTGAACATTTCAGTACTTCTTCCAGAACAGAACTAAAAGAGCAAAAAAATACTTAATGTAGTATATAAAGAGGTATTTAATAGTATTAGATTATAGATTGTATATATATGAACAATAAACTTAAGATTAATTTCTATTACAATATCAAAAGTAAATAAGTAAAGTCAGTCAGAATAGTTAAGTCAGTAAATGATTGAAGAAATATTACAGAGTATACAAAAAATTAGAAAAGGGAGCATAGTAAACTGATTTCAACATATACTTAACTATTCAAAATTAGTAAAGGATTTAAGTCAGACTATAGGTCTAGATGAAAGCCCTATCTATTATATATATGAGATCAAATATAGGAATGATACCTGCTGATTAATTATATCTAATCATTCCTATATCTTTTTTTTTACCCAAAAATTCCAATAAATTAATTAAAAATTAGAAAAAGTTCAGAAAAAAGTTCAAAAAATTAGAAAAAGTATTAAAGGAAAGAAGTATAACATACTACAGACTATTGAAGAAAAAGAGTATAGTGAACTGGAGACAATACTACTAGAAGTTATTAGAGAAAGGCAGTATAGTAAACTAGAAACTATTGAAGAAAAAAAATATAACAAATTGTATACAGTACTACTGACTATGTACACTGCAAACAAGACTATTGGAGAAAAGAAGTGTAGTACACTGTAGTACATACACAAGACTACTTACTGTTATGCTTATATAGACTGTTAGAGAAAAGGAACACAATGACCTAACAGACAACATAGTATTAATTCTACTCAAAATTAGTAGAGTTCAAGTTGGACCAAAGATCTAGATGAAAACCTTATATATACTATATTAGACAGTCTATGCATATTGCCAAGCAATCACATGACTCATACATTAATAACTATGTTATTTTATAAGACTACTTAGTACTAATAGAAAATATGAATAAAAAAAAAGAGATATAGAGAGGACAGTTGTATGAATCTTGGAATAAGCTAAGCTTTACTTACCTATACTGATATAGACTAAGCCTTTCTAGAGTAACCATTTTCTTATAGAGAACTTGCCATTCTTTTTTCTTTCTAGAATGTATTTATTCTATTTAAAGATATTACCAAAACTACTATTCAAAATACTATCAGATAATAGTAAGTAACTAGTTTAGTCAAAGTCTATAAATAGATTAGTTCAATGATTCTCTATTTATTCTAAAGTCTATAAATACTACAAGATTTGTTTATAATTACCTCAAAATTTATCTAACATTTCTTTTACAGTTCAAGATCTATAATTAGTTCAATCAAGTTCAAAGTTACCTTTTCTTAAATAAAAAAGACTATATATTATGGAAATGATTATAGAAAGTAAAAAAAGTATTTGGAAAATAGATATTAAGTGCAGAAGAAGTGGGGTTAATTATGTTAAAAACATCCAATATTGTTAAAAAAGTATAATACTCTTGAGTTATACTATAGAAAGTCTATAATATGACTAAGAATGTACCCTACTCAGTTGTAACTGTTATAGAGGGAGTACTTATGTAGGATGTGGTAACATATCTTAAGTTGGATATTATTATAGAAGTAGAAGATACTCTTGTTAAGGAAGAATCTTGCTTTATGTTTACCAATAGGGATATAATTGGTAATAAGCCTTATTGCTTGTATATTGAGTTAAATATGCCTAATATGCCAAGCAAGCTTTTTCAGTATATATTGGAGTAATAAGATGGTTGTCATTATCATATGTATTTAGAAAGTTTTTTCCTCTATAAAGAGTATTTTAAAAGTACATCTGTTATTTCTCTACAAAGTCTTTGCATTTATTTTTGTGGCAATACTCCCAAGATCCTTTATTAGAGTGCTGGATAAGAATTTGGTGGAATTTGGTCTGTTGGCTTGTCTTGTGATAAAGAGGCCATTTGTCATTGCTAGAGTAGTTCCTGAATTGAATCAAGTTAGAGAGATTTTTATTGAAAAAAGACCTGAGATACTTTGAGACAGCAATGGTATATCCTTGTCTCAGATAATTTGAGGTGTTAAATAGCCTTTGCATATACTAGATAGCATTAGTGATAACAATGATATATTGAATTCCTTCTATAGAGATAGCTCAACTAATATTGTTTCTAAGGAATACACTTATTTATATATATTACTTGATTAGTCATCTTGTGTGTGTCTTGTCTTTCAACACTCTCCTTCACTTAGTATATTGTATATTCATATATACAGATGTTTTACAATATATAGAATTTAAGATCCAAGATATTTCTAAATTTTTCAAACTTAATATATTCCAAATTCTTGGTTAGTATGTCAATAGGGTTCTTTGTCCCTTCAATAAATAAAACCTCAATTTTATGTTATTTTATACATTTTCAAACATAGTAATACCTAATATCAATATATTTAGATTAAATTTCTTGAACTGTATTTGAGGCTATAAAGATTAAGCTTTAGTTGTTCTCTACAATAGAAATTGGCTTTAAATCATAGCCAATCTCTTTCAGTAAGTTGTCATACTAGATTGCTTGTCTACTTGTATTTGATAGAACTATATATTTTGTCTTTGTAGATAATAGAGCAATAGTTTTCTGAGCTTACAATTTCCAAAATATAATTCTATTTGCTATTAAGAAGAAGAACTCTATAATTGAATATCATGTTGTTGGGTTTAAAGTCCAATCAGTATCAGTATATCCTTTAATACCTTGTCCTTTGTTACTGTCATAAACTAATAAGTAATTTTTGGTAGATGCAAAGTATCTGCATATATATAGTGTCTTATTTAGATATTTTTTCAATAGATTCATACAGAATTGGGACAGGTATATTATAGCATATGCTATGTCTAGATAGATTTCCAATATAATATACAAAAGAGATCTAATCACTGCTTGGTACCTCAAGTATAACTTTGCATTTACAAAACTATTATGAGATAGTAGTTGATACTTTTTAAGCAATAGAGTTGAGATAGTATATGTACTAGCTAGATTAAATTTTCTAAGGACTTTTTCTAGGTAAGGTACTTGATCTATGTATATTTTGTACTTTTCCTAACAAAGTTTTATTCTTAGAAATTCTTTTGCATCACCTAGATCTTGGTATTTCTAGCAATATATGAAGTCATTCTTTATTTTAATTACTAGTACTTTATTTTTTCCTATGAAAAGTGTATTGTTTACATAGACTACTATAATGATAATTTCATTGTCTTGCCTATATATAAATACACTTGCATCTGAATTTAGTTTTTTAAATTCCAATATTTTCATAAACTAAGTTAGTTGTTTTCACCAAGCAAGTACTACTTGTTTAAGTTTATATATTGCATATTATAAATTAAGCAGTTTATACTCTTAGTCTTTTATTTTAAAGCCATTAGGCTGTTGCATATAAATCTCTTTCTCCAATTTGTTATATAAAAAGGTACTTTTGACATCTAGTCCTGAGATATGCCAGTCTTCTAGTACAGTTAATACTAATATTAAGCATACACTCTTAAATCTAACTACTGGAGAAAATATTTTATCAAAATCAACATCTTCAATCTGAAAGAAGCCCTTGGCAACTAATCTTGTCTTTTTTCTGCTATCTATCTTTTGATCAAAGACCTAGTGGCATTTTATTAGCTTTTTTTCCTCAGATAAGTCAGCAGCATTATATATATTGTACCTTTTAAGAGCTTTGAGCTCTTCTTGGCAAGCCTTCTGCCACTCTTCCTTTTGCTGCTTGAATAAGTATATAATATCTTTGTATATTTATTTGCAAATGTTCTTAGAAGCTCTATTCTCTTTGTTTATTACTTTGGACAACAAGAACAATATCAGTGGTCTTTCTCTTTCCTGGACTATCTTCAGAATATTTAATTCATCCTGGTCAATATTGCCAGATAGCATGGAGTATTGGAAGATAGGTCTGAAAATCCTTTTACTATCTGTTTTTGTAGAAGTATTATGCAGTTTGTCTTCTACAGTTTTACTCCAGTTTCTGACTTGACTGATATGTCTTTCAATGTCTACAGGGTTTTGAGCTCCTCCATATATGTTTCTAGGTCATCTTACAGGATTTTTTACTGGCTGTGGTCTTTCAGTGCATTTAGGGACTGGTAAAGTCCTTTGCTGCTCAACTGTTTTATAGTTTGGTTGTAAAGTGGAAGAACAAGTACCAGAAGAGTCAATACCATCTCCTGGTGCTTGTTTAGCATGTCTACTTTTGTTAAAGTGGATTTGCTCATTTGTTTTGGGAGGTTTTTCTAGAAGAAAAGGTAAGTTCTCTATTTCTTGAGGAATGTTATAGACTATTGATTTGTCTTTCTTTAACAGGAGAGAGTGTTACTTTCTTATGAATGTCTACTCAGATGACTGCCAATCAGCTATCAAGCTCATACTGGATCAAGTTATTGATATCCCCAACTTGTTGTATATGGGTAAGGACTTCAACATCAGAAATACAGAGTGGGATCTGTCTGTTTCTGCTCATCCTACAGTTAGGCCTTGATAGACCTGGCTCTTGATCTTGTATGCTCTCTGCTTGTGCTTTCTGTCCCTATTTACTATTTGGACACTGACAGTTATGCTAACTCAGTTATAGACCTTATCTTTTTAGGCTTAAGTTCTTCTCAGGTCTTACATTGTATTGGGCTTGATCTCAGACTACCCTTGAATCATGCTCCCCTACTGGTCAATCTTTCTATCTCACCAGAGAATATCCATTTTAGCAAGAAGGTCCTCAAATGTGACAGTGATAAGGAAGGTGCTTTCCTCTTTTTAGTCAACATAGAGCTTCATACTTTCAATTTCTCTGATCTGGACTCAATTGCTAGCCTAGACTTACTTTTGGAGGCAGTCTCTAGAGTATTTACTAATGCTTGGGAGGCTAATGCTAGGTCCATTACTATTACAACTCGATCCAAGAAGTGGTGGAATAACAAGTGCAGAAGTACACTTGAGTCTTATAGACATACAAGAGCTAGAAAAGACTGGTACTCATTTTGCTCTGCTACAAGGAGTGCTAAACAATCTTTCTTTGACAACAGGATTGCAGAGATTGCATCTACTAACAAGTGCCCATGGGACCTTATGAGTTGGGTCAAGCAATATAAGTTACCTGCAGTGGAGACTATTTAGTATTAAGGTCTCTCCTGCAATTCTCTTCTTGACTTGTGGCATACTCTTCACTTGTCATATAATGCAGCAGTTAACCATCCTGTTCAGCTAGTTATCCTAGGTAATGTTTCTCACCTGGCCCCTTGACCATGGGTGTTTTTCTCTATACTAGAGTTAAACAAAGCCCTTAAGGCCTGCTCTAATATCTCTGTTCTAGGTCCTGATCATGTTACTTGGCACTATCTCAAGAGTATTCTTGCCAACAATATTTGTACAGCTGGCATCCTCTCTCTGGCCAACTTCTGCATTACTCTATGGCACTAGCCTCATCATTTCAAGGAGTTGGTTTCTGTTATTATCCCCAAGCCAGGAAAACTGGCTTATGATACTCCTAAAGCCTTTCAGCCTATTGTCCTACTCAACATGCTGGGCAAGCTCATTGAGAAGATAATTACTAGGCAACTTCAGTTTGATGCTGTCAAGCACAGTGTCCTTTATCCTAACCAACTTGGTAGTATCTCTTAGAGGTCTACTGAGAATACTGGACTCTTTTTCATCTACCTAGTTTGCTCTGGCTGGACCAAAGGCCTCAAGACCAGTGTGGTTGCTTTTAATATTGCTCAGTTCTTTTCCTCTCTAAATCACAGTATGCTCACTACAATTCTTCAACACTCTGGCTTTACAGACTGCTTAGCTGATTTTTTTCTGTCTATCTTGTAGGTAGATCAACCCAGTACTCCTGGAATTCCTTTCTCACTAATGCTTGTGATGCAGATGTTGGTGTGGGGCAAGACTCTGCTCTCTCTCCTATCCTCTCTACACTCTGCACTCCCATTCTCAGGCCCAAGACATACTGGCAATACTTGGGCTTCTACTTTGATCAATAACTTTCTTTTAAGGAGCACATTTAATACTACTCTACCAAGACACTGTCTACTGTAAAGACAATGGGCATGCTTGGTAACTCTACCTGAGGTCCATTTCCTCTTCAGAAATGGCTTTTCTATTGGTCCTGTATTGTGTCTATTGCAATTTATGGTTTCTGTCTCTAGTACTTTGCTAGAGCACCCACTAAGACACAGGTCTCTCTTTTGGCAACCATGCAATGCAAGGCTGTCCTCTGGGTCCTAGGTGCATTTTGCACTTCACCAACTGGTGGGATCGAGGCTCTAGCAGGGCTTATTCCCATTTATCTTCATCTTAAGAAACTGGTTAAGCAGTTCTATGTTAGGGCTACTACTCTTCTCTCTCAATACATGCTAATGTCTCTTCTTAGTACTCACAACTCAAAGAGCATATGCCCTTACTCACAGTCACCAGCTCTTCTTACTGATGCTCAGAGCACTTAGTTAAGAAGCTCTCTCTTGGATATTGAAGTGTCATTACTTAATTTTACAGAACACTTTGATCTACTCCACTCTGAGGCTTGTCCAGGATGCAGGTTGTTGGACAACTTTTCTGATTGTGTCTCTTTTCATCCTTGTGATTGCTCCAAGAAAAGCACTATCAAGGCTTATTTTCAGGCCCTTGACTGTCTTCATCATAAGACTTCCACTGATCTTTCCACACTTGTCATTGTTACTGATACAAGTGTCATTCCTTCTAGGAACATATAGGCTGTGTCTGCTGCTCACTTTTGAAGACTAGGAGAACAGATGTCATCATCCAAGGTACCTGCAGGATGATCAACAGTTCTAGATACAGAGTTGTTTGCTATTAGGCTTGGTATTGTTAAAGCTACTTCCTTTGATATCAAGTACATTGTACTCATCACTGACTCTTTAAGTGCAGTTACAAGAGCAGTTGATGCTTCTGTTCACTCAGGGCAGGTCTACTCCCTTGCAGTTGTACATGCCCTTAGAAACTTTTTCACTGGTTACTCAGACTACTCCATCAACTTCTGGAAATGCCCTAGTAAGGCCCAATGGCCTCTGTACTTCTTGGTGCATGAAAATGCTACCAACACTTGGATTGCTGCCAGTCAACATCTATCTACTTCCCTTAATGTTCTTCATTCTAAGAGTGCTGCTTCATGTCTGGACATCTGAAGAACTTCCTTCAACCATCTCTCATCAGGGTTGCTACTTCCTTTCCCTCACAGGTGGTAATTACAAGTCCTTCCAGCCCTCCTATGCCAAAGATGGTAGCTGACTTCTGTTTATTGGCAAGTTGGTCATATTGTGTGCCAGGACAACTTGAGCCATTCTTAACTATGCTTCTATTGGGAAGTTTAGGCAGTGCTTTTTCCTTGCAGAGTACATCCAGTGTCTGTGTAGCCATTGTCAGGTAGAAACATATTGACACATCTTTGCCAACTGTTGTCAGTTTGGTCATGTTCCCATGACTGATCCATTGCTATTGGTCAAGGACTTTGTCAAGTTCCTGAAGGAGCACTCCAGTACATTCACCTTCGTTCTCCAGGATTGCTTGCCTCCTGAGCCTCCATGAGTCTTTTTGGTTTTTCTTTTTTGTTTCTGTAGATAGTTTCTCAGTTTTATCTCTCTCAGTTTCTCTTGACTCTGTATTTTAGGCATGATAGGTCATCAGACCTAGATATGTTATTTGAAAGTTGGTTACAAGCAACCTATATCTAGTTCTTTCTCCTTTCTTAGGTTAGATTTCTTCTCTGATACTAATGACTATGATCAAGTACTGTGTTATAAATTTCTGAACAAAAAAAAAATGAGGCTCAGCCATTTCATCAGTTAGCAAGATCACTGCCAACAACCAACAACATGCTACTCTAGGCTACATTGCAATTGTTTCTTCCAAGCAAATCCTTTACTCATAATCATCCTCTAGTAATTCTTTTACTATACATGCCTCCTTGAATGTGACAAACACTTGGCCATTTCAGGTCCTCAGATGTTTCTAACTTTTTTCACTTTCAAATATAGTT
>Ga0153949_1000956_pt1 | contig 10444 bp, 11 predicted proteins | sample TSNJ033MetaG_FD_104705 | JGI IMG/M metagenome (GOLD analysis project Ga0153949, IMG submission 104705) | Attine ant fungus gardens microbial communities from New Jersey, USA - TSNJ033 MetaG | ecosystem: Host-associated > Fungi > Mycelium > Unclassified | place: USA: New Jersey, Wharton State... | reverse complement strand
ATGGTGTGCCAACGTTGAATGAGCTGCTCAAGGTGACTATCACCACTGTCATCTGATTCTCTCCTGATGGGCGTTTTCTGGTTATAGGATATCTGAAAAATGTCGTTGAATTATGGAACATGGCAAGGATTCGGATCCAAGTAGGCATCAAATGCCTACAGTCATTTCTTAACGCGATCGGGTCTGGAAGTATAGTGACTCCTTTCAGAGTCACAGGTATGTACAATTCAAAATATCGGTTCATGAAATTGTACTGATACGAGAACAAAGGATTTTTCATTTGGTGAAAAGACAATGCACTGTGCAGGAGCATCGTAGTGGGTGGTAACGAAGATGGTCATTGGCTATTGCACAGACTTGTTTTCAGTGATTGTGAGAGTATTGGGAAATCTATTAATGGACTTCGGTGGTCGCAAGAAATTGCTCGGGTGCAAAGGGAAGGGCTGAGAGGTAGATATGAGGGGCACTTTGAGAGATAGGGACCATAGATGTCAGAAGGTCAATATTTCGATACTACAGTTTTGGGCTCTTAGAAATGATGGAATATACTATTATAAATTTTTGGGCCTGGGATCACATCATTGGGTATCCTGTAGTGGTTTGCAAAGGAAATGTCAATTTTTACCTGTGTAAAGATAGATTGTAAAAGAGATGATTGGTGAGAAATAGTCATTGTAGTAGCTGATATAGTCATTTCCATGTAGTTTTGATTGGAGATACTATAAGAATTGTTTGATTTATTATAAAATTATTGGAAGCAAATTTTAATTTCTACAGTTACTGACTCATACACAGAATCATGATGTGGACTACAGGTTAACCCTTCTCAATTTGTTATCTTGATTGATTGTGATTGTGATTATCAGAAGCTTAATCAAATTTTGCACTGTTGGGAAAATGGTTTGTAGAGAATAATTATTACAAGTATTAGAACAAATATGGTCCTTACTACCTGTTGTGAACATTTTTTAAACCATTTTATTATTTTTTTCTCCCCATCAGTGATGATTTTATGACCTGAATCTGCCCAATGACTAAGCAATCAAATGAGATACCTGTTTGACAAGTGTCACTGGATTTTTGTCTTGACCGCAACTTTACTATTAGGAATATTCTTAGAAATGTGAATCTGGTGTATCAACGACTCAACGGCACATCTCGGAAGAAAAATCCTCAGAGAAAACGCAATTTCGACTATTCACCTCTCGGAGCTTGTTGGACACTCATATAACCTCTATCAATAGCGCAACTATGGAGGGCCACCGCCGAACAGTTCATTTTCAACCACAGATTATGTTGTCAATATTGAATGAAGATTGTTTGTCAGTCCAAGCATCGGACGCTCGATCTCGGTGAACCCTGAATTACCCCTGGCTCTCCCATTAAAATCGGTTTAATTAGCAAGTCTTCCATCACCTCTCATCTTGTTTCTTCAACATAATGCCACGTATCTCGAAGGCCCTCCATACCCCTTCTCATGGTTCGTATGCGATAAGGGTGACCAAGGCGCTCGACGATGACACTGGGGTTTCTGTGCACGCACTAGAACAGGATCATGGTGATCTGCCTCCTCCGCCTTCACGATTGATAAATTCCATGAGGCTTCAAGAATCAGGCGAGCATTAATTTCTTGTTACAAATGTCTATAGTTTTTCCAACCATCAGTTCCTATCGCCACTTCGGTAGAGTTAGATTCGCTCATATCGCTCGACCCAATGGACAGTGAGTGCTAGAGCATCGGTTGATTTTCAGAGCCTGAATACGCCCCAAATTGCAGATACCTCGGATGACAACTTATCTTTCTCATCCAATAATCAGTTTTATGCGCCAGTTGGTTCGTTTCGTCTTCGTGCATCCCTTCCCCTATCAACTGACCGGACCGCAGAAGAAAATAATTATCTCGCTCCTTCATATGATGTTTCCGATGTCAATCTCTCGTTCTATGCTCTGTCTACGCAGCCCTCATATCCATCCACATCTATTGTGAACACTCCGACGGAAGACACCGGTATGTTACCTGCTTCCTAGTGTAAATTCTTCGTGAACTCTGAATTTTTTCATTCCGGTTCGCCCTTACCAGCGAAATTCGGAGATGTTTTCAAGCTTGAGTTCGACACTTTCTTTTCAAATGGAGAGCACACTTCCAGTTCTCAACAATGGCAAGAAGTCCTAGGCCAACAGCCACATCACTTTATGACTGTGACTCCATCGAGCCCTTGTCCAGCCCAGTCACCCATAAGTGCTGTTGAAGATTCTGAGTTGCAGCCGACTCATCCACGTGAACCACCTCCTGACCAAAGTGATAACGATCAGGTTGACCCAAGACGACCTTATCCGTGCCTTGATTCGAGTTGCACGAGACGTTTCACCGGTCAATATACGCTCAGAGTTCATATGGCAACCCACAAACCCAAACCCCGTGCTGCTTTTTTATGTACACTAGGTTGCTTGGAGAAATTCTCTCGACAGCATGATAGACTGCGACATGAAGTCGCGAAGCATGGAAAGATCTGCGAATTCACGTGCAAAGAGTGTGGAAGATTTTTCTCTACGCAAAAGACACTTGGGAAGCACAAATGTCCCCGGGTGCGGGCAGGGCTTTGTTGGGTTGATAATTGAAAGATGTCGTCTATCTTTCCTTGCTTTCGACTTCTACTTCATGGAAACCGAAATGCATATCCGAATGGGCATCCAGAACAATGAGCCACTTGAACTCCTATATTCAATACTGCATTCCATCTTATACTGGAAAGAGTGTCTTACGCGTCGAATTGGATCAGCTTTCCATACGGTAGTGATCCATTTTTACCAATTTCACCCTTCATGAAGTTTCTCTACATAACATACGTAACATGTGGGGCTTTCCTTTTAGATAGAAGTGATGACCTGCACTGGATACGTAACCAGTTCTCCATCCTATAGTGGTCTACGTCTTTGAGGATGGACATTGAGGCCCCATCTGAATAGAGAAGCGAACCGCTGAATCATTCTTCCCATGCATAAGTTTCGAGCGTAGAATAGCGGGTGTATGTAATATTCTCACACTCAAAATCGTCTACTCAGTCATGGCTGACAGACCTCGTAGGTCCGCACGGCAACCTACCAGGATACCAGTAATCCACACAGAAGAACACAGAGCCTCTCATGATGATACGACGCTGCCGTCACAGTCGGCTAAACGTAAGATTCCGGAACCGATAGATCCTCAAACCCAGTTGCGCAACCTCTTAGAGAACCCTAAAAGCATTTTGACAATGACAGATACATCCGTACGTGTGACTAACTAACAAATGATTTGAAATGAAATACCACCCTGTACATGATGAATAGGATGGTTTCACTCATCAATGCCTCATTAGGAATTGTTCAATGACACAACCTGGAATTTGCTCTCTGACAATTCCCAGCAAGCACTCATGAACTTATTGCCATCTAATTCAACTGCTGAGAACGGACCTAACGCTCAGGATCTGGGAGATGGAACTGTTTCCAGAAGGAAATTGAATCCGGACATTTTTCGTGACACATACTTCCTAACTGCAGCACACACTTTTCAAGATCATTTATTCAATGGCTGGTTTACTAAGTCTCATAAATCCAAGCTAGAGGCATATCTTGAGGGTATTCAAACTGGAACCTTGGCTCTGCCCTGGAAGGATGAAGTCTGGGAACAAGAGAATCCACGGCCTACGAAGCCGGCCAGAATCCGTCAGCCAGCCACCGCAACGACATTTGCGAAAAATGCAAATGCAGGGCGAGTTTGAATCGATTAGATCAGCCCAGGAAGTACTAAACGTGTATTCTACAGTGCTTCTGCAGAGCTTAAACTTTCGGATCTAGTGAAAGATGGAGTGCTTCGTGTTGGTGATATTATTGCTTTTAAGAGGAATTTCTCAGTACTTGGACTTACTGTACAAAAGGATACAATCGTAGGCTGCACTTTTCCTGTTTGAAAAGGGTTTCACTGAACTCAATCTACAGATTCAATCGATTGATCCATTCAAATATAGCATCACCGTTCTAATGCCCAAGGACACAATCCATTCATTGCCGCCTTCGCTCACTTGCCATAACCCGAGCGATCCTAGCTCAGATGTCTTATCTCTGACAATCACAACACCTCAAATGCTAGAAACACACATCCTGGACAACGACGGGACTGTCAAGAAGGATCAAAGACCAAACGGCAATGCATGGAAATGCTTCACCGTATTCAGATGGAGGGAGGGCTGTATCATGAATAACACAACTGATCAGCGAGGTGGACGCGATGTTCATGGGACACTATTTTACCTCAGAGGTAGCTACTACTACGATCGCTGACTGGGATCAAGTTAGTTTTGATAATTTCTTGGAGAGATTCTCGATTTGCTGACTGGGTTTATCTTAGTCAAGGCATTATCAAGGCGAAGATCAAACGAGAACTGCATTTTTTCGTGCAAATGGGATATACTCCGTACATGGCGCTCTGCTTGCTACACGACTACAGGTCGTCAACTTCGAAAGCTTGTCAGTGCCTACATAGCCATGAACAGCTAAACTAGATCTAGTACCAGACCCATAGTGGAGATGGTGGAAATATCAGTATTCTAGTTGGTTCTCTGCATCTTCATCTGTTTAATTTTTCGGCCATTTTCGTCAAGGCCCAGAAGGGGGTTGAGTTGCCCTTGCTTATGCAACTCGGTCATGAATTCTCTAAAGAAGGGCTCATAATCCCAAGTTCTCTTTATATGTTCAGCCTTTGTCGAAGTAAGCTTTACATTACACTAGTTGAACCAGCGGACTGAGCTTGCCTTGATCTGAGTACGTTTCAACTCTTCTTCTTCGAGGTCAGTCCTGGTACGGGCCCCTTCTTCAATGGTCATTTGCCAAGTCGAGACCAAATCAGATTGAGACATCTTCATAAGATCAGTATCACGTTGCATTCTTCTGCCCGCAAACCCCAGTGGATGTTCATAACCGTCCTGGATATCATACTGAAAAATAGTTTGGGCATCTCGGTAAAGAGCAGAATCAACCTATGTAGACTCGTTGTCAGAGCGCATGCGCCAGATGGATTGTATATACTACCTTGTCTTGCCAGGGTGTTGCAAGCAGGCTCTCCACCTTCTCTTTGTCCTTCTTTAGATATTCAAGTTTATCGATCAATTTAGAATGGTTCTCCTGAACAAATGCCAGAAGACTAAAACGGATATCGCTGCCCTCTGAGCCCGATCCGCCATACTTGGCCATCTTGAGACGTAAAGCCGGTCGGACCACATCCATCCAGCCCTTACGTCCCGATTCCGATGATGCTAGCTCTCCTACCTCAAGAGGGCCGGACTTGATACCATCCAGTTCCCATACTTTTCCAAAAGCTGGGACATAGCCAATGAAATGGTATGTCGGGTTCTCATTGTCCTGAGCATCGGTTTTCCCGGTTGCACGAGACGATTCGAAAAGTCCACGTGTTTTACGCTTGATAGTCTCTTTTTTCTTTAACTCTACCACACTAGCAACAGCGGAGTTTAGGGAAGCACGAATATCAGCTGGCCTGAAAAACGATCTTGAGGGGAATAATTATTGGGTTCTTCAGAACTTACCGAGCCATAGAATTGTGAACTCGACGTAGCATAGGAGAATTGGTGATCGCTAATCCTCGCATCTAGGTACATTGCAACCTGAAATATGCCTAGACGGTTGATGTGATCGATGAACTAACGCACCACGGGAGAAAAACTTTGTGTTTCTTGTCGAAATTCTCTTAATTCAGGACCAAGGTCAAGGTCTGGACAATTAAACAGGACATTCAATATAGCATGTGTAGCACAAGCATCATAGCTGAGTTGATTCGCAAACCATACGCGCTCTGCCGCAGGATCGTCGAAATCCGTCGGTCGATGGTTGTCTTTGTGCCATGTGAAACAGAATATCAAGCCATAAGGGTCGAGATGATCCACTGCCCAAGGTTCTATATCATAGAGCTCAACCAATTCAACTCCTTTAGCCCCAAATTCCCTCGTTAATGAAGAGAAAACCCCTGTAAGTCCAGAAAACGGGATTGAGCGCTGGTAGTTGTAATGATACAGATCCCGACAAACCAGGGTCGGATTCTATCACTGCAAAAGGACCGCCAATCAGATCAATAGATACATCAGTGTTTGTTCCGTCCATTCTTGTGCCTCGAGAAACGAGAATCTAAATTGCCTTGTTGGATATTGAGAATGTCGAAAGCCGCATCGTGGCAGAATGATCCAATTATCGGCACGCCCGCGCCGGCACCAAATCCACTACACTACTTCCCAAGTTCTGCAAACCCGAGGTTTTTCCAAAAGTACCTAGAGATTATTGATCACCCAAACGAGCAATTGTAGCGTCTCCCAGAATTCTTTGAAGTATCCATTGACCAATCATAGTCATCCATTCGCTAGATCATTATTACCAATCCATAGTACGGCAAAACCTCGGTCGGCCGTTTTTCCGCATATCATATTAAACTATTCGTTCCTTCACTTTGATCTTATCTGTCTTTCCTATATGTCACTTCTCAAAGTCTCTGGGACCAAGATCGTGAATGAGGACGGTCAGGAAACTGTTCTCCGTGGTGCTGGTCTTGGAGGATGGATGAAGTGAGCACTGATTACCACTCACAAAAATTCTCATTAATGCTATTCTCAGCATGGAGAACTTCATATCTGGTAGAGACGCTAGTTCTGTATTCATTGAAGACAAGTTATCTCTTCTCTAGGTTATCCTGGTTGTGAGTATCAAATCCGCGAAGCCCTCGCCGAGTCCATCGGTCAGGAGAAGTGCGATCTATTTTTTGATAGAGTGAGTGATCAAGTTGTCACCTTATATCAAAACTCATAGTTATGGTAGTTCCTAGAGTACTTCTTTCAAGATGCTGATGCTAAGTTCTTCGAGAGCCTCGGCCTAAACTGTATCCGCATTGCTTTCAACTACCGCCACTTCGAAGGTGGGAGTCACTTCTCATGTAAGACCAACATTTATGCGATATCTAGATGATATGAACCCCCGAGTTCTTAAGCAGTCGGGTTTCAAACACTTGGATCGCGTCATTGACATATGTGCTAGACATGGCATCTACACCATCCTTGATCTCCATGCTGCACCTGGTGGTCAAAACACGGATTGGCACTCTGACCACGGAGGTCATATCGCCAACCGTGAGTTATCTTTCAGTTTCTGGCTTTCCTTATGATTTTTGACGTAAACTTGCAGTCTGGAATCACAGGGATCACCAGGAGCGCGTTCTCTGGCTTTGGTCGGAGCTGGCTAAGCACTACAAGGGTAACAAGTGGATTGCTGGCTATAATCCTCTTAACGAACCCACCGATTCCAAGCATACTCGTGTTGTGCAGTTCTATACCGAACTCCATACTGTTATTCGTGCTCAAGACGCACATCATATCATCTTCTTTGATGGTAACACCTTTGCGTCAGATTTTTCTCACTTTGGTGATGCACACAAAAACTGGGACAACACCGCTTACTCCATTCATGATTATTCTCTGTTCGGTTTTCCTAGTGCACCGGAAGCTTATACAGGCACCCCTGACCAACAGCGTCGTCTAAGGAGGAGTTATGAGAAGAAGCGTGAATGGATGGATCAGCGTGGTCTGTGCGTTTGGAATGGCGAATGGGGCCCGGTGTACGCTCGCAAGCAGTATGATGGTGACCAAACCGATGCGATCAATGACGTCCGTTACAAAGTCCTCAACGACCAGTTGGAGATCTACAGAGAGGTGTGTTCCTTCTGTCCTCGACAAATGGCGGTAATTCAAGTCCTTTTAGGATCGCCTGAGCTGGTCGATCTGGCTGTATAAGGATATAGGCTTCCAGGGAATGGTTCATACATCCCTTGACACCCCTTACATGGTTCTTTTCAAGGACTTTCTCGCCAAAAAACATCGTCTCGCTGTTGATGCCTGGGGTGCGGATGAGAAAGACGTCCGCCAGGCTTACCAACCTCTCATTGATCTCATCCTTCAAGAAGTCCCAGAAAAATATCGGGACCTCTATCCCGCACCAGTCTGGAAGTTCACCAACCGTATTGGCCGTATAGCACGTATCATCCTGGTCTCTGAGTTCTTAGTGAAGGAGTGGGCGGACCACTTCATTGGCAAAACCGATGAAGAGATTGATGCGATCGCCGCCAGTTTCAAGTTTGAAAATTGCTTGAAGAGGGATGGATTGAATGCTATCCTGACTGCCAACGCCAAACTCTCCCAGCAGTGACAGTCGGCCCCTACATAATGATACGAGAGAGCACCAGCAGTCCAGAATGTAAATATATTCTACGGCGTCAAATGATACCAGACCGTTAACTTTCCTCATCCCCACGGCCTCTTCTAAGGCTGTTGTGCCACTAGCAGCTATCGAGGATAGCACTGATCGCAGATTTCTCGGTAATGTCAATTGTGAGCTCATAATTGTGTTTAACTTGGACCCAAGCTCTGGCATAGATGCATTGGAAGCTAACCAGAGGAGGGATCCAATTGGCGATATCTGTCAAGGGTCTTTGATTTTAAAATTTCGCTGTCAAAGGTCTGTTAACCCACCATGATCACCTGATATTTCAGTTGATCGTCAATAATCCATTGGGTATCGCAATGTCTGATGTGGCAGACCTACCTTTGGATCGGTTACTGCTACAAAGTTCATTGGTAAGGTGGGCCAGAGTCAAAGAATAATTTGCTCACTGTGCCGAGACAGCCACGAGCTGTGGCCTTGTAAGGTCATTTGCAAATGCTTCCCTCTGCGCGTCAGTCCAATCTCTCGCACCTGAGATCCACGCCTACAGCTATGTGAGTTATCTATTTCGTTTAATTCCTCTGGAAATTCACTTCTTTCAAAGGGACGAGATGATCCTTCAAAGCGTCAGTCAGGTGAAAATACGCCAGTCAGCAGGTAAATGACTTGCAATATCGAAGTCGCTTGCAACGCCAGTAGTAACACCGTCGTAAGGTGATACCCAGTGACCCGAGATAGCAGAACAATCTTTAGCAGTCACAACATCTGTTCCATCTCTTTTGAGGACAGCTGATATAGATTAATTTAACTTGACGTTATCAGATCATATGAAAAGGTCACTCACTTTCACGCGTATCACAAGTACCGGAAACTGTTCATCATGTCAACAGAAGCCTGATGTTCTCCAGATTAATGTGTTTCTCACTGATATCCCAGGTTTTGAACCTGCTGCGATCGTATGCGGGAGAGTTGGAATCCACAGCGACAGTCACTATCAGCCACACGTCAGAGATAAATAGTCAGAGTATACAAAGCTGGATTACTCACATTCGGAAAGATAAGTCCGTGCAGTTGATACCATAATAGGAGTTGGCAGCGCCCGACTCTGCACTCTGAGCGGAGCTGCAAACGAAAGCTGAGCACCAAATAATGAAACTACAAGGTATACCCTGGAGAGCATCCGAAGGGAAGTTGACAGATGAAAAGGGATCTCGAAAAAGGTTGGGGGCCTATGGTCTCTCTCTCACATTCTCACCTTACACATCACGCTTTATATGAGTACCTGTAGTCTAACAAGGACTGGACTAATTAAGCAGTGCAACCGCCACCGATGAGGCTGATATGGTAACCTACTCAAGATCTTCATTGAACTATTACATTGACAACGTTTTTTGATGAAAGGCTGTCGGTTTAGTCGATGTGAATAGTTGAAGCACGACCGAAATATCTAGCATCCCAAGATTGGAAGCCTCATTCTGGACTAGTGTTGTCATCCAACCAATGTATTATCCTCAGTTTGTGTGCACACGTGCAATGGAGCATCAAGAATGCTGTCATGTGGTCCTGGCCTCTTTCAAAGTGAAATCGTTATCTGATGGCCGGATTTGCAATGAAGATAGCTACACAAAGTCAGAAACTGGATTCCCAAGGCACACTGGAGAACTCAACTGAGTATCGCTCAGGGGAAGTAAGCGTGGAAGAATGAAGGCAGAGATTAGTCTGGTACATCACCTGTATCATGATTTCTAACATTAGACTTCTCCTGGACAACATATTACTATGCCGTTTTCTCTCAGTTTCAGGATACATTCCATCCTTCTTCATCTTCCTTCCTCAAATCACTCAACCTACTGTATTTTATGTTCATCCTGATCTTGATGTGGTCTGACTTGGGCATTGTTTCACGATGTAGCACATGATGTGAGACTTCTCTCCAGCTAGGATCACCTTCCCTTGGATCCCCCGAGGTGATGTGTATATTATACAGACTTAAGATATTAAGTAAACGGTGACAATACACCAGGAAACAAGATATGACGATAACATAGTCAAATGCATACTGGAATATAAGTCACTTGGATGACCTCCATCGAGTTACCTGATAATTTGCCCAAGGTATCATTATCTACTAGTTTTCTTAGCACCCCCAATTTGAGTGTTGTTGACCTGTAAAAATGATTGATCAACTTGT
>Ga0153949_1000954_pt1 | contig 10450 bp, 12 predicted proteins | sample TSNJ033MetaG_FD_104705 | JGI IMG/M metagenome (GOLD analysis project Ga0153949, IMG submission 104705) | Attine ant fungus gardens microbial communities from New Jersey, USA - TSNJ033 MetaG | ecosystem: Host-associated > Fungi > Mycelium > Unclassified | place: USA: New Jersey, Wharton State... | reverse complement strand
GCCGCCTGATCTTTGCGAGGAAGGCCGATGAGGTGATCGCCCGGGAATTAAGGGAATGGATTGACGAGATTGCCTGGGGTCTGGTCAGCCTAGTCCACTGTTTTCATCCGCCTCTGATTGTCCTAGGAGGCGGCGTTATGGAGCAGGAATATCTGCTTGATGAAATATGCCTGCGGCTAAACCAATGGCTTATGCCCTCCTTCAGGGACGTATCGGTTATGCCGGCCAAATTGGGAAACCGAGCGGGCCTGATGGGCGCATTTTACAAAGCCCTTCATTTTGAGATATAATGAGAATCATGTACAAAAGTGTATTTATAAAAGGGGTGTGGCAATGTGAAGCAACAGGACCTACGAATTAGAATTAAGGAGAGCTACCCACGGTTCACAAAATCAGAAAAAAAGGTGGCGGACTATGTCCTCGCCCAGCCGGAAGAGGTGCTCCAGGCCACCATCAGCGATTTGGCGGAATCTTGCGGTGTGGGCGACACTACCGTTTTCCGCTTTTGCCGCACGCTAAAATTAAAGGGGTATCAGGATTTTCGGATGGTTCTTGCATTAAGTACCAGCCAGAACCTTTTGCGCCCCTCCCCCAATCAGGAATGCACCACATTGGAGGACCTCTGCCAGGAGATCCTCCACACCTGTGTCGACGCCCTTGATGAGACCTTTCATATGCTGGATTATGGGCGGATTGAAAAAGCGGTGGATTTGCTCCTCAACGCAAACTTCATCTACTTTTTTGGTATGGGCGGTTCCGGTATCACCGCCATGGAGGCCAAAAATAAATTCCGCAAGCTTACCCCGGCTGTTGTTTCAGATGCCGACACCCATATCCAGCTGACAACTGCCGCCCTGCTTAAAGAGGGAGATTTGGCTGTAGTGTTCAGCAATTCCGGCACCACCCGGGATGCCATTGAGATCACACGCCTGGCCAAAGAGCAGGGTGCTGGCACAGTTTTTATTACCCGCTTTGCCAAAACGCCCGGGGCGCAATACACCGATATCCTGTTGCTTAGCGGAGCCTATGAGGGCCCCATGCAGGGCGGCTCCATTGCGGCAAAGGTGTCCCAGCATTATATGGTGGACGTTCTATATGAGGAATATTTCCGGCGAATGGGCTCTCAAGCCATAGAAAATAAAAGGCGCACCTCTATGGTTGTGTCAGGAAAGATGCTTTAAATGACATTTTAGGGAGGAATGGCACTATGAAAATACAGTTTCTGGGTACAGCCGCCGCCGAGGGCTGTTATACGGCAATGCTACCGGATATTTCCCTGAAAGCACCTGGGCGTATCTTAAGGGAATACCTTTTGATATTGTCAACCTAGATTGCACCATGGGAGCACCGGAGGATATCCCATCACATATGGGAGTTGAGGGCTGTACCAAAGCTCGGTAAGACTTTTGAAAATAGAATGCGCAGGCCGGGACACTCAGTTTGTGCTCACTCGCCTTTCTCACAACGGCGGGCTTTGTCATGAGGATTTAATTAAGAAGGCGGGAAAGGATTTTATTGTGGCGTATGACGGAATGACACTCCAATGCTAAGTAATCTTTAAGGAGGCAATTCATGAACCAGACAATAACCTTTTTTGGCGGCCTTAACACCATCGGTGGAACCAATGTCATGGTGGGCTGTGGGGATACTGCCATCGTCTTTGATTTGGGGCGGATGCCCACTGGATTTTTCTTTTGGCATACTGATGGCATAGCCCCAATGGGGGACAAAGCCCTGCGTCGGTATCTGCTGGGAAGAGATGCCATCCCCCTGCCCCATCTGTACCATCCCCGCTTTTTAGGTGATTTGACTGTTGATGAGATCGCATCCGTATGGGACGGGCACCCCTTCCCCTATTACCCCAACCTCTGCGCTTTTGTCAGTCATATTCACCGCGACCACATGGATTTTTTGCCCTTCATCTCCGACCGAGTACCCGTGTATATGCATAGGGATGCCCTCTCAGTTTACAGAGGAGCGGTAGCCGGAAGCCTGTTCCCCTCCACCCAAGCCCCCTTGGAGGGCCTTCGGGATAGCCAGCCGGTAACTTTGGCGGATGGTTTCTCTATAGAGGTTATGGAACTTGATCACGATACGCCTGGTTCCTCCGGTTTATTGATCCGCACCCCGGACAGCGTTATCTTTTATACAGGGGATTTTCGTTTTCACGGCCGTCATGCGGATCGGGTACACAACAAGATGATGGCCTTAGCTAAAGAAAGTGTCAGCCTTTTACTCACAGAGGGTACTACCTTGTCCTACGACTCTGTAGGTAAAGCTATACGCCCTACCCATGAAACAGAGGTAACCCTTCACTTTGATCAAATGCTTTCATCTGCCAATGGTTTGGCCTATCTCAATATCATGCCTCATAATTTGGAACGGCTGGCAGAACTGATTATGGTTACCAAAAAGCATGGCCGTAAGCTGGTTCTTAATCGGGCATTGAGCCTTCTATGGAGCACCGCTATCACGAAAGGCATCTCGGCCTTGGCCGGACATCCTGCGGTAAATGATGCCGAAACTGTGGTTGTTCTGGACGATGAAGCAAAGAAGGTTCTGATTAATCTGCCCTATGGCAAGGTTCTCTTGCGAGATATTGTTGAGAACAAAAAGGGATACGCTGTGTTTTTGCCTCAGGAACAGCTGTCTCTGATGATTGAGCTGGAACGGCTAGGGGAACAAGTGCATTCCGTTTATTTTCACGCCGATGGCTTTCCATTGGGAGACGACGATACCACCCTCCGCTATTGGCTGCGGGAACTGGAGGTGTCCTACCACTACCATCAGACCGGGGGCCACGCTACCTCGGATATGCTGACTCAATTTGTTCAAGCTGTCCAGCCAAGAGCGGTGGTGCCATTGCACAGTGCCAATCCGTCGCTGCTCAATTCGGGGAGCATTCCAAAGATCCTCCCTTACTACGGGCAGACATTTGATCTCACCTCGTTCAAGCATGCATAAAAGCTCAAGATAAAAAGCATTGGAAACTGAACAGCACCCCTAAAATCACGGATGCCACCACTTCAAGTGGTGGTTTGAAAACGTCCCTATAATGGGCATGGTACTGGCAACGCCTAAAGGGGCTTAATGGTCCACTTTATCTTCGAGTATATCTGCATCCTCTTGATTTTTGATGTATTCCGTTAATTTGCAATTAAAAGCAGCCTGTTTATGAACTGCTCCCTGTCAAGTAGACAGGAAAAATGGGAGAGGACAAAGGCACTGATTACAAAAAATCAAGAACAGGGAAAGGTAATTCACGAGATGTGCGATTGCGCCTGTATTTCATTTTCGCTACACCAAAGCGGTTATAAGCCTCGACAAAAACCTCAACTACCGCTTTTAGAGTTTCGAGTTTCCTTGCAAAACATCGGCTACCTCCACGCTGCTGCGTACCAGTTTCTTCAATTCTACCTTGATTACTTCTTCGTTTAGCTGTACAATCTTCTCGGACATGGGTTTCAGTCTCCTTTCAAAATGGTGGTGTCGTTACTCCCATTTTATCAGAGACTGAAACCTTATCCTTTCCTTATTTGCGAAACTTATTGTACCTTATCTCACGGAGGTGCAAAGTAATGGCAATATCCAACCAGAAAGGCGGGGTATCCAAGACAACCACCTGTATCAATCTCGGTGTCGGGCTTGTCCGGCAGGGCAAAAGGGTGCTCCTGATAGACGCGGATGCCCAGGGTTCTATGACCGCAAGCCTGGGCTACAGGCAGCCGGACAAGCTGCCGGTCACACTGGCGGCAATCATGGGGAAAATCCTGACGGAGAAGCTCCTCTCCCCAAGGGAAGGCATCCTGCATCACGCGGAAGGCGTCGATCTTCTCCCCGCCAATATCGAGCTGTCCGGTATGGAAAAACGCCATGAGCCGGGAGACTATTATGAGGCAATACATAGACACCATAAAACAGGAGTATGACTATGTGCTGCTGGACTGCCAGCCCTCATTGGGGATGCTGACCATAAACGCGCTGGCGGCGGCCGATTCGGTGCTGATCCCTGTACAGGCGCAGTACCTTTCCCTGAAAGGGCTGGAACAGCTTTTACAGACCATCGCAAAGGTGCGAAGGCAGATCAACCCACGGCTTGAAATCAGCGGTATCCTTCTCACAATGGTGGATGTCCGGACAAACTACGCAAAGGAGATTATCTCCTTATTGAAGGAAACCTATGGAGACAGGCTGAATATTTTCGCAGGACATATCCCCCTGTCCGTGCGGGCTGCTGAAACCAGCGCGGAGGGGAAAAGCATCTATACTCACGATCCCTCCGGCAAAGTCGCTGCGGCGTATGAAGCCCTCACAAAGGAGGTTCTGCGCGATGAGTAGCGGAGTGAGGAACATCACCCTGACCTCCTACGAAGATATTTTCAATACCAATATCTCCAATGGAACCCCCTCAAATGACGGCATAGAGGAGATACCGCTGGAAAAGCTATACTCATTTGAGAACCACCCCTTCCAGGTCAAGGATGACGAGGCCATGAAGGAGCTGGCTGACAGCATCCGGGAATACGGCGTGTTGGTTCCGGCTGCAAACTGGATCCAGCTTATCCTCTTCCTGCGGCATGCGCCTTTGACAGATGTGCTTTACTTCTTCTTGCTGCTTCGCGGAATAGGTGTAATTGAATGAATCCGATTTTTTTCCGGTTTGTTTGTGGTGGAATAACAACCTGCGTCCCGGGATTTACAACCAATTCAATGAATTCGTTTGTATCATAACCCCCGGTCGGCAAGTAAAGTCTCTGCAACAAATCCGCAAATCAACTTTCCGGCACATGCGCAATCCGCTGTGGTACCTGCTGTAACAAAGATTCTGACCGGCATACCATGTGCATCCACGGCCAGATGTTATCTTGGAGTTGAGCCCCCTTTTGTCTTTCCTATATGTCCTTGTCACGCCACGGCGCTCCGGTGCGCAATAGCCAAAACACAGCATTAATAAACAGTCTGGTATCCTGGGCGTTTCCGCCCCATGTTCCTATTGTCGACACAACCTAGAAACTATAGGATTAGACCAAACGGGAAAATGTAGCAAATATTCCCATAGCAGACGGAGTGTTTTTGTGTGGTTTTGGTGTTTCATGAACATTTTAGGCTTCTTCGGTATCCAAATTGCTAAACCACCAATGAATTGACAAGATGTTCTTTGTATTGTATAATAATAAAGCTGTTTATATATGCGAGTGTGCTGGAATCGGCAGACAGGCACGTTTGAGGGGCGTGTGTCCATGACGTACGGGTTCAAGTCCCGTCACTCGCACCAAACTTCCCTTAGACGAACCCTCGGGTTTGTCTAAGGGAATCGTTATTTTTGTATCCTGTGCGTTGCAATAGATGTCAAGGTGGCTTTCATCGCCATCGTATAGATAAATCTTGTTGACGAATGTATCCACCAAGGCACTACGATAGGAATTGTCGTTTACATCCCCGTTCTTAAACTTATCAAAAAAGAATTTCACCTCGTCAAATGTGAGTATAGGACTTATCATCTTTTCTCGTGCAAGCTGTGATTCAAGGTCAAGCTTTTCGGTTTGCCTTTTTTCTATTTGTGCCGTGATTACATCAACCGCCTTGCCTGTTTCAATGGCTTTAATCAGATTTATGGTTGCATCGTCGTTTTCTTTAATAAGCTTTTTAAGACGTTTCACGTTGCTGGTATTGCCCTCTTTCAAAGACAAATCGGAAATCTTCTGCGCAATCCTGTCGATATTTTCATCTGTTAATACAGCAAGAACATTTTGAACGACTAAATCCTCGATATAGGCTTTCTGCACCGATTTCTTCTTACAGCCGCCTTTTCTGCGTTGCGCTACACAGCCGTAATACTGATGGAATTTCCCCGTGTGCGATGTTCCGCTAAAGCCTGTCATAGCGGCTTCGCAATGTCCGCAAAACAGCTTTGTGGTAAGCAAATAATAATCTTCAACAGCCTTTGCTCTCGCAGGGGCTTTTTTGTTTTTCTCCATGAGAATTTGCGCCTGTTCAAAGGTCACATCATCAATGATGCGTGGAATGCCGTCAGGGATTTCCATATCGTTATATGTAAAAATCCCTTTATAACGCTTGTTGGTCAATATTAGCCTGATAGAATTTTTATTATAGGGGTTTCCACGGCTGGTTTTTATCTGATTTTCATTCAGATAGCGAATAATATCAGCCATTGTACTTCCGGCAAGATACATTTCAAAAATACGTTTGACAACCGGCGCGGTTTCTTCATCAACCATAAACTTTTTATCTTCCACCCTGTAACCCAAAGCAATACCGCCGCCTGTACAAAGACACTTTTGGGCATTGAGTTCAAGCCCCCGTCTTACCTTCTGCGAAAGCTCCTTGCTGTAATATTCTGCCATTCCCTCTAAAACGGCTTCCATAAGCACACCACTGGCATCATCCGAAATGTTCTCACGAGCAGATAAAACACGCACACCATTTTTCTTTAGTTTAGCTTTGTAGGTAGCGCTGTCGTAGCGATTGCGTGCAAAGCGGTCAAGTTGATAGACCAGTACCGCTGAAAATTGCCGTTTTGCACTGTCGGCAATCATGCGCAGAAATTCGGGACGATTATCGGCAGCGCCACCGGAAATAGCCCGGTCGATATATTCGGCCATTACTTTGTAGCCATTGCGTTCGGCATATTCATAACAGACTTTCAGTTGCCCCTCAATGCTTTGCTCGTTTTGTGAACTTGAACTGTAACGGGCATATATTACGATATTCACGATGTTTCACCACCCTTTGTTACCATATCAATCAGTGTTTGTTTTAGTTTCTCGTTCATGGGAGAAGATGAATCAAAACACATTTCAATAAATTGCTTAAACTGTTCGTTATCCTCCGAGTATTGCGGTACAAAGCTATACAACTTCCCCTGTGGCTTGTCCGTCCTTCCGAAAATATAATCCATCGACACATCAAAGTAATCAGCATACCACAAAAGTAATTCCAAAGGCGGTGTAGCTTGATCGTTCTCATAGCGATTTATACTTGATTGTGTCGAGCTTGCCAGTTCCGCAAGTTTCACTTGCGGTATTTTTATACTCTCACGGAGCAGTTTTATTCTCTGCGCAACTTCTTTCATATAGACGGCCTCCCATAATGGTTTATAATCATTATAACCCGATATAGGGAAATTGTCAATTCTAATATTGCATAATCAATTAAAATTAAAGCGGGTCTGCAAATTTCGTGCGCTATTGCCGCTATACATAGGAAATGCTCTGTGTTATAATAATCAAAAACTGTCGTAAATTAAATTATGGAGGGTTTGGATATGCCGAAAATTAAAAGTTGTCAATTCAATCACGATACCGCCTGTGTCGATTTAATTTTCGATAGTGGTGAGGTTATGGTTATAGCCGTTCGCAGCGCAATCTTGAAAACAACGTTCGCAAGCGCCTTGAAAAACGCTTCTCGCCCGAACAGGCCAGAGAGATTGCAAGAGAATTTATGATGTACGATAGCTGATAATAAACATAAATCAAGGGTATTACATATTGTAGATGTACTAACAATCCTTTTGGGGAGTGCAATCCCAAAGTCGCCATTGAAAAAGAAAGAAAATTGTGGTATAGTGTAAAATGAATTATTATGTGTGGAGGGAGGGTGTCGTATTGTGGTGTAAATCCTGTAATCGAGAGGCTTTTAGCGATGTTTGTGACATTTGCGGCAAGAAAACCGAATCCGATATACCTTCCGAAATCTATTGGTGCGGCGGTTGCCAAACGCCCATCGTGAAATACGCAAACGAGATCGACAAAAAGACCTGCCCTCTCTGCCAAGCAAAAACTGAATACCTTTGTGTAGATATTAGACCCGTCTTCCCCGAAGAACGGTTATTATTTGAAGTTTTAACGGCAAAACCGTTTGCCTATAAAGATAAAACAGTATGGGCTTGCGACAATCGCTATTACATAGATGGCAAGCCTAAGACACTAACGAAAGCGGTGTATGAAAAAACAGACATTGACAGAACCATTCGACTATTGAGTGAGAATGAGGCCGATAACACATATGACTATTTCAAAAGCTATATTGGGCGCTTTGTCTTAGCGAATAGTGGGAGGCTTAACTATTTGACGGACGAAGCGTTTTCTTTTGTGCGGGTGGCGGTGGAGAAATACCCGCGCGAAAATGTGGTTATCTCATTCTCGGGCGGAAAAGACTCAACCGTCACGCAGGATTTAGTTGTTCGCGCGCTAACCGACCCAAGCGTTGTGCATATCTACGGTGATACGACTTTGGAATTTCCGATGACAGATGACTATGTGAAACGGTTTAAGCAAGATAATCCGAAAGCGATTTTTAAGACGGCAAAGAACAAGGAACAGGACTTTTATAGCGTGTGTGAAGACATCGGTCCTCCGGCGCGAATGATGCGATGGTGCTGCTCCATGTTTAAGACCGGCCCCATAACGAGGGTTCTCACAAATCTTTATCGTGACAAGGAAATTCTCACTTTCTATGGCATACGCAAATGTGAATCGGTCAGCCGTAGCAAATATAACCGAATTGAGGATAGCGCCGACTCGGTGAAGATACAAAAGCAAACAGTGGCGTCACCGATTTTTCTGTGGAAGGATATTGATATTTGGTTGTATATATTGAGCGAGGGTATTGACTTCAACGATGCCTACCGCTTGGGTTATGACCGTGTTGGCTGTTGGTGCTGTCCAAACAATAGCGAACGGGCGCAGTTTTTGTCTAAGATATACATGCCGGAGCAGTGGAAACGATGGCATATCTTCCTTGTCGATTTTGCAGAACATATCGGAAAACCGGATGCGGAAGTGTATATCGACACGGGAAAATGGAAGGCAAGGCAAGGCGGTAACGGCGTATTGGCTGCCGAAGACATTAAAATTAAATTTACAAACTGTACCGCCGAGGACAACGCCAAAGTCTATCAGCTATACCGCCCTATTGAAAATACGTTTTATGAGTTGTTCTGCCCTTTTGGAAAAGTGTCAAAAGAACTTGGACGCAAGCTGATTGGCGAGGTGATTGTGTTAGATTTTGCGACTAATACGCCGATACTCTCCCTTCAGCCATTCAAGCAAGACGGTTATGAGTATTCGGTCAAGGTAAAGACCATGAACGTGAAGAAACATGACGATCTGCAACGTATGGTCGGCTATCAGATACGAAAATACAATGCCTGCCGGAAGTGCTTAAAATGCGAGTCGTTGTGTAAGTTTGGAGCAATCTCCATACATGGTGACGAGTACAGGATTGACGATACGAAATGCAAGCGGTGCAAGATGTGCGTCACGGCGAAATATCTTGAGGGTGGTTGTCTTATGACGAGTTATTTGGCGACTAAGGTGTAGAAAAGAGGATTAGGAGTTGGCCATATGAAATTTCGTGCGCATGAAACCTTTTTTATCAGAAAAGGGTGGCTATACAAGGGACTGAAAAACGTGAACCGCAAGGCGGACGTTTTCACCGATAACAAAACTCAAAACCCGATGGATACGCTTGGAATCGGCGCAAATATGGTTAAGTCGCTCCGCTATTGGCTGCAAGCCGTCGGTCTGACAATCGAGCCTACCTCCGGCACACGGTCGCAGGCATTTACGCCCCTCGGCGAGATTATTTGGGAGAATGACCGCTACATCGAGGAAATGGGGACGCTGTGGCTGCTCCATTACAAACTTGCCACAAATGAAAATCTGGCAACAGCATGGCACTATTTCTTTAACGAGTTTAGATTGAGTGAATTTAAGAAGGAAGACTTTTTGATAAGCATCAGCAACCATGTGAAGATGAAATACGGCGAGGATGTTGCCGCGAGTTCATTAGAGGGCGATTTTGACTGCATTATCAATACATATGTTTCAAGGATAAAGTCCAATCCCGGAAAGGTTCACCCCGAAAGTAACATTGATTGCCCCTTTGGGGAGCTTGGACTGATTGATATTGTCAGCAAAAAGGACAAGCTGTATAAGAAATGCGCCCCTAAAAAAGATACTCTTCACCCACTTATACTTTTGGCCGTTATATTGGATAACACTCCCGCTGATTCTCGGCAAGTACGCATTACGGCGCTTCAAAGCGATAGCGGTAACATCGGCAAGGTGTTCAATCTCGACACCGTTGCACTCACCAATTATCTTTACCAAATCGCCGGGCTTGGGCTTATCAAGGTAGTCCGAACGGCGGGGCTTGACGTTATAAATATCGTGACAGAGATGACCTTTGAGGATTGCGTCAGGCACTATTACGAACAAATAAATCAATGAGGGCGTGGTGATGGATATGCCAAGTGAACTCCAAAAATATATAACGCTTGCTGAAGGCTTTCAATACTCGGTCAACATCGCCTACGACTTAAACCGTGATGATAAAATCAAGACCTTTATACCCACCAATGCGGCGATGGAATTAATTGAGGATATTCTGCTGAGTACATATCCGAACTCCACCGACAGGGCAAGAG
>Ga0153949_1000953_pt1 | contig 10451 bp, 9 predicted proteins | sample TSNJ033MetaG_FD_104705 | JGI IMG/M metagenome (GOLD analysis project Ga0153949, IMG submission 104705) | Attine ant fungus gardens microbial communities from New Jersey, USA - TSNJ033 MetaG | ecosystem: Host-associated > Fungi > Mycelium > Unclassified | place: USA: New Jersey, Wharton State... | reverse complement strand
GTCATAGCCTCAGTTGATTTCATCAGATCCTTGCTCATAATACCTACATGCTTGAGAATTGGCAACTTGATATTCTCCATATAAAAATCCTCCTATTTCTCCCGTGAACGTTTCCATGTGTCAAAGTACACAGCGACTACTATAATGGCACCTTTAGCAACTAACTGCCAATTGTAATTAACATTCAGTAAATTTAAGCCGTTGCTAATGACCCCAATGACTACCGCGCCAATGATTGTTCCAATAATTGTACCTTTTCCACCATTAAAACTTGTACCGCCCAGAACGGCTGCTGCGATCGCATCGCCCTCAAAACCTTGGCCAATGGTGGGTTGCCCTGAATTGACACGTGCAGCTGTAATACATCCCGCCAGCGCAGTGATGACACCTGACATTATAAATGCCATTGTCTTGACTTTATTTACATTAATCCCGGAATATAACGCCGCATGTTTGTTGCCGCCGGTGGCATAAAGGTGCTTCCCAAAGCGAGTGCAATTTAGAATCAGTATAAGAATGGCAGCTACAACTACGATAACATACGTCTGTATGGGTATTCCAAAGAAACGCATATTCCCGAAGCTATAGAAGAATTCATTCGTTGTCTTGATACGCACTTCGCTTCCGCATAAAATATAGGCAAACCCTCGAATCACATTTTGCATACCCAAGGTAACAATAAAAGCCGGCATCCCTGTCCGTGTAATAATAAAACCGTTCATTGTCCCGATACATGCCCCGATCGCCAGGCAAATGCCCATTGCAATAAAAAACGGTATTCCCATACGTAAAAATAAGACAAAACAACAGCCTGTGAATGCAAGCCCCGATCCCACCGTCAGGTCAATTTCGCCAGATATTAAGACAAGCGTCAGCGCATAACCCAACAAAGCGTTGGTGGTGAGCTGTTTCAATAGATTTTGGATGTTGATAGGTAAGAAGAATTTATCTGAAATGAGGCTGAGCACGATGATCATAAACGTAACAGCCATGGCTACGCCACCATAGGCTGAAAATGCAGCACGCGCTTTCTTTTTTAATTTAACGCTTCTTGTATTCATCCCGCAGAACCTCCCGTAGCATAGTACATTATATGTTCCTGTGTCGTATCCCGCTGCTTTTCATCTAGAATCTTCACGAGACGGCTCTCATGCATAATTGCAATCCGGCTGCTCAAATTCATAATCTCAGGCAATTCCGAAGATACCATTAATATTGAATACCCCTCCGTTGCCAGATTATCAATAATTTCATAGATATCTGCTTTTGCACCCACATCAATGCCTCGCGTTGGTTCGTCCAGAATTAATATTTGGGGGTTGGTGGCCAGCCATTTTGCTACAACAACCTTTTGTTGGTTGCCACCGCTCAGATTAAAACAATGTTGATCAGGACTTGACATCTTGATGGCTAGCTTTTCAGTATATCTGCCGATAATCTCTTCTGCTTTTTTTGAATCATAGCGCAGCGCCCGCAAGATTTGATCCAGCACCTGTATCGTTATATTCTCAGCTACGCTCATCCCCAAAACAAGTCCATGAATTTTTCGATCCTCCGGTACCAGTGCAAGCCTGTTCGCAATCGCATCTCCAGGTGATCGAATAACGCATTTTTTTCCCTCTAAAAATAGCTCTCCTTGTTGGATTTTATCGATACCGAAAATTGCTCGTGTCAGCTCCGTCCGTCCGGCGCCCATTAACCCGTAAAACCCAAGCACCTCGCCCCGTTTTAAATCAAAGCTGATATCATGAATGTATTTATTCGTAAAGTGCCGCACCGATAAAATCGGATCATTGCCCTCTTTCCGCTTGGCCACATAAATATCTTTCAATTCACGCCCGACCATATCATGGATGATATCGTCGTAAGTGATTTCAGATGTTATGTTGTTACTGATTAATTTTCCATCTCGTAATATCGTAATGCTATCAGATATTTTTAGGATTTCATTCATGCGATGAGAGATATAAATAACAGCTATACCCCGTGTTTTCAGCTCCGCAATTCGTTCAAGAAGAGCGGATGCCTCCGATTCTGTCAATGCAGCTGTAGGTTCATCCATAATAATGATTCGTGCATCAAAATAAATGGCTCTGGCTATTTCAATAATTTGTTTTTGCGCAACGCTCAAGGACGATACCAACGAATCCGCTGGCAAATTCACGCACAGCAACGCAAGCAATTCCTGCGCCTTTTCCTCCATTGTTGGCATGTCGATTGCTCTAAATTTATTCGTTAACTCATTACCTAGAAATATGTTTTCGGCAATTGTCATGTCTTCGGCCAGATGTATTTCCTGATGAACCATGCGAATACCAAGCTCCTGAGCGTACTTTGGGTTCTTTATAACAACAGGTTCTCCATTGATTTCAATCGTTCCTGAATCCATGGTATATACACCAGCAAGTATTTTTATTAAGGTTGATTTGCCTGCCCCATTTTCACCGATTAGTGCACGCACCTCACCTTTATGAACTGAAAACTGCACGTCCTCTAAGACGGATACACCGAAAAACGATTTGCATATTTTCTTCATGCTTAAAATGCAGTTGTCGTTCATAGTGAGTCTTCCTCTCCTGATATTGATTGATTTTTTAGTGGAGCCTAATGTCGTTATGTTTACATTAGGCTCCATAAGCAAATATGCAGAGATTCTTAGTCATAGTCTGACAAGTTGTCAACAGTCACGAGTTTAATCGGCACCCCAACGTGCTTTTCAGCTGGTCCCGGCTCTCCGTCAAGACATTTATACGCATATTCGATCGTAGTGGCACCAATGTCGTATGCCAGTTGGTCGATGGCTCCGTCCAGATTCCCTTTTTCAATCTCTTCACGCAGATCATCGGTAGCATCAACTGTCGTAATCAGTACATCTTCCATTTTGTATCCGGCATTCGTAAAGGCTGTAATAGCCGCAAACGCGCCGTTCGCAGTGAAGGACCAGAATCCCTTAGCGTCTGGATTGGCAACCAGCATGCTTTCAATAGCGGAAAGGCATGTTTCCGGGTCGGTTTCGCAGTCGGTATTTGCCACTAATTTCAAAGTTGAATTCAAGGCTAACCCTTCCTTAAAACCTTTAAGCCGCGTTTGACCCAGGTTGTTTCGATCCCAGCAAAGAGAAATCACTTCTGATCCATCCGGTAAATTTTCAGCGAGATACTTTCCGCATTCATAACCACATCCATAGTCATCCGAAGTTATGTTTGCATAGCATAAATCCTTATATTTATCAGAAAGGTATCCCTCGAAAACAATCAGCTCAACACCAGCTTCCTTCGCCATTTCAAAATATGGCCGGATGACATCTTCATCGGTAACCACGGAGCAAATGATATCACAATCCTGTGCAAGCAAATCCTCAAAGCACTTTGTAAAACGCTCCATATCGTCGTTGTGGGACAGTATGATAATCTCATCCCCCGGTCGAATGGAATTCTGTGCACCCTCGGCTAAATCCAACCAAAACTGCCACTGTAGCACGGAAGTTAAAAAGCCGATCTTTCTTCCTGTAACATTTACCTCACCGTCGGAACTCTCCGGACTCTCGGCAGAAGTCTCGTCCACTCGCGAAGCTTCGGACGAAGCCGTGGATGTGGCTGTGGAAGACGAACCACCGGAACAGCCTGCCATCAACCCCAGAATCATTACAAATACCAATGTATAGCTGACTATCTTTTTCATATGTTCCTCCATTTCTTTGTCAAGGTTTTTTTGTTCTGTTTTTATCATGCATGCATCAATATGTATTTTCACTAAAGAACAAATCTTCATCCATTGGTTGGGATAGAACTGTTGCCGCTGCGTCAATCATAATGTTCGCGCCCGATATACAATGCGTCTCGTCACTGGCTAAAAAAACAGCGGTTTGTGCGATATCATTTGGGTCAATCAACTTACCCATTGGATTGCCGCGAAGTGAACGAGCCTTATTTGCATCATCCATTGCAGTACCAGGCGTATCGGCGATATAAGGTGATATGCTGTTACAACGAACACCAAAGCGCCCCAGTTCATTCGCTACAGTCATCGTGAGGTTTACAACGGCGGCTTTTGACGGCCCATAATGTGTATTCCCATAAATGCCAAGGGAAGCGGCAGCGGATGCCATATTGATAATAACCCCTTTGCTCTTAACCAGCTCGGGCGTCGCATGATGGATCCCCAGCCACACGCCTTTGAGATTGACGGCAATATACTTGTCAAACAATTCCTCTGGCATATGTGCGATATCCCATTTGACATCGCCCTGAATTCCCGCGTTATTAAATAGCACATCAAGCTTACCGTACTCCTTGACTGTCGTCTGTACCATGTGTTTTACTTCATCGGACTTTGTGACATCCACCTTGACATAAAGTGCATCGCCACCTGCATCCTGAATTTGATTCACAGTTGTCTCCCCGTTGATTTTGTCTACATCTGCAACAACCACCTTTGCACCCTGTTTTGCAAATTCAATGGCTGCAGCCCGTCCAAACCCAGATCCGGCACCCGTTATAATTGCTACTTTACCTTTTAAACGACCCATTTATATGCCTCCATATCATTTTTTTAGTTTACTATTCATCATTGAAAGCAATGTCTCCGCTGCTAACCCGGCAAATTTCCTGTCATTAATATTCCACGGTGATTCCACGAGCTGCACGTTTTCATTGACTAAATTCCTGCGAAATACATTGAAAAGAGTCTCATCTTCCTTCGGCCCCCAAAACGGTTCTCCCGGTAAATCCATCGACGAGATCCCCCCCAATGGCAGCAGTAATACGGTTGGTGCGGTGACGCTGTTTAATTTGCTGCAGATCATGTTTGCTACAATGCGGTTCTCATCAACAGATGTACGCATAAGTGTAATCGCGGGATTGTGACAATACAGCTTGCGCGTATGGTATTTCTCTGGCACTGTATTTAAGGGACCGAAATTCACCATATCTACCGCGCCGACAGATACGACCAATGGTATTCCTTTTTTACTTGCAGTCTCCAGGCGGTGAGGACCTGCTGCCATGATGCCTCCCGCTGCCACATCACAAAACTCTGTTGTTGTCAAATCCAGTACACCGGAGAAATATCCTGCATCAATGAGACTTTCCATTGTATCTCCGCCATTCCCTGTTGCATGGAAAACCAGCACATCATAACCATTTTCTTCAAGTATCTTCCGTGCGGCATCTACGCACGGTGTTGTCACACCGAACATACTGGCTGCCACCAATGGCCTTGCCTTTTCATCCATGGTTGTATCCACGTCCAGCATTCCACAGATTGCACTTACTGCCATATCCAGTTGCCGCTTCAGAATATGGTTCAGGCCGGATACATCAACGATGGAAGGCATCATGATGATATCACTGCTGCCGACAAACGCAGAGACATCCCCACCGGCCACCGTCGAGACCATCAGCTTGGGTATGCCGATTCCGAGAGCTCGCATACCAGTGGTAACAACAGCGGTTCCCCCACTGCCGGCAGCTGCTATGACCGCATGAATTTCGTTCCTCTCCAGCAGTTCGGGCAATAATTTGCTGAGTCCTTGGGCCATCACTGCCATTGCGTTTCCGCGGTTCTTGTGCGCGGTCAGATCGTCTATTCTTTTTCCAGCGGCATTCGCCACGACCTCATTGGATATATCCGGATGAAAACCAGGGCTGAAGACACCGCAATGAACCGTAAGGGTTCCAAAGCCCCTGTTTTCTATTTTACGCCGGATATAGTCATATTCTTGCCCCTTTGTATCCAGAGTGCCTACAATAGCAACCGTTTTCACAACAGCCCTCCTTGTCAGCTCTTCATAATTGCATCCAATGTCTCGCCCTTTTCTTTATTTACGACTGTTCGCAATGTCTCTACTGCTCGCTTGAGCCCCTCGTTGCGAGACATATACATATCTTCATACTCTATACTGATCACATAGTCGTAACCGATTGCGGACAATGCCATCATAATGTCTTTCCACAATTGGGGATCGCTGCCATAGCCCGGCGGACGGAATGTCCACGGTCTGTGAAGAAAATCCTCAAAACCCGTTGTACTCAATATCCCGTTTACGCGCACATGGGGAGCATTGATGTATACATCCTTCCCATGCACATGTGTAATTGCGTTGCCCAGGGCCACAATCGCTTCGAACGCATTGACACCCTGCCAGACCAGATGGCTTGGATCAAAATTGCAGCAGATTTCGCGTCCGACCGCATTACGCAGGCGCAATAATCCCTCCACATTAAAGACCGCCATACCGGTATGCATTTCCATACCAATCTTGTCCACGCCATGCTCCTTTGCAAAACGTGTTGCTTTACTCCAATAAGGGATTAACACGTCCTCCCACTGATATTTGCTGGCGCTTTGAAAATCACCAGGCCATGGGTTCACAATCCAATTGGGTACCATATCTGTTTCACATCCACCCGGACAACCGCTCATCACATTGAAACGGTCAACATGCAAACATTCGGCCAACCTGCATGCATTCTCAAATTCCGCGTTCTCCTGTTCCGCAATCTCTTTTTTGGGGTGTACAGGATTGCCATGTACAGAAAAAGCGCTGATCGTAACATCATATTTCTTCAGCAGCATTTGGAATGCCTTAAGTTTAGACTTGTCAGATAACAGTTCAGCCGGCCTGCAATGAGGTCCTTTGGCAAACATGCAGCCAACACCCAGCTCTATGATATGTACATCTAGTTTCTTCGCCTGAATTAATAATTCCTCTAGCGTGTGTCCTTCATAGATGCTTGTATAAATCCCAATTTCCATGCAAACCCCCTTTCAGTTTCCTAACAGACTCCAGTCGAACACGACCCCTAAATGCTTCCTGGGATCCTCAATCAATGTTTTATACATTGTGTCCGCATCTGCCGGCGATACAATATCGGTGGTCATATCCCTTACGTTGATTCTCCCATCACGGAGCAATTCAAAAATAGTGTCATGTACATCGTCCAATGTGGTCGGGTAAAAGGGATTTGGCCCATTCGTTGACATCATATCAATCCAAATACCGATAATTTTTGTATAGGCCCTTCTTGCGCGGTCTGTATAAATCATGGAGTCTGCATCAGCTGGATCACCGACAATCACCAATGTACCGTCGCCGCGAGCCAACTCACAACCGGTGACAATGCCCATGAACCCATCGGTTGTGTCAATGACACTGTCCGCCATCTTACCATCCGTTAATTCGTGCACATCATCCCAGATCTCTTCTGCGGTCTTGGCAAATGTATGGGTCGCTCCAAACTTCCTGGCAATTTCTGCACGCTCGGGTATGGGATCTACGCCGATAATTCTGCGAGCGCCCATGTGTTTTAAAAACTGTACCGTAGTAATACCAAATATGCCCAGTCCCATAACCACCACGGTGTCCGTTACTTTAACTTCAGCCTTCATAGCCGCAAATAATGCACATCGCAAGATTGTCATCCAGCAAGCCTCCTGTGTTGTCACACCAGTCGGAATCTTTGTCACACTATACTGCCAGCTTTCTTTGCCGGGACTTGGATCCGCTATGCCGTTTGGAACAACATTGAAATATTGCTTGTGGTTTTGCCATACATACACCAGATCTCCTACTCTGTAATCTGTCACATCATTACCGATATCTATGACCTCGGCAGCCATACAATAACCATACGTAATCGGTTGCAGCAGCTCCGGATTTCTATGCATGGACGGGCTGAATTTTCTCCGGTAGGATATCTTTTCTGTTCCTGCACTGACTGCCGAGTGCTTCGCCTTGCAGCGGATTTCATTGGATTTCAGCGGTTCCAGCGGCACAGTGTCAAGTCTGCAATCACATTCATTGTGAAAGCGCAATACCTTCGATTCGGTAACCATACACACAACCTCCTCTTATACTTGAATGTTTTTGAAAGACTGGGTTTGTTCAGTAATTCCTTTTTCTGTTGCGAGTCGTTCAATACTGGAAGCACCGAAAAATCCGTGCACACCGGTCGTATTTTTCAAAATATATGCAACATTATCCACTTTTGCAATTGATCCTCCATGACATATCACCAAAATGTCCGGGTTAATTTCCTTTCCTGCATCTGCGATCTGTTGCACTTTTTCCACACACCCATCCAACGTCAAGGCTGTTTTTGCACCAATTGATCCGCTCGTTGTAAGTCCCATATGTGCTACGAGCATATCGGCACCCGCCTTCGCCATTGCTCTCGCTTCAGTAGCACTAAACACATAAGGACAGGTAAACATATCAATCTCGTGGGCGGAGCGAATCATATCTACCTCCAGATTGAATCCCATATTGGTCTCTTCCAGGTTTGCGCGCAAATTGCCATCAATCAACCCCACCGTAGGAAAGTTCTGTATGCCTGAAAAGCCCTGCTTCTTCAGGTCCTTTAGAAACACATCCATAATCCGAAACGGATCTGTTCCGCACACGCCCGCAATAACCGGCGTGTTTTTAACAATGGGCAAGACCTCCTGCCCCATTTCCACGACAATCTTGTTCGCATCACCATAAGGCATTAGCCCAGATAGCGAGCCGAGTCCTGCCATCCTGAACTTACCGGAGTTATAGATTATGATTATATCAACGCCTCCGGCTTCCGCAAATTTTGCTGTAATTCCAGTGCCTGCTCCCGCTCCAAGTATGATGCGCCCCTTATATATTTCGTCGCGCAAACGTTTATTGATTTCTGTTCTTGATACTGACATGACACCTCCTAAACCTTATGAAATTTTTATATCCGTGATCTCATTATAGCGGATATGCATATGGTTTAACATGTGGTGGTTTGTTCACTTCATGTGTTTTTATGTCCATCAGCTCAAATTTCTGTTCACTTTACCTCAATTTCACGCAAGGAATTACGAAATTCGTTTGGTGATATATTTTTCAGCTTTTTGAACGTCTTACTGAAATGCGCATAATCTTGAAATCCGACAGAAGATGCAATCTGCATCAACGACATATTGTAATGAGACATCATCTCAACTGCTTTATTAATTCGGAAACGGGTTACATAGTTTGTGAAGGTACACCCTACCTCTCTATGAAAAAGACGACTTAAGTACGAATGAGACACATGAACCACATCAGCCAAATCTGTAAGATAGATTCCATGCATATAATTGGTCTGGACATACTCCTTTACAAAATCAACGTAGCCATAATGGTTTAGTACCCCCTCTAACATGTGAGTCAGCAAAGCGCTTTGTTTAGATTCTCCCATGGCAATGAATTCCCTGGTGATACCGATAATCGCCTTTTCCGGAGGTGTGCGTTCAAAAGTGGAACCACCAATATAACCGTTTGTTGATGTGTTATCATACATATATTTCACATCAGCAGGCGTGTTGATGTACCCACCGTAAACAAGCTTAAATACCCTTGAATCCCATTGATCACATACATGAAATATTTCGTTTGCCTGTTTTGCAGAAGCCTCTAACGACAAGACATATTTAGCCCCAAGTGTACCTCCCCGCGTAAAGCCAAAGTTTACGCAAATAGCATCAGCACCGGCTTCCAGCATTTTTGCTGCCTGATCCGGTTGATAAACAAATGCCACAGTAAACAATCCCTTTTCTCTTGCGCATCTGATAATGTTTACTTCTTTATCAAAAGTAATTCCACTTTCCTCCAAACTCTCGCGAAACTTTCCATCGATTACACTTATGGTTGGATAATTATTCACACCGCTAAATCCCTGTTGAATGACATAGTCGATATATGTATCACATTGAATCATTGGATCTGTTGCACACATCCCAAACACCACTGGATTATCACGTACAATCGGTAGAATTTCTTTTGTGCCATAATCCATAACCATTTCATTGCAATTTGCATATGGCATAAGACCTGCGATAGAACTTCTACCCATAAGTCGAAACCTCCCTGCATTCAGGGCAAGTATCAAGTCGGCGCCACCATCGACTGCATATTTTGCCGAACTTCCAGAACCTGCTGCGATCCCAATGATATGTCCATTTGCTCTAAGAGATTTCTCAAGCAGTTTTATTGTTTTTTCACGATTCATAGTTACTCCCTTCGATACGATGAATAAAAATTCCGTGTGTCATCATCAGCAATTGCATAAACACCAAGGTGAATTTAACTAATATCAGTCTATGTTATTGCAACATTCTTGTCAATATATACAAAAGTTCTTTAATTTCCAAAATTTGTATGAGTTAGGAGTTGTCTGCCAGTACCTCCATTGTAACGTTAGTTTACTCATGCAGACCCAAGCACATACAACAAACAGGCCTGGGGATTTCTCCTCAGACCTGGACTTTTTACTTTTCTATTCTTCTATTCTTTACTCTTCTACTGATTCCGCTTTTTAACTACCGGATAATTGGAAACAATATCCTGATAACGAAAGCACCCTTCCACATGATCATTAATGATACCGCAGGCCTGCAGGTGGGAATATACCGTTACCGAACCCAGATATTTAAAGCCTCGCTTCTTCAAGTCT
>Ga0153949_1000941_pt1 | contig 10488 bp, 7 predicted proteins | sample TSNJ033MetaG_FD_104705 | JGI IMG/M metagenome (GOLD analysis project Ga0153949, IMG submission 104705) | Attine ant fungus gardens microbial communities from New Jersey, USA - TSNJ033 MetaG | ecosystem: Host-associated > Fungi > Mycelium > Unclassified | place: USA: New Jersey, Wharton State... | reverse complement strand
TGAGGATATCCTTTATGGAACAGCGGGTCGGTGAACCACCGGTTATGATACCCATCCTGACGCTTCGCGGCCAGAATATCACTTTGTGTAGCGGCGTGTGGGTAAGCCGGGCTGAAATTGTTCGCAATGCCGATTTTGCCGGGCAGGTTCATGGCGCGGAACGCCTGCACCGCCGCGCCGTGAGCGCGCATCAGGTTGTGCCCTGCCAGCAGGGAGGCTGAAAAGTCGCGCAGTCCCGGCGCATGCCTTCCGCCGACATAACCGGCCATGGTAAATATGTAGGTCTCGTTCATGGTGATCCAAACGCCGGTTTCTTTGCCAATTGCGTTATAAACCGCGGACGCGTAATCGGAAAACCACCCGGCGCTGTCCCGGTTGCACCACCCGCCAAGATCCTGCAATGCCTGTGGAAGATCCCAGTGGAACAAGGTGACGCAGGGTTCGATCCCGTTTTCCAGCAGGCATTCGACGACCCTTCGGTAAAAATCGATCCCCTTTTGATTCGGCTTGCCCTTTCCATCGGGAAAAACGCGCGGCCAGGCGACGGAAAGGCGAAGGCTTTGCACGCCCAGCTCCTTTGCCAGACCGATATCCTCGGGGTAGCGATGGTAGAAGTCGCAGGCGACGTCCCCGTCCGCGCAATCCTTTACGCGGCCGTCCCGGATATGGGTATACCGGTCCCATATGCTTTCGCCCCGGCCGTCCTCCCGGACGGCCCCCTCGATTTGATAGGACGCCGCCGCGGCGCCCCAGGTAAAGTTCTCGGGAAATAAAAGCTTATTCATAAAAACGCCCATTCCTTTCGATGTGCCGGCGCTATCCCTTAACCGCCCCGAAGCTCAGGCCGGCGCCAAGGTTCCGGTGCACCAGAATTGAAAAAATGAGAGCGGGAAGGAGCACCAATATGCCGGCCGTGGCCATCATATGCCATTCGATTCCGGTCTCCCCCATATACATGGCCATGGATATGGGCAGCGTCTTGGTGCGGACCCCGCCCATGATCATCGCGAACAGGAACTCGTTCCAGCTAAAAATCATGGTGAGCACGCCTGTCGCGGCCAGTCCGGCCTTGCTCATGGGGATCACGATCCTCGCGAGGCTGCCGACCCGGCTGCATCCCTCGATCCAGCTCGCTTCCTCAACGGCCAGGGGCACTTCCTGGAAAAAACCCCGCATCATCCAGACCACATAGGGGATGTCCATGGCGAGGTGTAAAAGAATCAGACCCGGCAGTGTGTCGTATAAGCCAATCTTCCTATAGATCATATACATTGGGATCACGGTGGCTACCGGCGGCACGAAACGGCTTGCCAGCATAAACATGGCCATGGCATTGCCGCCCCGCAGATTTCCCCGTACCAGCGCGTAAGCCGCAAGAACGCCCAACACAACGGACACGCTTGCGGATACCAGCGTAACAACCAAGCTGTTGCGCAGGCACAGCATAAAATCGCCGCGTGATAAATAGGAAACGTAGTTGCTGAAGTCTATAGGCGGGAAAAAAACAGGAGGCTGCGCAAACGCCATGCGGTAGCTTTTAAAGGATGTGATCAGCGTCCAAAACAACGGGAAAAGGAATATCAGCGCCATTGCCGAGGCAAACAAATAACAAATTACCTTCAATACAACCTTGTTCTTTTTCATCTGCGTCAGTCCTCCTTCCTGAACGTCTTTCGCAGGATCAGCATTGCCAGCACCATCAGAATGGCGAACATCAGCACCGACAGGCTGGACGAAAGACCAATATTATATTGTTGGAAAGCGTATCTCCAAATGGAGATTGCCATGGTTTCGGTGGCGATACCGGGGCCGCCCTTGGTCAGGGTGAAGATGGAGTCAAATCCGCGGAAAGCCCATGTAAAGCGGAATATGGCCGCGATTTGGATCAGCGGCAGGATTGTGGGCAGCTTGATATGCCAAAAAATCTGCACCGCGTTGGCGCCGTCGATCCGGGCGGATTCAACCGGCTCCATATTCATGGACTCCAAGCCCGCCAGGCACAGGAGGAATACATAAGAGGTCCATTGCCATACATCCACCATAATGATGGAGGCCATGGCCCAGCGGGGGTTGCCGAACCAGTCCGGGGCGGCAATATTCATTTGGGATAAAATATACCCGACAATGCCGAGCTGGTTATTAAATAAAAATTTCCAAATAACGCCGACGACAACGGACGAGAGCATCATAGGGGCAAAGATCGCGATACGGTAGAAGGACTTTCCCGTTTTTATCTGGTTTACAATCAAAGCGGCCAGCAGCCCAAAGACCACGGACGCGGAGACAGATACAACCGTATAAAACACGGTGTTGCCAATAGAGGTCAGCACCGCCTTGTTGGTAAACATCTCAATATAATTGTTTAAGCCGTTAAAAAAGGCAAACTGGGGCTTATTTAGCCGGTAGTCCTGAAAGCTGAGAAAAAACGCGTAGCACAGCGGCACAACTGTCATTGCGAACACGATAATCAGGGACGGCATTAAAAAACTGTACAACAGGAGAGTATCCTTACTCGCTCTCTTGTTTTTTTTCGGAGTCTGCAAGAGCGTCATATCTTATCATCACCTCGCTTGTACATATCCTTAAGATGGGCGAAAGCCCAACGCGGACGGCCCTTGACCTGTTGGCCGCCCGCGTTAATCCGGTTAATCAGTTAAACGCTTTAGAGAACCGCGTCAATCTCCTTTTTGGCCGAGTCGAGAGCCGCCTGCGGGGCCTCGGAGCCGGTAAGCGCGTTCTGAACGTGAGTTGCGAGAACCTCCAGAATGGTGGACCACTGCGAGGTCTTCGGAGCGGCAAAGGCGCCCTTTTCCGCCGTGGCGTTCATGGTTTCAAACAGCGGGTATTTGGCGGACAATTGCGGGTCGGAAAGCAGGGACGTGCGGGAGGGGGCGATGCCTCCGTTTGTTTTTTCAACGAGATCCGCAAGTTTTTCCTTACTCATGAGATATTGAAGAAGCGCCCAGCCAGCTTCCGGCGTTTCGCAGCCATTGGTAACCGCCAGCGTCCAGGTGTTCATAAAAGCGCCGCGGGTGACCTTTTCGGGCAGCGGGGCAAAGGCGATATCATTGGGGAATTGTGATTTTTCAGGATCCGTCACGTTGCCCACCTGGGTGTTTACCATAATCTCCGTCATGGTATTGCCCTGCGCAAGGAGCACCGCGGATTCATCCCAGTGGCGCGACAGGGAGCCTTCCACGCCGTAGCTGTTCAGCTCGATCAGGAAATTGAGGGCCTCCAGCGCCTCGGGGGAGTCCAGCAGGCAAGTTTTCGCGTCGTCGGATAAAAGCTTCCCGCCAAAGGCCACCAACATGCTGTTGTATACGTCCGGCAGGCTGGTCTTGCTCATAGACATACCGATCCCCTTGACGTCGCCGGTATTTTGCTTGGCAAGGTCCAGCAGATCATCCCAGGTCGCGGGAGGCGTGGGGAGAAGGTCGCTGCGGTAATACAGGATCGTCGCGTTAAATTTCCAGGGTAAGGCAACCAGCTTGTCGCCGTCGGAGCAGGCCTCCTGCAGCGATTGTGGAATATCGTCGATATCGAATGTGGGATCGTAGGCGGTGGGGTTTGCGATGCAGGCGCGCAGGTCGGCCAACCAGTCGCCCTCTGTAAACTCAGGCAGCCAGTAATCGGGTGTGGCGATAATATCGTAGCTGCCGCTTCCGGCGGAAAGATCCACCACGATTTTATCGTGGAGCTGGCTAAAGGCAACCTGCTCCATCGTTACGTTAATTCCTGTTTCTTTGGTAAAATCGGCAAACTGCTCGTTCATCCAGTCGGCGTCGTAGCCGGTATGGCGCAGCATGACAAGGCTTTCGCCGGCATAGGCCATCGGATCATATTGCTCCTGCCCGGCAGAGGACTCCGGCGTCTGCGACTGCGACGCGGCGGAAGACGCTTCAGACACGGCGGCCGGCGGCTGATTCGTTGCGCACGCGGCAAACAGGCTCACGGTCAGGCACAGCGCAAGGATTAGGCAAACATTTCTTTTCATGATTTATCCTCCTCGTTTATGTTTTTATTCTTCCAGCTTTTTGTCCTCATTATCATAGCATTCCGCGCTTGCCAATGTTGCGCCCGCAAACACGGTTTATGCGCCGTTCAGGATAGATGAAAAATTCTTCTCGCGTTTTCATAATAAATTTTGGCGCGTGTGGAGTCGGAGATGTCCGCCGCATCCACAATCATTTTGTCATAAGCTATTTCGTAATAGGGGTAATCGGTTCCGAATACCAGCTTGTCCTCGCCGGCTTCCCTGACGGCGTTTTCAATGGGATTCAGGATGTAATGCGTACATGCCGTGTCCATATAAACGTTGTCAAAGCGGGACGACAGATCCCGGGAGCTGTTGGACTGCACCGTATCCCGCATGGACGCGGCGTTGATAAACGTCAGATCCGGGAACATGGCGGCCAATTTGCCCAGCATGAAAAGCGGTTCAAGCACCGAAAAATGCGAGGTGTGCATCAAAATCACCGCGTTTCTGTCGCGGGGAACCGCCTTAAGGAATTTGATCATGGCGGGATTGTCCATGGTCACGCCGGTTTTATCGTTATTAAACATAAGCCCTTGCAGGTTCAGCTCGTCAAAAATGCGCTTGACCTCCGGCAGGGCCGCGTCCCCGTGGCGGGGATCCACAGTCCCCAGGCCCGCCAAAAAGCGGCCGGGATATTTTTTCAGGGCGGCGGCGACGATATCGTTTTGTTCCGCGCTGCTGCGCACGCCATACGGCAGCGGGAACGCGGGAACGGGGGAAATCACCGCGTAGTCAATGCCGTTGCCGTCCATTTTTTTGATTGCGTCTTCCGCCGTATATTCCCCCGCGAAGCTTTTGCCGATATGTACATGAACATCAATAATCCCGCGCATCGCTTATGCCTCCTTGCCGTAAAAAATAGAGTGAAAGGTATTGTAAAAGATATTCTCCTTGTCCTTTTGGGTGATGCCGGCTGTCTCAACCAACACCTTGTCCAGGCACAGCTTGCCGAAATACGGGTTGTCCGTGCCGAACGCCATGCGGTGGGAGCCGACCGCCTCCACCACCCGCTCAAGGATCCGGCTGTGGTGGAAGGCGTAGCACGTATCGATATACAGGTTCGGATACCATTTTGCCAGCTCAATAATAGCGTGGGTCTGGTTAAGCGTCATCAGCGGGTGCCCCATCAGGAAGGTAACGCCGGGGAACGCGTCCGCCAGCCTGCCGACCATAAAGGGCGGCTCCAAATCGGAATGAAAGGCGGTGTGCACATTGACGACGGCGCCCGGAAACTCCGAGATCTTTTTTATGATTTCAAACATGATAGGGGCGTCCACCTCCACGCCGTTAAAATCATTGTGAAACATAATTCCGTCCAGCTTAAGCTCCCCGAGGGCATGCTCCACCTCCTCCAGGGCACCGGCGCCGTGCTTGGGCTCGGCCACGCCGAGCGCGAAGGGGAACCGGGCGGGATTTTCCTTTTTGATCCGCGCTACCTGCCCGTTCATTTTCTTTGCGCTGATAACGCCTTCGGGATCCTCAAAGCCCGGTATCGGCGAGATAACGGCGCCGTCAACGCCGGCGGCGTCCATTCTTGTCAGCACGGCGTCCACACTTCCCGCCACGTATAGTGTGGAGCTGTTCCCGACATGTACGTGAACATCGATGATCTTAGTCACGAAAACCGACCTCTTTTCTCTTTGCGTTGTACCTTGGCTCGATACTTAGTTTACTCATTAAATTAAGTACCTTACGCATAATATATCACTTCATCTTCTGAATGTCAATAGTAGACGAAAAAAATATTTATTTTCCAATTTAATTATGATAATTGGGATATATGTCTTGAAGCCATTAAATTATAAAGAGACTTATTGACTTTGAGATAGTTTAATGATAAAATTATAGACATACTATAGAAACTGGGGATGCGTATGAAAAACAATCACTCCTTGACACAAGCAATGATTAAGGAAAGAAATAAAAAAACGATCATAAAGTCGCTGTGGCAGAACTACCCCAATTCCAGAACCGGCCTTGCCAGCGCTACCAAGCTCAACAAGGCGACCATTACCAATTTGATCGGGGAGCTGGATCGGGAGAAGATCATTGTCGAGGTGGGCCAGCAGGATGTGGGGATCGGCAGAATACCCACCTTGATTATGCTGGACAAGGCCTATGGGCTCTGTGCCGGCGTGGCGCTGAGTCCCAATTATAAGATAACGGTGGCCATCAGTAACATTTATGCCGAGATCCTTTGGGAGACAACGGAGGCCTATGCCAGGGATTTGGCCCCCTTCGACCTTTTGGAGCTTGTTTCCAAAATTTTAAAAGAAGGAATTTCGGCCTGCGCCCACATCTCGGAAAACCTGTTGGGGATCGGCGTCAGTATCCCGAAGATGGTCCGCAGTGAAACGGGCGACATGTTCGACGTTCAGCAGGGCGAGTTGGTTAACGTACCTGTGGCAGACTTTTTAAGGCAGCGGTTTCGTGTGCCTGTCTACGCGGATTCCGTGGCCAACAATTCACTGACCGGCGAGTACTGGTTCGGCGCGGCGCAAGGATATTCGCAGTCTTTACTTTTATTTATCGGCTACGGGATCGGCGTGAGCATGATGATCGACGATAAATTATATCACAGCGCCAGCGGATTTGCGGGCGACGCCGGGCACATGTCCTTTGACCCCAACGGCTTGAGGTGCCCATGTGGGAAACGGGGCTGCTGGGAACTTACCGCCTCCCTTCTCTACCTTGACGGGGAAGAGCCTGAACGGGTGGTGAAAAAAGCCGAAGACGGCGACGGCGAAGCGATTGCCAAGCTGGACACCATAGGCCGGAGCCTGGGAACCGGTATCGCCAATATTGTCAACCTGCTCAATCCACAGGTCGTCATTGTTGGCGGCGACATTGTCCGTTGCGGAAAATGGGTTATCAATCCCTGCCAAATTGTGTTGCAGAACAGTATGAGCCCTGTGATGCGCAACGGCTTTGATTTCAAGTGCTCCGATATGGGGCGCAGGGCCTCCATCATCGGCGCCTTGTCCAGAGTGATAGAGCGGTTATTTATTTAGGGCTTTCGGCCAAAAGATTCCGGTAGATTGAAGGAGCTTAAAAATGAGTTTAAAAAAAGACCGCATGCAATACCATGATCAGGCGGCCGCCATTGTAAGCAAGATGAGCCTTGAGGAAAAAGTGTATTTGATGAGCGGGCAAACGCCGGTTTCCGAGATGCGAAAATCCATGCTTACCCCGGGCGAACACTATAATTGGAAACCGTATCCCGCCGGGGGAAACGAGCGGCTGGGCGTGCCGAAGCTGCTCTTTTGCGACGGTCCCAGGGGCGTCGTTTGCGGTACGGGGCGCAGCACCTGTTTTCCGGTTTCCATGTCCAGGGGGGCAACCTTCGACATTGATTTGGAGGAACGCATCGGAGAAGCGATTGGCAGGGAAACCAGGGCCTTCGGCGGCAATTTTTTTGGCGGCGTCTGCGTGAATATTCCCTATCACCCCGGCTGGGGGCGCGCCCAGGAAACCTACGGGGAGGACCCGTGCCATGTGGGCGCGATGGGCGCGGCTCTGGTGCGCGGCGTGCAAAAGCATAATGTCATCGCATGCGTGAAGCACTTTGCCTTCAACAGCATGGAGCTTGCCCGGTTCCAGGTGGATGTGCAGTGCGACAAACGCGTTGAACGGGAGGTATTTACCCCTCAATTTAAAGACTGCATAGATGCCGGCGCGGCCGCCGTGATGACGTCATACAACGCTTATGACGGCACGAAATGCGGCCACCACAATTACCTGATCAACACGCTGCTCAAGGGGGAATGGGGCTTTGACGGCATTGTTATGAGTGATTTTAACCATGGCGTCAAGGATACGGTGGAAGCCGTCAAGGGCGGCATGGATGTGGAGATGGCGCATACAAAATATTATGGCGGGCAGCTTGTCAAGGCGGTGGAGGACGGCTTTGTGCCGGCGGAGGTAATTGATGAGGCCGCGATCCGCATCGTCCGCACGCTACTTGCGTTTACGCGGGCGGAGGATTCCCGGGATTACGGCGGGGAGCTTATCGGCTGCAAGGAGCATATCGCTCTGGCCCTTGAGGCGGCGGAAAAATCCATTACCCTGCTCAAAAACGAGGGTGGCCTTCTGCCGTTGAGCGGGGATAAAGCGCGGCGGATCGCCGTCCTCGGACAATTGGCCGACGACGACAACATCGGCGACCACGGGTCGAGCCAGGTGCATCCTCCCTACGTGGTACGAATTTTGGAGGGCATTAAAAAACGCGCCGGGAACATTGAGCTGGTGTATGCGCCCGGAACAGACCTTGCACAGGCAAAGGACGCCGCCGTTCAATCGGACGCGGTTGTAATCGTAGCGGGCTGCCGCCACTATGATGAAGGCGAGTATATCTCCTTCCGCGCGGAGGAGGCCTATGCGGAAAATGGCGGGGATCGCGGATCGCTGCGCCTTCGCGGGGAGGAAGTAGCGCTCATCCGCGCGGCGGCCGCCGTCAATCCCAATATCATTGTGGTTTTGATCGGCGGCAGCACGATTTTGATGGATGAATGGGAGCGGGAAGCGGCGGCGATCCTCTTTGCGTATTATCCGGGCATGGAGGGCGGAACAGCCTTGGCCTCCATTCTGTTTGGGGACAAAAACCCCGGCGGGCGGCTGCCCTTTGTTATCCCTAAAAGCGAGGCAGAGCTTCCGCCGATTGATTGGGACGCGAACCGTCAATATTACGGCGCCTACCACGGATATACCAAGCTGGACAAAGAAGGCGTGGAGCCGCTTTACCCGTTCGGGTACGGATTGAGCTATACTTCTTTTGTTTGTGAGGACGGGGAATTCTCCAGCGACGGCCGGTCGGTCAGCGCAAGCTGTACCGTACGCAATACGGGACAAACGGACGGCGAACATGTGGTCCAAATGTACATCGGCTTCGGCAAGTGCTCCGTGGAACGGCCGGTCAAGCTGTTAAGCGGTTTTGCGCGGGTATTCGTGGAGGCCGGGGAATCCCGCAGGGTCACGGTATCCTGCCCGGTTGAGAGGCTCAAATGGTATAACCACCAGCGCTTTTGCCGGGAGCTTTCTCACATGGAATATGAGGTTTTTATCGGCGGCAGCAGCGCGGGCCGCGATCTTTTGAAGGGGACGGTAAACCTGTGAGCGGATACAGAAACAAGCGCACGCTTGTTTCTTCCGCGACGCCGCGTTAATCAGGGGGAAGTGCTATGTTAAAAGTGAATTTTATTTCCGCGTCACAGGCGGCGGAAATGGTAGAAGACGCAAAAACCGTTTGCACCATCGGCATGACCTTGGCCGGGGCCAGCGAATCTGTATTGACGGCCTTGGAAAACCGTTTTTTAGAAACAGGTCACCCCAGCCATTTGACATTGCTCCACTCCTGCGGGCAAAGCGACCGTCGGCGGGGGATCCAGCATTTTGCCCACGAGGGCTTTGTCACCCGCATTATCGGCTCCCATTGGGGGCTTCAGCCCCGGTGGATGGACATGATCTCGCAAAACAAGGTGGAGGCGTATTGCCTGCCCCAGGGTCAGATCGCGCAGCTTTACCGCAGTATGGCCTGCGGCCTGCCCGGAAAGCTGTCCAAGGTCGGGCTGGGAACCTTTGTCGACCCCCGCGTGGAGGGCGGCAAAATGAATGAGCGCACCAAAGCGCTCCCGGATATGGTGGATGTAATGGAGGTAAAAAACGAGGAATACCTCTTCTACAACGCGATTCCCATTGATTACTGCCTGATTCGCGGCACCTGCTGCGACGAAATGGGAAATCTGACGACCACTGAGGAAGCAATGAAGCTTGAGATCCTCCCCGCCGTACTTGCCACAAAGCGTTTTGGGGGCAAGGTGATCGCTCAGGTAAAAAACGTTGCGCAGGCGGGCACATTGAACCCCAAGGATGTGGTCGTGCCCGGCGTGTTTATTGACGCGGCGGTAATTTGTGAAAATCCGCCGGAGGATCACCGTCAGACTTCGTCATGGTATTTTGACCCCTCCTACAGCGGACAGCTTCGGGTTCCGATGGGCGCTATCCAACTGCCCCCCTTTAATGTACGCAAGTATATCGCGCGGCGCGCGGCCATGGAGGTGTATCCCGGCTGTGTCGTCAATCTTGGAACCGGTATTCCCAATGATATGGTGGGCAAGGTTTGCAATGAGGAGGGAATCGCCGACGACATCATGATTACGGTGGAATCCGGCATGTACGGAGGCGTGCAGGCCGGAGGTGTGGATTTTGGTATAGCGCAGAACCTGTACGCGATGATCTCCCATCACGAGCAAATGGATTATTACAACGGCGCGGGCGTTGACGTCACATTTATGGGCGCGGGTGAGCTGGACAAGGACGGACATGTCAACGCCACCAAAATGGGCGCCCGCTGTACGGGCGCGGGCGGCTTTATCGACATCACCCAGAACGCGAAAAAGGTCGTCTTTTGCTCCACGTTTACGGCGGTCGGCACAGAATATGATTTCTCCGGA
>Ga0153949_1000940_pt1 | contig 10489 bp, 14 predicted proteins | sample TSNJ033MetaG_FD_104705 | JGI IMG/M metagenome (GOLD analysis project Ga0153949, IMG submission 104705) | Attine ant fungus gardens microbial communities from New Jersey, USA - TSNJ033 MetaG | ecosystem: Host-associated > Fungi > Mycelium > Unclassified | place: USA: New Jersey, Wharton State... | reverse complement strand
TATATAGGCTTTTATCTGAGTCTTTTATAGTCTATGGTTGGTATATCAGATGCTATGAAGAGCTGGAAGGCTATGTAACTAGTAGACTAACAGTAAATAATAGAATATACATATTACAAGTGTTCAATGGTAATGATCCAAAGTTATCTAAGATTATCACAATATGCCTGTCATAATACTGAAGTTTACATGGAGAGTGCTAATACCTAGTCATTTATCCCTACTCAAGAAAAAGTTTGTTTTATACATCTACCCTTGTTGTACTTAACATTTCCATTGCACTTGATGTTTCTAATTATCACTATATGGATTTTCTCACCATTCAATGCTTATGATTCTAATACCAATTTAGAAGATCCTCAATGTAATACCTATCTTATACCTCAATAATACTGACCAACCTGTTACAGTATATCAATACAATGTTTGGCCAGCAAATGAAACAAATGGCTGCTCCAACTTGTCTGCTAGAATAATACTCTCATTTACATAATTGTTGATGCAGCAGAATAGCACCTGGATTTGACTACACACTTGAACGGTCCTTGTCCTTTATTTCAATCTCACCAGTAATGTAGGCAAAGAGACTGGGGGATGCTAACCCTAGCAAGAGTTTCATAACTGGCACCTCTGAAGAAGGTTGTGGTGGCAAAGAGCCTCCTTGTCTGAAAGACTCTCAATGGTAGAGCTGCAAAGAAACTGAGTTAAGGGCTATTCACAAAAAATATGATTGTCTTCAAGAGTTGGCTGTCAACAAAAAGAGGGTTGGAAAAGTACCAGGCACATACATACCTATTAGGGTCATGATAAAGTGTAGAATTTGTATCAAATTCATATTATAAGACATTTGACTGCAGAAGTAAATAAAAATATAACTTTGACATGAGTGTTTTTCTGGGCCAAAACACTCGATTTTTCTCAAATGGACAGCTACTCGGCTCGGACCAACATCAAAATCACTCCACTTAACATTCCACTTAACATGTGGACATGTGGAGAGGCGGCTTCCTAGGGCCCGAGTGCCAATAATACGTCATCGCAGCAGAACATTGTTATGTCAGATGACATTACGACCGGACCGGAGTTTCTATCACAACCGAAGTAGGGCGTCTGCGGGGTTTGAGAATGAGGACTATGATCAGACCAAATATAGCAATTAGCAATAAAAGAATGCATTTCCTTCGGCCTGTATTGCGCTGGTAGCTGTAAAAGAACATGGGTTAAAGGAAAACTAAAGGCGCAAGTGAGGACGTACGTGGTTGCAACATCGAGTTCCTTGACGGCATCATGCATCTGAACAGCTGTCTGTTCAATGTTGTACTCAATACTATCGAGGAGAGAGCCTTGGTCGATGACCAAGACGGAGAGGTCCTTGAAGAGGTCAGCGAGCTGTGTCATGGATGTTGCTATCTGGCTGAGTTGTCTGTCACGGGCCTGGAGATGGGCTGTATCTGGAAGGAGCTGTTGGGAGAGGATATATGACTGGTAAAGTCAGTATGTGTGAGTCATGCTCGAAGAGAGAGACGCACGTCATCGTCTGGCGTTGCAAGGAGATCCTGGCTCTTGTGGCCCTCGAGTGCTTTTGTGGCGGGAAGAATGAGGACGAGGGACAAGGAGAAGGAAGAGACAGACTTTGCAGATAGACACGCTGTTTCTTGCGAAAGGTGGTACTGAGGCGCTGAACCTGTGCTGCGAGCCCACGCTGGAGGTTCTTTGCGGCAAGGAGGTGGTCGGGGGCGGTGCGAGGGGGGAAAGACTGGGGCTGGGGGTCGTCTGCGAGGTGGTGGACGATGTCGTTGCAGCGGCGAAAGTTCTAAAGGTGAGGTGAAGGGGAGGAGGTGGGAGGAAAGAGGAAGGGACATGCCCGAGTAATGTCTGTAGTGAGCTCAGCAATGTCGCGCTCCTGAGAAGAGCGATCCGAGAAACCGGGTAGGACGTGTCGTGCATGCAGCTTGTCCAGCGCAGCGACTAGGTTAATTAGGGTCAGCACCGAGGGCGAGGAGCCAGCAAACAGCGCAACTCTGATCCGATGTTGTCTGCAGCAGAGCGGCGACGGTCTGACCGCGGTCGGCCCTGTAGATGGCACGGGTGTAAACTGCAAGGTCCTGAAACGGGCGATATCATACCAGTTTGGGTCGGGTTCGACGTCGAGGACGATGTGAGAACGGGTGCGGGAGTTGCGGAAGGACAGAAAGAGGCCTGTGCGGGAGCGAGTGGGGATCATGAATGTGGCGGTGCAGCATGAACAAGGATAAAAGGCAAGATGAAAAAAAAAAAGAAAAACAGAAATTGGGGGAATGTGTACTCTTGCAACGTGCGCTTTATTTATTTTCTTCGATTCTCTGCACTTACAAATGGCCTCTCAGCGAAGGCATCCAGCATGGCTGTGGCCACTACATCGCGGTATATCTCTCACAATCTGGCTCTGGCCTGTGCTGACGTTGGAAACAGCAGCGTGCAACCCACAAAGACGACTGTGGCAGCAAATACTGCATCTGGTCCAGCAAACATGCTCAGAACTGCCCGCACTGTCCCCACTGCTCTCGTGTACGTCTGATCTCCCACTCACATCACTCCTGCTCATCAGTCAATAGTTCCTCGGACCCGACTCCAAGGAGGTAATCACCGCCCAGGTTCCCGACTATTGTCATTCGTGCGAGTACTGGTGGAAGCAGAACAATACTTACCGCCGCACTAACTAGATGATAAACTATCTACCATTCCACTCCAAGTCCCACCGCCTCACTCGCCACTGCACGATACTCTGTTCTGAGCGACAATTGCTCCTGTGCTATCTGTTCGGCTACCTGTACTGCTAGCTCAGCTTCTTCTTCTCTCTCATCCTCCCAGTACTTGGCTTCCACTTCTGGGCCTCCCAACTGGCCTCCCCCATTCACGCATCCTCCAGGACATGCCATCACCTCTACGTAGTCCATCTTGCTTTCCCCACTGCCAACCACTCGCCTCCCCTTGCCTAGCCCCTGCTCCCTGCCAATCTTCCGTACAACATTTTGCAGATTCCGGAATCCATAACACTTGATCCCTTTGAACACCACCTTGCCCCCGCCATCACACACCGTATATTCCTCATAGTCTGTGTTCCGCATCACCTTCACCCCGAGCTTCATCGTCTCTTGTGGATTCGCCATCACATGCTCTACAATTGCATGCAGATATGACCCCGACGATGTTCCCCGATGTGAGAGCAGCTCTGGAAGTTCAATCGCTGGGTTCCCCTCCGTCGTCTTCTTCCTCAATCCTCCCCTCAACTCCCATCCCTTTTCCTTCATCATCAGCTCCATCTCCCTCGTCGTCACAACACAGTCTACCTCTCGAGTCTGGTACTCCTTGTCAAAAAAATCCTCTCGTGACGCTTCCAACTTTTTGTCATAACACGGCATCACCGTCACATGATAAATCTCATCCGGTCTAGTAACGCAACATCAATCACTCATCTCACCTTCCCCACATCTACTCACTTTTTCCCGATCCTTCTTCCAATCCACTTCTTCACCAACGTACCCATCACTTGTTGAGGACTCTTTGTTTTCGCAATAAACGGTATCATCTCCGAGTGTGTCTTCTCCGCATAACATATCCATCCCGGACATGCACTTGCTAGCATCGGCAGCCCAAACCCTCCCCTCTGTCGTTCAACAAACTCTTTCACGTGTTCTCTCAATGCCAAGTGTCTTGCAAACGTCGTATCAAACACATACGCGAACCCGAGCACTTCAGTACAGAATTCTCGCATCCGGTGAAGAACCTCTCGCGGTGTCAGCGGGTCATCACTACGGCTGTACACTGCAGCCAAAGACGCCAATGATTGTGGTGCAAATGACACAATAGCAACCCGTTCATCTTTCTCGTCTGACAATACTGACATCACTTCAGTATGTGATTGTAGTGTAATCAGTACAGATTCCGCCGAAGTAATGCATCCACTATTAAATTCAAAAAATTTCGTGCTTGGTGCTTGTTTGAGTAGCAGCAACATACCTGCATGCCAAGCAATCATTCAAACTGATCTGCGCTCGTTCCAGTTTCCTATCGCTGTCCTGTGTCTCCGTGTTTGTGACCTCATGATACGACCCGTCTTGATCTATATGAATCTCCGTCTATGGCCTAGTCTTTCAGGGACACAAGCAAACAAGACAACCAAGTCTGACAACTCACAGCTGCCCTACCCGACTCTTTAATTTGATTTGTCTGCTCAACGGGTTTGATACAAGCTTGGGAGGGTGTAATGAAATCATTTAGATCTGTAAGTGTCTGTAGTGTTTTAACTGTCTAGTCACGTAATAGCAAAGAGAAAAGGCAAACGAACGAGAACACCAGAAAAAGTCATGATGAAGGAAGAGCGAAAGAAGGTGTTATTAGTCAGTGGTATATTCGGATCAAACATTGATCGATTGATCCTATTTTTATAAATAACATCTACTTATGGTCAAACGAACGATAAAATCCACAAACAAGAACCGGAGAGGAAGATGAGGGATATCAAGGTATTGGGCGAGCTAACAAATCCGATACTTTTGACTTGTTCGCCTGTGAGATTGGACATGGCTGAACCACCCCATAGTTGCATATTCCTAAAATACGTATGTTGAGTTGTTGGTGTCTCCCAAGACGAATCTGAACCTGATGACAAGGGTTAAAAAGAAAATTAACACGGTTCTTTTTATTTACCTCCAAAGAATGTCCTGGTTCTGATATCAGATTTTTGTGACAAGTGCAAGGTCTCGACTTACGAGAAGAATAATCCATTGATAGAAAGCGAGTCTGTAGCGTGAAGCTGAAGACCTGTTTGTGAAACAGCGAGTTGATCGTTATAGCTAAAAAATAGTTAATATCTGTGTTTTTCTCAAAGAAAAAATAACATACTAAAGTTGAACCTGTCCGTTGGCAATATTTGGAGGATTATTGAGCTGGACAAGCATAGAAAGCCGAAGCCAACTGGCGATCATAACAGTTCTGAATGTGGAACTGAGGCGATAGTATCAAGAAACTCACCGGCCAGTCAGAAAACCAAATGATCCTCTTGAAAAGCTAGTTCCGAAATCGTTGTTGCAAATGATGTCTTTGGCGGCACATAAACCGTTAGGTGTAGGAACATAAGCATAAACTACGGCACATGTGTTTCTTCTTTTTAGAAAAAGTCACTGATGCCTTTTTCTACACGTACCTTCACCCTCGGCAAATTTTCTCCACATGACACGGGAACTGAAGCAGTCTATACCATTAGGTAAAGAGTCACCACCGCTGCATCCTGAGCTATCCAAACCTCCTCTCAACCCTGGAAGTTTTCCTCCCTTGACCCAGTTGAAATCTTGATCAAAAGCAACTTCATAGGATAGGAGCATAGACCCAAAAGTCGACCCATCAGTCGTGTTCCAAAGATTATAGAACTGGACACCGCCCGTCTCATGAGAGAAAGATCCTTGAGGATATGTCACCTGCAAAACAGTAGAATTGCTACTGTTGGTAAAAGGATCTGAGGAGCTTATAGGTGGACTATTTGGAAACGGATCTGCGACGAAAGCAATGTTAGATTCGCCGTCCTGAACGTGACCTTTACCCAGGGACCACTGAGAGACAATGTGGTTGACAGTAGCACTGGGATTCAGAGTAGCAGAAGGAAATGGAAAGGAAGTTGAGGTTGCGAGGTGGTACTGCGCAGCTAATGCCGAGGCCATGGTTGAAAGACGTTGAGTAACAAAGGACAGAAATAGGAGCAAGGGGGGGATCTATTATTACAATAATTATGGCTATTATTATTTATTACGTGTGAGAACTCTCCTCACTTACTTTGTCACTGACGACTCATCTCATATGCTTCTCGACTCGTCCGAATTTTCTCAGCCACTTCTTCGTTCCCGCTCCCCAGAGACAGTCTTTGCTGTCGATGACGACGACTACGAATCAACTGGAATCATGCTCAAAAACGCTGACAGCCAGACGAGGAGTCCCCACACCGTTCGTTTCCATGATACAGTACAAGTAATTGCGCCCTCACTACGGTCCACATTATCAAGTCGTGAGATAGGTGTGTACGTGTTCGGTTACTATGGACTCTATGTAATGTCTTAATGACGCCCGAAAAAACACGTTGCAGAATTTGAACAAGATTCGGACGAGCTTGACGACGAGACACTTCGACAACTAGAACATGCAACCCCCCCTCATGGTAGACGCAACGGCGAGCAATCTATGCCACTCCTCGTTGGTTTGGTCGATTCATCAGCCTCCTCTTGGCGTAGCTTCGACTCTACCTCGTCTCCAAACAGACACGGTGAAGGCGTCCTAGACTTGAACGAGATCGCTGCCAAAAGGACTGCAGGGGGTGGCATGTTTGATTCTATAGCCAACATGGCCAACTCTATCTTGGGCGCTGGTAAAGTCTAGACGCAACTCGTGTTTTTTGAAGCGTTGTGTGACCCTGAACATTCTTTTAGGCATCATCGGTTGAGAATTTATTTTGACATTTCGGCAAATGCAATTCTAAAATAGATCCTTCCACTACAGGACTTCCTTACGCTGTTCGTCAAGCTGGTTTCTTCACAGGCGTCATCCTTCTCGTGCTTCTCTGTGCGGTCACGGATTGGACCATTCGCCTCATTGTGATAAATGCAAAATTGAGTGGTAGTCACTCCTATATCGAAATCATGAATCACTGTTTTGGTTCAAGCGGTCGAGCAGCTGTGTCATTCTTCCAGTTTGCGTTTGCGTTTGGAGGTGGGTTCTTCCGCTTATCCAAAGTCAAAAAAACTCCGTACTCAACCACTGTTTTTCTTTTCTTACAGGCATGTGCGCATTCGGCATTATCATTGGTGATACCCTACCCCATGTCATGCGGTCTTTATTCCCCACCCTTCCGTCGATACCTGTCCTTTATTTATTCACCAACCGCCAGTTCATGATTGTTCTGTGTACAGTATGCATTTCTTATCCACTCTCACTCTATCGTGACATCCATAAACTTGCACGTGCTTCTGGGCTTGCATTGATTGGCATGTTCATAATTGTAATCTCGGTTCTCGTTGAAGGACCACACGTACCGATCGAGTTCAAGGGTGATCCATCACAAAAGTGGAGTTTTCTGGGTCCGGGGATTTTCCAGGCCATCGGTGTAATCAGTTTCGCCTTTGGTGAGTGATACGGTTTACGTTTTTCAAGAAAAAGAAAAGAAAGTTGAGACATTTTTTTTACAAAGTCTGCCACCATAATTCACTATTAATTTATGGAAGTCTACGAACGCCGACACTCGATCGATTTGCTAGAGTGACACATGTGTCTACATTGTTGTCATTGGTTTCTTGCATGACACTAGCTGTGTCTGGCTATCTCGTGTTCACGAACAAGACACAAGGGAATATTCTAAACAATTTTCCAGAGGTTCGTACACACACCTGCTACCCTTTCACACTGTATTGGTTTGCCCAAAAAAAACAAAAATGGACACTGGTCTTACGTTTGCAAGAAGGATGATACTATGATTAATGTTGCTCGGTTCGCCTTTGGTTTGAATATGTTCACTACGTTACCTCTCGAGTTGTTTGTCTGCAGGGAGGTATGTGGGCAGGGGTTTCATCCGTCTTGTCTTATGAATGAGGTTCATTGTTCTCGATTGTCTCGACTCTTCTATACAGGTCATTGAACAATTCTTCTTCTCACATGAATCTTTCAATATGCAACGGCATCTTTTTTTCACATCTGTTATTCTCTTCTCATCCATGTTCAGTAAGTCAAAGCTCCCTTATGTTATTTTTTTCTTCTCTCAAACAAGGTTCTTTCTCACCCAGTATCCCTGATAACATGTGACCTTGGTGTTATGCTTGAAATTACGGGTGGTGTGTCCGCGACGGCGTTAGCCTACATCTTTCCAGCGGCATGTTACTTCAAACTCACTGATCGATCACTGCCATGGCATCATCGTGTGAAATTACCAGCTGTGGGGTGTGCTTCGTTTGGTGTTGTTGTTATGGTCATATCACTCTATCTCGCCCTCGGGAAATCGTGGTCAGCGGAGGGATCAGCTAAAATCTGTGGGATTTAAGAACAGCGCGACGTTCATGAGGGTAGGGAAGTGGGGGAATGGGTAGAAGAGGGGCATGAATGGACACACATGTACAATGATTTTTTACTCAAAATCTGAGACTCAGTAGAAAATATACCGATTACTATGGTGGAAGTTGATGTAGTAATGAAGCACTATTTACATCTTACGGTACGGTTCTCCCAAGCCTGGAGCAAGAGAATGCAACTGCAACGAAATGGTATATACAAACAATTAGACTACCAGCACCCAACATCAGACAGGGAAAAGAAATTCACCTCATTCGATTGGGGTCATTGAAACTGCATCTTTCAAGCCCGGTACATCTTCTAGTTTCTCCAGCCGGGTACCATGAGCTGTGCTCTCCGAAGAAGAAAGTGGGGACACATTCAGTTCCTTGTAGATACTCCATACGTGTTCGATCCGCTCAGTTGGTCTCTGATCCGGGGAACAATCAACTGGATCACAAACAAGTAGCCAAATGGCGTCATAGCCTCCAGCTGTTTATAGTGCCAGATCAGGGCCTAACGCTTTTCAGATGGAGAAAAGGAAGCAAGGCGTACCCCCTGGAACTCCACCTCCTATGACCCCAGCTTGAGACATACACACATCAAGGAGCGCGGTTTGTTCGGGTGGTTCAATAGGAACTCCTGCCAAGAGACCCATATGCCGCATCTTGGCGCGGATGGTCTATGGCGATTGAGTTTGAGTTATCAAGGCTGAATGATTGCGGTACATACTTGGGAGACACAGTGAGCACCATAAAAAGCTTCAACGATAGGTATTTCCGAGGGTGGTTGCCAGGGGTTAGCCGCCCACTACAGGAACAAAGCACCCTCGACTTAGATATGATATATCAAGACTAAGAAACTGACCACTTTCGTACCTGAATCGGTTGAAGGGAAGAAAGGTATTTGACAGCCTCACCGTAGTTGTCGGGGTCATCATCGTGCAGTTTGGTGATGTGAAGCAGAGTTTGAGCAAAGGATTGGTTCAGTTGGTCAATTTCTCGCCATAACATATCAGCTGGATATAGATATCAGTCAGGGGTTTCATTTCCATTTTGGAATAGTGGAGAGAGATCACCATGAGCGCCACTCTCCTTCCTCCATTTGAGCACTTGGCCGACCAATGACGGAGTATCACTCCCAGCATCCACATCAGCCAGCATGATTCGTGTCAAAGGCGGAAGTCTGAATGACTTGATGGCATAATTCCATGATGGATTGGATGGATCTAGGACCGGTGAAAGTGCTTGGTCTTTTGTCTGTGACAGGCAATCAACATCGAATTGAAGTCATATCTGTACACGCACATCGTCCATCAGAGGACTGAGAACAATCGGGTCAAATCGAGTATACAAGTTGCTCCCAAATACAGCAGCAGCCACATCAAAGCCACTTCCAATTTTTCCTTGAGCTAGACAGTGGACGTATTGGGCGAGGTTATGCGCTAGTCTCCTGCCATCCTGTTCACTATCTTCTACTGATTCTTCCTTGGAAAATGCTGATGCCGGGAGAATGGCCAATTGAACAAGTAATGCAGAAACAAGTGATGTTATAAGCGCCGCCGATGAACCCAGTCCTGTCTTGTGGACATCAGAAAGACCAACTCCCGTGCCTGCAAATGGTTTGATCTTTGTCAGAGAGTCGAGTGTCCGGGGAAGATTGAGAGATGCAATCTGTATTGCGAGTTTTAGAATCACAGACCTCCAGGGAGAAAGGAGACAAGACAGCAGGTACTGACCGTGGCACGTTGAGAGTAGAAATCGTTGTCTCCGACAATAGCAATATCGAGTCCCTTGGACACTGACTCTTGAATTGCGGTTGCGCCCTTGCGTTCACAACCAAGCTTGATCGTCTTCTCGATTGCGAGCTGGACAAATTTGTTTGGGGGGAGGCTAAAGCAACATATCAACTTTGGTATTTATGATGGCCATACAATGACCCACTTGATATGTTCAACAACAACATCAGGGTCGGTTTTGACAATGTAATTCCATGTAGCATCCTGGAACTGCGGTGAGCGGACACGGATCGTGTTTGGATCAGTGACAGCGCCATTCTGGATGACAGTGTAGAACCGTGAGGAGGTGGATATGACAGTGCCAGAATATGTAGGATCCAAGACAAGATAGCCTCCTACAACAAGGACTTTGCCCGGAGAAGAGAGAACAGTGGAAGAAGACATGATAAGGATAGCAGAGAATAGACAGCAGCTTATAAGTTGGGACGTCTGCTTAATCTGGTATTACTACACACTGCTACACCGCGGTTGACAATCTCTCATTGGCACAGACGTAATCTATCGGACACTTTATCCGTCCCTCGGTCCCACAGTGTCGGCCAAGATTAGTCTTTTAAGTATATATCAAAGCATTTCATCTACGTAGAAACCGAATTCTACCGCCCACTCTGTGCGAACCAATTCTTC
>Ga0153949_1000934_pt1 | contig 10511 bp, 9 predicted proteins | sample TSNJ033MetaG_FD_104705 | JGI IMG/M metagenome (GOLD analysis project Ga0153949, IMG submission 104705) | Attine ant fungus gardens microbial communities from New Jersey, USA - TSNJ033 MetaG | ecosystem: Host-associated > Fungi > Mycelium > Unclassified | place: USA: New Jersey, Wharton State... | reverse complement strand
TTGTATATAAACAATATCTTAAATATACTAGAGCAAAAGATAATTATTTGGCCAGTAATGGAATAATTCCCATCGAGAATGTATTTGTAACTAAGTTTGGTAAAAAATATGATTATAGATTAGCAGAAAAAGAAATTTACAAGATAGGAAAGGCTGTGAATGTTCGCGCTAATATTCGTATCTCTCCTCACACTTTCCGTCACTATTTCACTCAGAAGTTAGTTAGAGAAAATGTTGATATATACATGATCCAAAAACTACTTGGACATGCTAGCATTAAAACAACGGAGCTTTATCTTAGGAGCTTAAATATTGAAAATGAGATTAATAAGATGATTAAATATAGTCCTTTGCAAAACTTAGATTAAATAGGACATGTATATTATGTGAGTGTTATAACAAAAAGTAGTAAATGACAAACTATATTAAATGTCAACTGGAAATTATAAAAACAGCTAAAAAGGTAGCTGTTTTTAATTATCATATTAAGTAAATACAAGGACTGCATTTCAATAAAAATTTGGTTTTCCAAAAGTTATTAAGTATCCCTATCCTTAATCGCATATTTTTATATTAGTATTTCACTTTATTATTTCTAAATCTTAAAATACAATATTAGATCTAATACGTTGTTTTTAAAGGCATTAAGTAAATGACAATACACTCTTTGAATTAGAACCTCTTATACATTGGCTTCTAGCTTTATTAATCTATTTAATATATGCTCTTCATATAGCTTTCCTTCATATTCAAAATTAAAAATTGATCTTCCCTGTAGGCATATTTCTCCTTTTTCATCTTTTGCTACCTTTACATCATATGTGTTCCAAAATGAAAGATACTCCTCTGATGAAAGTTTTTCTATGGATTCTATTTTTGAATTAAACTTAGGATTTTTTGTAGGATTTATAGGATTATCATCTAACCAATAACGATAACCTAGTTGAACTATTAATACTTCAGCATCATAATTTTTTATTCCAAAATTTTCTTCTTTTTCACGTTTCTGGGCTTTTTCTATAAAATGCTCAGAAACATTTTTTTCATTTATTACTGGAACTGAACGAAGCATACTTCCCTGTCTATATGATATATCTCCGTACAAGTTTAAACAAGATCTATAATAATACATTTTTTCTGTATCTGTAATCGTTATATTTAAATCTAACTCAGCATCAATAAACATTTGCTCAAACTGTTCAAAAACAGCACAGTCAACTTTAGAATCAGTAATCCCTTGTCTCTTTACTTCCCAATATGTATCAACAGCAAGATCATAACGTTTCTTAAAGATAATATTAATCAACTTATTGGGATGATGGCGGACTTCTGTTCTCATTGCAAGTATTGCATTTTTCTCTAGAATTTTTCGAGAGAAACTGTACTCCTCATCTCCCATTCGATTTACAAAATCTAAAAACTCTGCATAATCTGTATAATCGGACAAGTTATGCAATAGTTTTTCATCATCAACAAGAAAAAACTCTCTAAGTTTTTGATTATCAGATGTAATGAGCTCTTTCAATTCAATTATGGATTTATTATTTGCAAATTCATTCAAAAGATAGGCTGAAGAATTTTGTCTATAATCAGTAGGATTTGTTTCTCTGGGTTGGAAAATTTCATACATATATTTCTGAACAATAGTTAAACTATTATCGATGTGTTCCTCTCCATCATTTGTACTCTCTACAGCATTTGATTTCTCCTTCACTTTAGGCAACCATCCACCAAGTAATTGTTGGTATTCATTTTGATGAAATAAATAAATATATATTATAAATAAATGTTGATCTACCTGAACTTTCCCCAATTTATTTTGAGTTATATATTCATTTTCAACATATGATAAAAATTGATTCGCATCCCTAGCAGTACGCTTTTCTTCCGTAAATAAAGTATTAATAATAGAGAAGTTAAATTTTTCATTTACAATCTTTAATATAGCATCATATAAGCTTTGAGCTATATATTTTGAGTGTAACGAAAATGGTAGTGATATTTTTTGATCAATTATTTTACCAAGATAGTTGTCTTCTATATTTTTTATTTTAGATAAATCACCTACGAAAATAACACGAGTCATTTTGTGCATTGCATTAAATAGAATATAAAGATCTTTTTGAGTTATTTCATCAAGACGGTCAAAGTCATCAATAATAAGTACTTTAGGTTTTCTTTTACACTTAAGAGATTTCAAAGAAACCCACATCAAAAATCGGTCTATCTCAAGCCATTTGTTTTGGAAAAAACTATTATATAGTGTCGTCAGAATAACAGCAACTGTTGTAATTAGCAAAGGAATATTTGTTTGTGTTGGCCCACTAGGTGAAAGTCCTCTTATGGATAGTATAATACTTCCAAAAACGGATGCAATTATAAAAATCCAACCCAATACATTCATAAACCAAGAGAGTTTTGGATAAATTGCTGAAAATAAATTTTTCTCTAATGAAGAATTATTCTTTGGATTCCATAATTCAAGTTTTATAAATTTAAATTTCTTCTCCTTCATTATATTTTCAACTTCAGCTAAATATTCTGTTTTTCCACTCCCCCAAATTCCCTGTAAAAAATAAGTTTTAGGTTCTTTAATAACCTCTTCAGAAAATTTTCGAGCTTGTCCCAATGTATTAATTTTTTCAATTTTTCTTTCCATTATTCATCTACTCCATAATAATTAGTTGTTTTATTTAACTTCTTAAGTTTGTCTAAACTGTTTTGATTTAAGATCATTTTTAAATTCCATAATTCTCCGTTTTAATAATACAAAAAGTTTTTACAATATTTTATTTATATATCTATATCTATAAATCGTTGTTCTTGAAACACCTCAAGACTTCGTAATATTTTTAATTAACATTTCACTATTTACTAGTGTTTTTAATAATTCTACATTTTTTCTATAAACTTCTCAGGACTACCTCCTGATCATCCTCGACTATCTTTTTTAATCTAAATTTTGCGATACAGTTGACAAAATCGAGCGTACCCAATATTCAAATTTCTGTACCTCTATTTGTTTAATGGTACCATAACTTAAAATACTATATATAAATGAACACAAATTAAATTACGAGTTAATGAACATAAAATATAAAAGATGTCGCTGAAATTTGTAGAAAATAAAAAACATCCACATAATAACTTGCGCATGTTTTTATGGATATTATCTTGAACTATTTATTCTATTAGTTGTTTTAAATATATTCCTTTTATTTTATTTACTTTTAGAATATTTGATTCGTATAAGAAAAACCAGCGCTGTTTAATGTATTGTTTATGTACACTTTCTTCCCCAAATTCTTTATTAGGGAAGAAAACCGAATAATTTTTACGAATACGCCAATGGACTGTATTTTTATCGTGTTTTGTATGAGTAAGCACACTAAATATTATATCAACAGTAACTCTCTGGCTATATAATTTAAAGTTTGTTATGTCCTCTAATTTAATATCTTCAATAAATACCTTTTCATTGCTTACAAATAATTTTTTTGTCTTCTGGTATTTATTAAAAAATGATGAAGTAAACAAAAGTGATTGTTGGTCTACATTATTAGTACTTATAGATTTTTGAACTTCATAAAAAATGTTTCTAATTTGTTTATATAGGTTATCTTTGATTATATTTTTCATAGATTTAAATTTATTTTATAAATTAATTCTTATTTTGGTGATAGAATGAAAGCCACAATTTCCTTATAAATCTTCCAATAACAAGGAGGGAAGACCATATTTCCTCTCCTGATCTTGCTACAGCCCATACTAATAACCCAATGAATAGAAGAGCTATTGATATTGATGTAATGGTTTCAACAAATAATTTATCATACGGTACTCTACCGGAAATTATAGCTAAAATGATAGCAGGTAAAGTCATACATAAACCATAAGCTTCAAATCGTAATTTTCTAGCTTCTTTAGTTTGTTCTTTACCTACAGACAAGCCAGTTTGTTTTCTTAAGCTATTTAATGTTTCAAAATACCGCTGGCGAAATCTGTAATACAAATCTCTAAATTCATCAGAGTTTGATTCATTAATATTATCTAGTTCAATTGAATCATGAAGTAATTCAAATAGATATGAACTATATATACTATTTTGAAGTGTTTCACGAAAATTTTGGACTTGTTTTCTGGCTTCAGTTTCTTCATACTTTTTTTGTAGAAGAGTTGGCGAAAAGATACTTTCCATAATATCTAAAGTTAGTCTCTCACTAATTTTATTTTTGGATTTTCTTTTTTCTAAAAATATATTAAAAATTGATATGACAATTCCTGAAGAAAAAATGATACCCAATACCCTAATAACTATTTCTAACATAACTATTATTATAACTCAAATGAAAGTAACTTCCTAATATATATAGTAAATAGGTAAGTAGGATTAAAAGTATTTGATAAGTAATACAAGTGTGATATAGCAAAGGTAAAGAAAAAGAGCTTGCTACCAACAAGCTCCATAGAGATTGTTTAAGACGGTTGATAAGTAATTTATCTAAAATAGAACCATATTGTGCCAAAAATTAGTAACTCTATTTTTTATGCTCTTTACAATCGCAATAATGAGATTGAGCAATATAACAATGAAACTTGCAAATGCAATCATCAATGTTAAGCTATCTGAGACACTCAAAAATTTTTGCCTTTCTAGTCTGATAGGAAAATACCTATAATCATAGGCATCAGTCCTCTTTCTACTAAATTAAACTACCTTTTCTATAATTAAGAAATAGAGATAAGGAAAGAGAATTATACGACAAACTATTTTTAAGCAAGACAAGACAGCGTATAAAGACAGTGGCTAACATTGAGTTAATGATTACTCAAACATGCTTAAAAGCCAATGTGAGAGACTCTGTGAGGTGTTCACCTCATACCTTTAGACACTATTATACAGTCAAGAATGCCCAACTAGGACAAGATGTATTTACTATTAGTAAGTTATTAGGGCATAGTAATTTATCAATTACTCAAACATATATACAGTCTCTAACTATTGAACAATTAATTACTAAGGCATTGAAATTTAGCCCACTGACAAATCTTGAATATAAATTCACAATTTACTATACTTGAAGTTGGATTGATTTGTATATTTAATCTAATATTATTAAAAATGGAGTGTTTTATGAAAAAATCTTTACAATTGGAATGGTAATATTATGTGCTTTATCATTGAGTGCTTGCTCTAAGAATAAAGACACTGCTAAAACAAAAGCAAGTACTACACAGAGTACAATACAGAGTACGGAACAAAATACTGAACCAGAAAGAACTTTAACTGTAGATGAAAATGTAACGACAAATAATCTTGGATTTTTCAATGTTGAGGAGCAAACAGAACCTAACTCAGAATATACAGTTGAGGCAAGTAATATTATCTCTGATTATGGTACGATTCATAAAGTTGGAACATCAGATGATTATGGGGGGATTTTAGAGGGATTCCGTTTAAGTGATGATGTTATAGGCGGCACTATCTATATCACTGTTAATAATGGTACAGACAAGGAAATTAAAAAAGAAGTAACAGTTAGTCATAGCTATGAATCATATATGAGAATTAAAAGTGAAAAAGGTGAATAATAGATATTATATTTAAAGATGAACAGTTCTTACTTAATTGTAAGAACTTTTTTAATAGACGATTGATAATTTAACAAGTAATGGGAGAAGGGTGAATTGAGCGATAGCTGAAATACTGTTATAGTTTGGGAAACAAGTTATTAAATGTAAAATTAATTTCTTAAAAAAGGTATAATTTCAATTTGCGAGAATCTTATATTTATGGTATAATTGTTTCATAGTTAAAATTGGTACAATTTTTGTCAATTTTAGCACAATAAACTTAAACATAATAAAAACATAAAATAAACAAAATTAAACACTTTAAAGAATTTCATAACTGAGTTATATACTCCAGTTGTTGAGTCTCAAAAAATTGTGTTATTTTTTATTTATTTTATGTTTTTTGTTTTTCTTTTTTTTGTATTTAGTTTGTACTACATTTGTCTTACAAGCAGGGGATGTGTCAATATATAAGATTGAAATGCCTACAAAGCCTTGATATAACTAGGATTAAATGAAATATGTGAAAAACTAGATTTATAGTGAAGGGAAGAATAATAAATAGAAAACATTTCCAAATAATAGAAAGAGGTTATTAAAATGAGTAGAAAAGGTCGCCCATAGACAGATGAACGAAAGGAAGCAGTTAGCAAATAACACTTGATTCTATTTAAAGTTACGGGCGATCGTGGTGTAGTTATAGGTATTTACAGAAACTTAATTCAAGCTGAAGGAGACAGTGGATTCGTATCTATTGCAATTCGTAAGTGTTTGAATAGTCGTAATAAGACATACAAAGGATTCACGTTTGATAGGCTTACAGTTGAGGAGTATAAAGAATTAACTGGTGAATAAGAGGATGTTAAGTTATCGTTTTTAAAAAATACTGTCCCCAAACTATAACAACATTTCATTCGCTTTGCTCATTTATGTATCATATTTATTTAATCGCTATCGCTCATAAATAAAGTATGAATTGGATTTTGTTATTTATCCTAGAAAGCGGATTTGATTATTCCTATATAGATATATAACTATTATAGAGATTTTCAAAGCCGTCTTCTAGAAATAATATAAAAACAAACAAGATAACTTCAATTCCATAAGGTTGAAAACCTTATGGATTGATTCATAAAGCGATAGCTGAAATGATGTTATAGTTCGGGAAACAAAGAAAGGAAAAAAATTATGCATTTAGAAAAAGGAAAAAACATTGAGAAATTAACAGCCGGGAATCTTGCTGAGAATTACAGTTATCTTGCTGGGGAAGGCTCAATTAAATCAATTGAAAAGAATGGATTTAAATTTAAATCTGACACTAAAAAAGCAGTTGAGAAAGCTTTGAATGAAAAGTTTGATTCAGTTGAGTATCACAAAGTGCATTGGAAACAAGGCGAAAGCTATTTTGAATGCCTTGGGTTCAACGGAAACGTTGATTCGTATGAAGGTAGAGGAGGCAAAAGAGCCAACGCCGGTGCTAAGAGTATTGATTGGTCATCTGAGATTAAGATGTTTGAGAATACTTTGGCAGGTCTTAGAGAAGGTAAGTTTTATTCAAAAGGTAAAATACTTAAGCGTGCGCTTGGTATGTCATATAGATTGTCAGATGAAGTTCAGAGAGTTTTAGATGATAAAGATTGTCCTTTTAAAATAAAAGAGTATGACACGTCTGAAGATAGAAAACAGCTTGTATATGGTATACAAGAAAGCGTTCTTAAAACACAAGAAAACAATATTAAAAGTAAATTATCTGAGCTTATTGACAAACATTCTGTAGAGATTAAATACATGGGTCTTGGGAAAGGTGAGAAACATGCTGTTGAAGTTACGAAAGAAGACTTTAAACGTTTCAGCGATGTAAGAAAAAAAGTTATTGAAGCTAAAAAAGGTAAGACTATAATTAGGGTGTTCTTTAAAGATGAGGGTGTAGTAGAACCAAAACTATTAACAGGTAGATACAGCATAACTGAGGATGTTAAAGAGAATTACTACTCACAGAGTGTAGGATATATTAACGTATGGGAAACTTACAGATTTGAAGGCATTCGTCACTTAGCAAATGAAGATTTCAATCTCTTTGCAATTAAAGATAAAATGTACAAGAAAATTGTAAAACAAGTCCAAAGATATATGGAAACACAAAACGATAACATGGTTAAACACCTTAGTAAACCTATTCGTGCTGGAGAGGATGCACATAACTTTAAGTTGAAAAAATTAAACGAATACGACACATTTAATTTGCGTGTAATTGCTAATTATTTAAATGTTGATGTGACGAGTGCACAGCTTGCAGAATGGCATACAGAGATTGATTTTATTAAAGAACCTGAGGATGAGCTTGCTAGAGCAGAGTACGAAAGAAATATGAAAAAAGGGGATGTGGTAAAAGAATCTGAGGATTATTTTGATACTTATGCTTATGCAGAACAACTTCTCGGAGAGCAAGAAAGTACAGAATACGAAATGATATGTTTTGAGCAAGACATGGTCGAACTCAAAGAAATGGGGTACGTTAAATGATTTATTTTGATACTAAAAGCAAAGCAAAAGAAAATGCATGTCGAAATGAAAAAAAACTATAAAACAACCACATAGAGTCTGGTAAAATATTGGGAAGTCTTGCAGAATCTGAGTAAACCGCTGAAAGTGCTTAGAGAAAAGACAGATCCAAATACGGTCACGATTGCTCAAATGGCCAAAAAGATTTCAGAGCTTAGTGATGAAGTTGAAAAATTAACAAGATAAGTTATTAAGTATTTGAAGGTAAACAATAATTAAAAGGGGGGGTATTTCAACCAGTTTCAGATGAGTCAAATAATTAAAAATTTATAACCACAATAAACACGCAACTATATAATAAAACAGGGATTTTATCATCCCTGTTTTTCTTTATTTGGTAGAATCTGGTCTTCTATTTTGCTCTACTAAATTAACGAATTGTAAAATTAATTGAGTTTCTTCGTCATTGAGTCCACTTAAACCTAGTTTAATATGCAAATCGTCTGATATGCCTATTAAATAATCTGATGAAACATCAAAAATACTACATAGCTTGATTAGTACGTCAATACTAGGATATGATTTTCCTTGTTCATATGAAGAAATCGCCCAAGTCGTTTTCCCAACTTTTTTAGCTAGATCTGCTTGAGAGATTTTTTTTGATTTCCTAAGACTTTTGAGTCTTATACTAAAATATTCTGTTCCCATAATTAAGGATAGTATATAAAATATGGGTGGGAAAATAATACCGATATGATATTTAAAATATGCATTTGCGCTTGAAAATGGTAAAATAATACTATATGAGTAATATAATACTAAAGGAAAAATATAAATGAAAAAATTTACTTTATTATCTACAATCCTATTTACCCTTTTGGTGATGAGTGCGTGCTCATCAGATAATCCAAAAAGCCCTAATGTCGAGGAAACGATCAACTATAGTACTAGTGATTCTAGTTCCAATGATAGTGAAGAAAATAATGAGACATGGAATGGTGATCAAGACTATTCTTCTACAACTGAAAGTTATAAAGAAGGTTCAACAAAAGATCATGATTGGGGAGAAGATTATTATTACAAAGGAGAATATAAACCAGTTGAAGATATGACACAGGAAGAGATGAAAAAAGAACTTGAGGAAATGATGAGCGATGCTCTAGGAATGGAATAAAATATTGGATGTCAAAGAATAGAAGGAAAAAGAGATGATAATATTTGTAATTGTGATTGCTTTGGGAGCAATATTTTTTATACCTATGATTGATTTGTCTAACAATATGGACTCATTAAGACGTGAGTACAATACTATGACTCATAAAGAGTTAGATAATATCTATGTAAATAGCAATAGTAATATATTTTCAGTAGATACTAATTTTAGAGAACAGGTAGGTGTTGACATACAGAAGAAAAGATTTTTTTCAAGTGTATTTAATGGATATATTCTGGTTAATTCTTTTAAAGAACCTAGCTATAGATTAGTTAATACTATAGACTTAAACAAAGTTATTGATATTGAATTGAGAGAAGATAATGACATAGTTACAAAAGTTTCGACTGCGAGTGTTGTGGCGCGTGGAGTAGTTGGAGGAGTAGTAGCTGGTGGAATTGGAACAATTATTGGTGGCGCAACTGCAAAGTCTAATTCTTCAAGCAGTTTAAAAGAAATTTCAATAAGGTTTAAACTGAGTGATATGAATAATCCATATCAAGAGATTTTAGTTGCATATAAAAAAGATGGGGTTAGTAAAGAGAAACAACATGAAGTTTATAAATTATTTAGTCAGTTAGAATTATTAATAGAAAATGAAAATTTATAGCTAATTGAATCAAATAATTTTATATTAATTTTGATAATAGTAATTATTATTATATTCTTAATATCGGCAGGATCAAGTATGTATGGCAAAGATCCTGTAAAAATAGAGAATATATCAGAAGAAGTGCTTGATAACTATGGAATAGATGTGGGATAAGGCACTATTTGTGTTGACTGTATTTGATGAGTGTAGATGTAAAAAAAATTATTTTTTAAATGCTTTTAGAAACAGAAGAATTTTAATGTTAAACGAATAGTTTTTAAAGGAATAATATAAGGTTATTCAAATTAATTGAAATTTAGTAATGATTTTCCTCGAAGACTACAGAGTTATTGAAGAGCACAAAATGAATCAACAAAGTAAAAATGGATATTCGTGGTGTTGTTTGTTAAAATATTTATCCTACTTTTTCATTTATTGATTAACATAAATTGTTGAATGATGACTTCTATTTATAGAAAATTAACCTTGAACTATTGGGGGAAGTGGAAGTAACAGGTTCTCAAGAAAGAAATAAAAGAACTGAAAAAAATCTTTGTTAAAGATATCTTTTACAAAGATTTTTTTAATAAATAATAGACTAAATTAATGAGCATATTTGTAAAACCAAAT
>Ga0153949_1000931_pt1 | contig 10517 bp, 8 predicted proteins | sample TSNJ033MetaG_FD_104705 | JGI IMG/M metagenome (GOLD analysis project Ga0153949, IMG submission 104705) | Attine ant fungus gardens microbial communities from New Jersey, USA - TSNJ033 MetaG | ecosystem: Host-associated > Fungi > Mycelium > Unclassified | place: USA: New Jersey, Wharton State... | reverse complement strand
GTTGTTCAGCCCGGGGAGTCCCTATGGGAGATTGCCCAAAAATACGGGATTCATCCTGAATACCTTTTCCGCGCAAATCCGCAAGTCAGAAACCCGGATATGATTTTCCCAGGTCAAATTATAATAGTACCGTGACAATTCCGGGGTCATTTACATGATTCATTGCTCCAATTACACTCTAACTATATATTTTGCAATTTATCTAACAGCCTGTGAATTATGTAAGGGACATACCATTCTGCAGCGACATATCTTACAATACGGATAAATTCCGTATTAGCAATATTTTGCCTAACCTTTCTTTATTTCAAGCTCGCTTGTCTGGCGGGCTTGTTTTATTACCTTTGCCGCCGAGCCATTCAAATCACCATTTCTCACTACAAACAACTTATCACGATTTGTCCTCTTAATCCATATAATAAAACAAGCTTATTTGATAAGGAGGTGTGCTTATGTGGTGGAACAGAGGTTGGTTCGGCCGCCCGTGGGGCTGGCGCCCCCGCTTCGGTCGGGGTCCTCGCTCCGGCTGGGGCTGGGGCGGACGTCATCGCCGTTGGTGGTGGTAATCCCTGACAAAGCTTAAACACTAGCTTTCCTTGTCTTGGCCGGATGGGGTTTGTCCTGTCCGGTTTTCTATTACTTAAATCAACGCTTTGGAGCTGTCGGAAAATAACTTGTACATTTTCCGACAGTTACTTAAGCAATGTCAACAGGTTAAGGAAACTTGTCCTCCTGCCGTCATCCCGGGCGTACCCGGGATCCCAAAACTTCGCCAATATTAAAGGGATTGCGGGTCGGAGCCTGCAATGACGGGTGGGGGATTGCGGGTTGGAGCCTGCAATGACGAACAGGAAGTTAAGAATAAAAAAAGATTACCATGATTTGAAAATCTAATAATCATAGTAATCCTTCTAATCCTTGTAAATATTTTTTTATACATATTTCTATTCGGGTTTTATTCTGCAAGGCACCTTTTTTCTTTAGTTTGAAGAGGACAACTTACTGCCGTCCGCCGTTTATATAGGATTCCGCCAGCTCAGGATGGCCCTCCAGATGCATCAAGCCAATGAGGTAAATGGAAATTTCCCGGCTTGTGATTTTTTCTTTGCCCTTAAGTAATTCCTCCAAGCAACGTGCCAGACGGTTTAAGTCGCTGACATTAAAAGGACGCTTTAATTCGTCGCTTGCAGCGGCTATAGAGTGTTTTACCTTTTCAATATCAAAATCTTCTTCTTTTCCGGAACGCTTTATAATTGTCGGCACAAGAATCCCCCTATTCTTATTTCGCGTAATCTATCGCTCTGGTTTCCCGGATAAGATTGACCTTTATTTGACCGGGATATTCAAGCTCTTCTTCTATTTTTTTTGCTATATCCCGCGCTAACATGGGCAAAGCTGCTTCCGTAATTTCTTCGGGGATAATTATTATTCTAAGCTCACGCCCCGCTTGTATTGCAAATGATTTTTCAACACCCTTGAATGTATCCGCTATGCTCTCCAGATTGGTCAGCCTCTTGATGTAAGACTCAAGAGTTTCCCTCCTTGCTCCCGGCCTTGCGGCTGATATGGCATCGGCGGCCTGTACTATTATAGAAATAATATTAGTTGGTTCTACGTCTCCATGATGTGATTCTACAGCGTTAATTATTAAGTCGGACTCACGGTATTTTTTGCACAAGGCGGCTCCGATACTGATATGGGAGCCTTCTACATCGTGGTCGACGGATTTTCCAATATCATGTAAAAGCCCGGCTCGCTTGGCCATGTTAATATCCACACCCAGCTCCCCGGCCATTAAGCCGCAAAGATGAGATACTTCTATAGAATGCTTTAATACATTTTGTCCATAGCTTGTCCGATATTTCATTTTGCCCAGCAGCCTGATAAGCTCCGGATGGATACCATGGACCCCGGTTTCAAAGGTTGCGGCTTCCCCTTCTTCCCGTATTGTTACTTCTACTTCCTTTTTTGCCTTTTCTACCATTTCTTCTATTCTGGCAGGATGGACACGGCCATCAACAATCAGTTTTTCCAAAGCAATTCTGGCCACTTCCCGCCGCATCGGGTCAAATCCCGATAAAATAACGGCCTCCGGCGTATCATCAATAATAAGATCTATGCCTGTAAGAGATTCTAAGGTCCGGATATTTCGCCCCTCCCGGCCAATTATTCTCCCCTTCATCTCATCGTTCGGCAACGGTACAACAGACACAGTTGTCTCCGTAACATGATCTACCGCACACCGCTGTATAGCGTCGGCAATAATGTTTTTAGAACGCTTGTCGGCTTCCTGACGTGTTTTCATTTCGATCTCTTTGATCAATAAGGCGGATTCCACTTTCACTTCATCTTCTATAGTAGCTAACAGATGATCCTTGGCCTGCTGCGTTGTATAACCTGAAATACGCTCCAGCTCAGCCTGGTGCATTGCCAGTACTTTTACAACTTCCTCTTTCTGCTTATCCAATGTTTCCAATTTCTTTTGCAGCTGCTCCTCTTTTTTGTCCAGAACATTCGTTTTTCTGTCCAGAGCATCCTCTTTTTGCATTAATCGCTTCTCTGATTTGGAAAGTTCGCCTCGCCTTTCCCTAGCCTCTCTCTCAGCTTCATTCTTTACACGTATGCTTTCTTCCTTGGCCTCCAACAAGATTTCTTTCTTTTTAGCTTCGGAACCCTTTTTTGCCTCTTCAATTATATTCTCAGCCTCTAACTCAGCGGAACCTATTTTGGATTCAGCAATTTTTTTTCTATAGTAGATACCTATGAAAAAAAACATTATGCCGCATACGGCGCCTACTACAATGGTCACAAATATGCTTAACGTGGTCATAATAAAATCAGTAACACCTCCTTATTAAATTTTCAAATAACATAATGTATAAAAATATATATATGTATTCTATAACTATTGACACAGGATTGTCAAGCAATAGATGCGGGTTTCAAGAGTGAATTGCGACAAGAATTGTGACAAAGAGTAAACATTTTTATTTGTTTTTTATTTACGGCTAAAACATCTGTTCAGCTAAACTCAGATTATATGTATCTGCGCGGATATCCAGACCTCTCGGGGAATTGCAATGAGATTATGTTGTGGTATAATGATTCGAAAAAATATTTTCGGAGTGATCACCATTTCAGCTTTTCTGAAAAAACAGTATACATATTGGAAATTCTCCATTCGGGCGCTTAACCGGAAGAACCCGAATATTTTAATATTTATTATTTATGGACTTCTTTATGAAACGGTCATGAATATTTACAAGCCCTTTGCTGTTAAATTTCTTCAGCGGTTGGGCGGAACAGATTTTCACATTACCTTATACAACGCTATGCCCGGCCTTGTAGGGGCTTTGGCGTTAGTTCCCGGTATTTTTTATATCAGCCGCTTTAAAACAAAAAAGAACATTACCTCGCTTTTCTTTTTTATAAGCAGGCTCTTTCTTTTATTGATTGCTTTTGTTCCATTTTTACCGCCTGAGCTTAGACCCATAATTTTTGTGGCGTTAATTTCAATAATGAACTTTCCCGACGCTCTTTCTCAAACCTCACTGCAAGGCTTCCTTGGCAGTGTTTTCGACGGCAGGGTGCGGGCCGAGGCTATTTCTCTTAGGAATCAGTTCGGATATTTCATTATTCCTATAGTTACCACCTTAACCGGAATAGTTATCAGCTTTTTACCAAGAGATGACAGCCAAAAAATAACTTATTACCAGGTGTTTTTTGTTATCGCGTTTTTGATAGGCATGCTGGAGATCATAGTCTTCCGGAGGTTTGATGAAAAGCCCGACCATACGGAAAAAATCCCTGTAAGCGCCTTAATAAAGGTGTTCAGGGATACAAAATTTTTAAAGTTCTGCATTTCTTATCTTTTAGTAACGTTTACCTGGCACGCAGGCTGGTCCCTGGGCAATATTTTTCCCATTCAATATCTGGGAGCAGATGAAATTTGGCTGGCGGTTATGTCGCTAGCCAGCGGCCTGGGCTCCTTTCTGTCGGCGTCTTATTGGAGCAGGCTTATACGCAAAAAAGGCAACAGCCTTGCATTGGCTATTGCTTCATGTTTTTTGTCTATCAATATGTTCGGTATGGTAGTACAGCAGCTTTGGTTTTTGATTCCTGCCTGGTTTGTGGGAGGAATCGGGACAATTGGAATAAACATTTGCATTTTAAACGGGGCATTGACCGCTACCCCGGACCAAGACCGGCTTTTGTATTTGGGGGTTTATAACACGGGAACTAATCTGAGCTTATTCATTGCCCCTCTGTTTTCATTGATGATTATGAGAAAAATAGGTATACTGAATATGATCATTCTGGTGGGCTGCCTTCGTATATTAAGCGGTTTTATAATGTACGCAGCCGGAAAACGCACCCCTGAGGCCTCAACCAGGGATTAGGAACTGCCGGGAATTTACCGGCAGTTCCTTAACGCTTATTTTACTCGGCAATATAATCTTCCAGGTCCTTGCTAACCTTTTCAGCCAGGCTGTCGTCGTGGACATTCAGCATAAGAGGCTTGCTCAAATCAAGGCTGAATATACCCATAATTGATTTTGCGTCTACCACATAGCGGTCTGAAGCCAAATCAAATTCGCCATTGTAAGCAGTGACGATATTGACGAAGTTCTTAACCTTATCGATAGAGTTAAGTGAGATTTTAATAGATTTCATGTTTTTCCTCCTTCAATAGTTTATCCTACCATTCTAATACTAGTTTCTAAATTTGTAAAATAGTTTTTGCAATTGAAAAATAAGCCAATAAAGATATAGCGTCTACTATAGTAGTAATAAGAGGCGAGGCCATAAGGGCAGGATCCAGCTTTATCGCCTTGGCAAGAATCGGCAGCACTCCGCCTATTACGTTAGCGAATAAAACGGTAAGGTAAACACTCAGGCAAACCGTAACGGCTACACGTAAATCTCTGCTTGTAAGTAATATCCTTAAGAAGTTAACCAAAGACAGAACCAAGCCGCAAATAAGGGCTACGCTTAATTCCTTTCGTACTATGGTAAATAAATTCCCCAATTTGATCTCACCCAACGCAATGCCGCGGATGACAAGGGTTGATGCTTGGGAGCCGGAATTTCCGCCCGTATCCATCAGCATAGGAATAAAAGCTATAAGCCCGCTATATATCGCCAGCTGCTCTTCAAAGGCACCGATAATAGCTCCCGTAAATGTGGCGGAAAGCATCAGGAACAAAAGCCAAGGTATGCGGTTGCCTGCAAGGCGCAGTACATTTGTCTTCAGATAAGGTTTCTCCGAAGGCGTGGTAGCCGCCATTATCTGGAAGTCCTCCGTGTTTTCTTCCTGGATAACGTCAACAATATCGTCCACGGTTATTATGCCCACCAGCCGTTTTTCATTATCAACCACGGGAAGGCAGTAAAGATCGTATTTCATAAATACGCCGGAAACATACTCCTGGTCGTCGGTAGTCTTTACAGAGATAGTGTGGTTACCCATTAAGTTTTCTATTACATCGTCATCCTTGCCCATGAGCAAAGACCGAAGCGAAATATCTCCCTCCAATATACGCTGGCTATCGGTTACAAAACAGACGTCTATAGTCTCCTTATCAAGACCGGTCTGACGCAAACGGTCAATAGACTGCCTTACCGTCATGCTTTTTTTCAAGTCCACATACTCTATAGTCATCAGGCTGCCCGCGGAGTTTTCCGGGTATTTTAAGAGCTGATTTATGACTTCACGCAGCTCGCTGTTAGTATTTTTCAGCACCTTTTTTACAACAGACGCGGGCATTTCCTCCAAAAAATCTACCGCGTCGTCAACAAAAAGCTCATCCACTATATGCCGAACCTCACTGTCGGCTATGGACTCAACAATAAGCTGCTGCTGTTCAGAGCTGATATATGAGAACACATCAGCCGCCAAATCCTTAGGAAGCATACGAAAGATTTGCACTACCTTTTCCCGGTCTATTTCTCCGAATAAGTCCGCTATATCTACAACGTTCAAATCCGATAAAAGGTTCCTTATATGTCCCGGCCTAAAATCTTCACTGCGTATCCTCTCCAGTATTCCTCTCGTATCTTCTTTCATTTCAGCACCTCTTTTCTGTCAATTATTTTTTTATAAGCTTTAGCAAATCCTCCCTTGTATTAATTTTTGGCGTTTCCAAAACAGCTTCCAGTAAATTTTCCAAAACCAGCCCCAGCTCAGGGCCAGGGCGGCATCCCAGGCTTATCAAATCTTTGCCGGACAATGCCAGCTCCTTAAGAGAAAGGCAGGGTTTATCGCTTATAACCTGCCGGTAAGCTTCCTCCCATTCATTTATTTGAGCAAGCCCGTTGCCTCTTATTTGAGCCTTTACCCGCGATAATATCATAAATTTCTCATAAGCCTCCCGCCCCATCCGGGACGCCTGCTTTCGGATGCCTGCAGGTCTTGTGTCCGCGGGATATTTAAGCGCTTGAATCAGCATGGTAACCATCTTAATTGTCTTATTATCGAAGCGGAAATCCTGTAAAAGCTTCTCCGCTTCTCCACCGGTCAGGGGTTCCAGCAAAAAGGAAAGCCGAAGGGCAGCCGAACTCGGACAAAGCCGCAAATAAGGAAAAAGCCCCTCCCTCTCCTTTAATATATTCCCAAAAACAGGGTGATAATAAACCATGAGCTTGCTTTTGTTTACTAACTCCAGCTTATCAGGGCCGTTTGAAAGCAAAAGCTTTAAAAATTCTTCCCTTACGCGTTCCGCGCTGACATGAACAATTGTGGTACTTTTCATTTGAAGGGCTTTCCAGGTTGAGTCTTCGATAATAAAGCCAAGCTGGCCTGTGAAGCGCAGAGCTCTGAGCATTCGCAGGGCGTCTTCATGAAAGCGTTCCTCCGGACGGCCAACTCCCCTAATAACGCAGTTTTTAATATCTTCCATTCCGTGGAAGGGATCACTCCAGCCTCCGACCGGATGATAGGCAATGGCGTTCATAGTAAAATCCCGCCGGTTAAGGTCTTCACGCAGGCTGGTAGTATATGAAACAGTATCAGGATGGCGATGATCTCTATAACTGCCCTCCGTGCGAAATGTGGTTATTTCATAATTTATTTTATGATGAACGACCGTAACCGTACCGTGCTTTATGCCGGTATCAAAGGTTTTTGGAAATATTGATTTGACCTGAACAGGCGTAGCGGACGTGGCAAGATCCCAGTCCTTTGGCTCAAAACCCATTAATGCGTCCCTGACGCATCCCCCCACGATAACGGCTTTATGTCCGTAACTGTTCAATCTATCGATAAGGTAGCATACGTCCGCAGGCAAATTGATGTCTTTTTTCATTTTTTAGCTTTCTCCGCCTTGGCTTTTTGCTTCTTAGCCTTCTTTATCGCTTTTATTTCTTCGTCTGATTTCATGCCCTTCATACCGACAATATATATCCCCGCCAGGTCTACCGTGACATTTCTCTTAACAGGCAGAGCCTCAAAAACCTTTTTATCGCACATCAGAGTCAATACTTGAGGGCCTACCTTAGCCTTTACAAAATGCATTTTCATCATTTTGGACAGCCTGTTCATTTGACTTATAGCCGCCTTTGGCAGGTTAGCGTTTTCTGGCTTATCCTTTTTCTTATCTATGACAAAGATATTGGCGCTTGTTTTATTTTGTTCTATCATTCGCTGTTGATCATCCATCCTCCTTGAAGCCCACCGGTTTAAAAAATACAAGCCTGCCGCAACAGCTCCTAGTAATACAATAACAATGATGATGATGTCTAATGAACTCATTTTATTCGCTCCTCTTATTATACTTGTCTCAGGGATATTCTAGCATTCTTTACACAAATTGAAAAGGTGATATAATTATTTTTTAGTGAAATTAAACCTGTAAAGGATACGCAAGAAAATCCTGCGGGAAAATGTGGAGGAGAATATGCTGCATCTGAATTTTTCCGGAATTATTTTAATTGGCTATGTATTAAACATACCCCTTTCAATTCTTATTTTATTCCTTGAAAGAAAAAATCCCGCCGTTACCTGGGCATGGCTTTTGGCGATCATGTTTTTGCCTTATGTGGGGTTTATTTTTTATTGGCTTTTCGGATTGGGCAGCAGACGGTATCCGGAGTTTACCGTTAAGGCCAGAAAGGATGAGGAGCTATTCAATAGGTTTGTGGAGGAATACGCAGGATTTGTTGAGCAGCAGCTTAATTATATCAGCCGTAAAAACATTCTCCACCTGGAAGGAGCGGAGCACCTTAACGATTTGGTACGCCTTAATTTATTGACCGGCAGCGGCGCCTTTTCCGACAATAATAAGCTGGCGCTGTACCACGAGGGAAACGCGAAGTTTGACGCTTTATTTAATGATATACGAAACGCCAAGGAATTTATTCATATACAGTATTACATTGTACGCAGCGATGATTTGGGCAACCGAATGATAAAGGCTCTGGCTGAAAAGGCCGCTCAGGGAGTAGAGGTGAAGTTTTTGGTGGACGGCATGGGCTGCCACGCCAACCGCAAAAGCTTTTATCAACCTTTGACAGACGCGGGCGGGCAGGTTTTAAAGTTCCTGCCTTCTCAGCTTGTACGTATTAATTACCGTAACCACAGAAAGATATGTGTCATTGATGGAAGAATAGGCTACCTGGGAGGCTTCAACATAGGCGACGAATATATAGGAAAGGTGAAGAAGTTCGGCTTTTGGCGGGACAGTCACATCCGCATAGAGGGAGACGGCGTTAAGTCTCTGGAGCTGCGCTTTATTATGGATTGGAATTTTTACGCCAAAGAAAGTATTATGCTCTATAAAAAGTACTTCCCCGACATGGAGCAGCGGGAAGGCGTCAGCCTGCAGATAGTATCCAGCGGCCCTGATACCAAATGGCCCAGCGTGCAACAGGGTTATTTTAAAATGATGACCGAAGCCAACAGGAAAATATATATCGCAACTCCTTATTTCGTACCTGACGACAGTATATTTGAGGCTTTACGGGTAGCTGCTCTGTCCGGCATAGACGTCCGCGTGATCATACCCGCCCATCCTGACCACCCTTTTGTATATTGGGCCAGCCTTTCCTATTTGGGCCAGCTTTTGCTGGCAGGAGTTAAATGCTATCAGTATGAGAAAGGCTTTATCCATTCAAAGCTGCTTCTGACAGACGGCATGTTAAGCTCTATCGGCACCGCCAATATGGATGTGCGCAGCTTCAAGCTTAATTTCGAAACCAACGCCTTTATTTATGACAAGGAGGTAACGGAGGAGTTCGAAGCCGAGTTTCTAAAGGATTTGGGCGACTGTACTCAAATAACCGATGAATGGTATGCCAAGCGCACCTTTTGGATGCGCGTAAAGGAGACTGTTTCCAGGATGCTGTCGCCGCTTTTGTGATCGCGCTTAACCCGGATAAACCGGGTCACCCTTTCGTCATTGCGGGCGTATCCGCCTCGTCTCGACCCGCAATCCCCGCCCCCTCCCCTGTCATTGCGGGCTCGACCCGCAATCCCCCAAAAGGAGGTTGTACATATACCCATAATACTTAGATACACCAATGTTTTAGGCACTTAGGAATGAAATTAGACACTTGATGGCAAAAACTTTTGATTTGTGCAATTGCCTTAAAAGATTTCGATCTGAGTAATTACTATTTGTTAGGATAAATATGAACGCGGATTTTGCGGATTTAACGGATTAACGCGGATTTTCATCACGCTTTGTGTTGACCAGCCTTCATAATCCAGCCTCTCTGCTTCACCTCTTTTTTTAATCCGTGCTTATCCGCTAAATCCGTTAAATCCGCGTTCAATTATCTTGAAAACCTATTGCACAGGTTGATAATTTTCGACCTGTACATAAGGCCCAGGGGATTGCGGGTCGAGCCCGCAATGACGGAGGGTGATGGCTGCCGCACAGGCCGAAAAATTTTGTAGGGGCGGCATTCTGACGCCCGTAATCTGCCCACCGCCTGTCATCTGTATGTGGGCGTTATGCGGGCGGCAGGATGCCGCCCCTACAACGGCTAGGGATACGCCCGCAATTACGGTAGGGGTGACGAAGCCGTATAGCGGTAAAACTCTTCAGGTTTATTTCAACAGCTGCTTTTTAATTTTTCCCGTGGCCGTTCTGGAAAAATCGCTTACGAACTCAACGACGGTGGGAACCTTAAACCTTGCTAGCCGTTCCTGACAATAGTCAGTTACCTCTTCCACCGTCATCCTTTGATGCTTAGACAGCTTGACGAAAGCCTTTACCGCTTCGTCGCGTATGGGGTCCGGTATGCCTATTACAGCCGCTTCCTCAATTTTGTAATGAGAGGTAAGCACACACTGCACCTCGCTGCTGCTGATATTTTCTCCGGAACGCTTGATCATATCTCCCCAGCGGTCTACAAAGAACAACCAGCCATTTTCATCCAGATATCCTTTGTCTCCGGAATGTATCCAGCCCTCAGAGTCAATGAGCTGGGCGGTGGCTTCCGGCTCCTGATAATACCCCTCAATTATGGTTTTACCAGGAATCCCATAGATACAAATCTCACCCAATGTGTTCGGC
>Ga0153949_1000928_pt1 | contig 10537 bp, 5 predicted proteins | sample TSNJ033MetaG_FD_104705 | JGI IMG/M metagenome (GOLD analysis project Ga0153949, IMG submission 104705) | Attine ant fungus gardens microbial communities from New Jersey, USA - TSNJ033 MetaG | ecosystem: Host-associated > Fungi > Mycelium > Unclassified | place: USA: New Jersey, Wharton State... | reverse complement strand
GACTGAGACATCTTAGAACTACTCCTAGTCTGAGTTGACAAGGAGAACTCAATAGAGTTCCCATTCAATTGTGGTACACTACTTATACATCTCCTGTGTTTACTTCTATTTATAAACTCCCATGCATCTCTTTTTAGTTGTTTCATTTCATATGTCCACTGATTTCCTAGTTAAAAGAAAAGAAAAAGGAAAAGAAAATAAATAATGACTTAGCTGTTTTGACCATGTCATGACAATTGGACCCCTACTTATACTATTTTTATAGTGGCTGTACTACTAGTCCACAATCACATGGTCTTCCAGAATGTTCTGTGATCACTTGACCTTGTCATATGACCTTAGTTCCCACACTATTTATATCTCAACCCCATTATATATCTTGAGGTTTTGGATCAAGTGTTCAAATGCTTGGGAACTTATTTCCTTTTTGGGGCTCTTATAACATTACACATGGTCTGTGCTACTAACCCTAACCTACTAATGATCTAATAGAATCAACAAGAATGTTCTCTGGTCATATGACTGACATATAACTGTATGATATAACTGATCTTGTAACTGATTTATCATATTCTGTGATGGATTGTGATATACCATGTAATACTGATTATATGACTCCTTCATTATCTAATTATCTAAAAAGAAAAGTAAAAGAAAAAAGTAAAAGAGAAAAGAAATAAAGAAATAAAAATCATTATAGCCAAGATAGCTCATAACATGTGGCTTGTAATACCTTTTGGGTTGGCTAATGCCCCAGTAGCCTCCCATAGATTGATGAACAAGATTTTTGCAGACTTGCTAGATGTCTATATAGTAGTCTACCTAGATAATATCTTGATTTACTTGAATAACCTGAATGACCACAAAGGGCATGTAAAAGAGGTCCTAAGATATTTTTGAGCTCATAAGTTATATGTCTTACTTAGTAAATATGCCTTCTATCAAAAGAGCATTAAATTTTTGGGGTTTTTACTCAGTTCTGTTATATACCAAAAATTTGGTATTATTTATTATTTATATTCATTTTCTTTTTATTTTATTTATAATTTCTGCTCCTGACCTCCTAAATTGCCTACTCCTATAGGATTAAGATATAAACCAAACACTTGTACTATAACTCCTATTCTGAGATTTGTATAAGTACTCTAGTTGTATATTATAATTCTCTAGTTTGTAGATTAAAGTCATCAAGTCACAATCCCCAAGTCTTGTAGCAATATCCTTTTCTGCTATATACCTTTTAATTCTGTTGCTCCTGAATTTACCTTTTCTTTAGACAATATTCCACTATTCTGAAATATGCAACCATAATAAGTGACAGGAGATCAAGACACAGTGCACAAGCTGAGACCAAGGTCATTCTACCTCTTTGTTATCACTAACATTTCCTCTGGACTAGCTGTAAAACCATGGAACTGGAGAGCAATGTCTTTCATTTCATTTAGTAGTGTATTCCTTATTCTAACTCTATCTTTTGTATCACTTTCCAGAACCTGGAGTGCACACTCATAGTATATTCATAGTAATTCACAGAATATTTCTAGCTTTTCCTATGCTGCTCCCCACCTTCCTGACAAGTCCAGAAGGTTGTCAAGCCTAAGGAATCAAACAATACATGAGAGTCAATGAGAACAACTTAGAGATTGCTTATTGGAGAACTAGACTAAGAAGGATATTGTTACAATCCCTTTCTCTATCTTTAGAAAGTATATCAAAAAGTTTAAAACCTTCTTTCTTCTTCATATGACTAGTATTACATGTTATACTATTCTTCTTTTTCTTCTTTGTTTTTATCTCTTTTTTCTTCTTGTAGACCACCTTCTCTTCTTTACTTCTCAGCTATATACTTTTGAAGTCAATAGCTTTATTAAACTAGAAAGAGGGTTCTAGCAGATAATATATAAGATATAGCTTACACTAAACTACTTCTGTATACTAAAAACCAATTACTATTTTCTCTCTCTTATAACAAGGTCTAAACTCACACAACAAGGTTCTCATATTCTCTTTTACAAATAAGAAAAGATTGTAACCTGAGTAAACTTGGAGGTTGTAACAGATATACATTAATTAGCTATAGAATAAGTCTAGGAGCTATGAAGTTTCTTGGCTGTCTCCAATTAGTAGTACACTAGATAATTATATAATGAATTTTTGGAAGAAGGGGAAAAGATAGTAAAGATCAGTGACAGTGGTCATATGAGGTCAGGAGTGTGACAAAGATCTACTGTCAAGCCTAGACTGATAGACCAGGTTCTGGGGATGTTTTCTTACTGCCTAACTGAGGGAAATGAAAGTCAGGTTCTGAGTTCAAGGAATTTCTCAACTTTAAAGGCAAAGGCTTTGTTAAGGATAAAGCTAAGGACTAGACTACTTTTTATAGGTTGAATAATTATTATAGTATTACTTAATCATTGTTCATTAGATAATAATCTAATATTCTTGCACTGGTCATGGTAGTGGCTTGTGTCATACATGATATCTACAGATGGATAATCAAAAAGTCAAGGTAATATAGGAGTAGCCTATACCTTGTCAAGTAGAGAACATGAAGTCCTTTGGTTTTGTAAATTTTTATAGGAGTATTATGAGTTGGCTCCAAAGAAGGAAAATATCTCCTGTACATTTATCAACTTGATAGAAAACCCCCAGAAATATAATGCAGGGAAGATATAAATAGCATGTGACAGTATTATGTAAGAACTATATAGTTATTAGTCATAGTCTTGTGACCATGGGAAGCAGGCACACAGACCATGGGATAATTGTATAAGTAGTAGTAAAAATCCAATAGAGGACTCTATCAAGTTCTTCCCTTTTAATTGTCACTGGTTGGGGTCAGAGCTTCAGTCCTAAGTCTGTACCTTAACAAGGAGGTTTGTTTGTAGATACTTAGAACTGGTCCTATATTTTACCCACCTTACTCAAAAAAACACCTGTTGGGTCTAGATAGAAAATTGTCAACCTTCAAAACTCTCAAAAGAGCCTTTACATCAGTATTAGTACTAGCTTGCTAGAATCCCAACTCAAAAATTATCATAGAGATAGACATCTCTAATCATGCTAGACATAAAGAAGTTACTATATCCTGTTACAAACATGTCATATTGCAATATCATCATCAACAATTGACATTATCTCTTGCTCTATTTTATATTATAGTTACTATATGCTATATCAAGAGTAACTCTGAGGTTATTGAGATGTTCAGAGAGAGAATAAACATATATATTGACATGGCTATAAAAACAAAAAATAGGTATAAGAATAATAGATTAGAGCAGTTTTTTAATCACAAATAAGTCTATATATATTTATTTAAATCTTATCTAGACCACTTTCTCCCATACTTGAGAACATATTTAGTAAGGTTGTAGTATCATAACTGACAGTTCTATCAAGAGGTATATTATGAGAATATATAGAGAAATGTATATTTTTGACCTAAAACAATACAATCACAGAGCTTGATATCTTTATAGCTCAAAAGTCAATATCTACTCAAAAGATTCTAGTAGTATAATACTGGTTTTTATTAAAATTTCTGCAGTGCAAGAATATATAACAATGTGTGACAATTTGTGACAAGATACAGTGCAGTATGGTACTACAGGAGTACAGTAGTGATGCTATAGAGATATGATAGGGTAGTGATGATTTTTCCTTTTGATTTAGCTTTATTTTTGCCAGGATAACTGAGAAGGATAAATAATCAGATTTTACAGCATTAGATCAATATATCTCTTTCAAGACATTGAAAAAATTGTGCTTGGTATTACAGGTTGAAAAATTTAACAAATCAACTTTGAAAACAAGAGACTTATCATGAGTAGAGAACAATGTTTGACTAGAATAACAAGATGTAAATTCAGATGCAATAGATATATGGAACATACTTATGCTTAACCCAAGTAGCATATCTACCAATCCAGAATCTGTTATCTTTAACCTACTTTTTAGTCTATAGTAAAATACAACATCCTGTAAGTCAGCTTGCATCTATTCCAAATGCAGTGTAATGTGGTGTTGATTATCACCTGTAATTATATTATATAGTGAGAATTTGATATGATTGTTTGCTTTGAGTGAGATAATATTGGAAAGTAGGTTGCAACCTTGCAAAGCAAGATTTTCTATAACAAGGTCTAGGTTGTTGTTGGTGTATTCAATACAAGGAATGGGAATATAACATAATATATTTCTTTTTGAATGTCACCAATTAGATGAGGAGCTTCTTCCTGAAAATGAAAATGGGTTCCATGATCATTGGGGCTGCTCTTGTACCAGGAATAGAAGCTCCAAAAGTGGATGTTATGTCTGGTTCTAGCAGCAGAAAAAGAAAATTGTTTCAACAAAAAAGGCCAGAAAAAGACTCCTCTATGAGTTTGAAGTACTGAAACATCATAAACAAACCTATCAAGTTAATGTAAGTAAATTCATAGGATTAGTCTTGGGGATTTGAAGCCTAAAACATAGGTAAAAACTTGGTTGGTTGTATGGATGTTAATGTAGTGATGAGAAATCAAAATGAGTACTATTAGTTGTTGTATTGCCAACTTGTCCTGAAGCACTTATATGGTCCTATATGCCTCAATAAAATTATGGTATTTATCAAACCTGTTTTCTGTTGAAATCTAGTTCAAGTCAAAAGTGGCTAGTACATGGAAAGGCAACTAATGTAAGAGTAACTGGAGTAACTCCAGGAGATTCCTCAGTTTATAAATAAAATCCAGAGTATATTACAATTCACCTCCAGGAGAATTCTCAGAGAATAGGATAAGGCTCCTGAAGGGATAATCTACACTATATATACAAGTCCTCTAGTTATGGAATATCTTAGCAGTCAGGATCAGGAATGTAGGAAAAAAGGCAACTAATTAAATGTTGAGTAATTGTTATTTAATTAGTGTAGGGTTACTCTGGTGGACTACTACTAGTATATCAGGAGTGCACTTTAGTGTGGTCCTCTTACAACTAAACAGGATATATATATTAGTTTATAGATAAGATAAAGTTCAGTTGACTATATCCAGTTAGAAAAATGATATTATATAGATTAGACATAGTTAAGACAAAGATAGACAGATATTAGATACAATATATTTGATAATGCATATTAGTGTTCATAGGGTAGAATTTTGAGCAGAAATAATCCAAGTGTACAACCATGTTATTGCTTGTAGCAGTTGAAGAGTAATCATTGATCTCTTCACTGAAGTAGAACTTGGTATAACAGCAAATAAGCTAGAAGGTACAGTCAAAAAGCTCAGCAACATAGCCATGGCTACATTGGCATCTGTAAAGTTGAATAAGCCTAAGTTGAATGTAAACTAGACTTGAACCCATAATAAACAGAAGCTAGTATCTTGACAAAGCATATAGATCAAAAGTAGCAATGACAAAGATTATATTTAGTTCAAAGTGACTTAAGAGATTGGTTCACTAGAACCTGAGCTGTAACTTATGCAAATTTCTATATACTAATCAACAGCTTTAAGTAGTTCTAACAGATACAGAAGGGATACTTACTCTGCTAATAGGATTTCTTATCATTCCAAAGAACTATATAATAGCTTGGTATTGATGCTAACAAGACAGTGAGTACTGGAGGGAATATCAACAGTAGAGGACTTACTGTCTTTCAAGCCTGGCTAGGATTGCAAATAAAAGTCACAAAATTGGAGATAGATAATATCTATGGTATAAGATCAATGATGTCAAGGACAGAGGTATCATAGACCATACTTACTATTATCAACCACAAGACCAGATAGAAAGTTTCTATTTCTTCTAGGGTTGGCTCTCTGGCTCCCTAGAAAACATTGGATATGGTATCTCTTTCCTACAATAAAATAGAGGATAAAAACATAATAAAGCTAATCATAGAGTGCTTGTCTCTCTAATGCTTCAACAATATATTGACCATCTGCAGATATGATTGAATTCAACTTTGTCAGTATATATGTCAGAAAATAAAATATATAAAAGTTTCTAGAGAGAACAAACAACAGTAAAAAAAAAAAAGCACAATGCAAGGGCTTACAACATAACTAGCTCAAGAATACACAGCACTTGACAGAACCACACAAACAAGGAATCTTGTCTTGCTTAAACAGAAAATGATAATCTTGAAAAAACAGGTCAGTCTCAAACCTTTACATATACCAAAAAAAAGGGCAAAAAAGCATACTATATATAATCTCATTACCTAACTCAATATCCTGTTTCATATAAATCACAATCTTCTTCTCCCTATTAATCATTATAATCTTGGCCATACAATTTGAATCACACAAGTAATTAATCAACTGCCTGATATTTTATCAAAAAAATCACATATACAAAAAATCTCAGCCCAACTTACCCAAAATTCCTCTTTTTCATTGCATTCACCACCAGATTCTCATTAATCCTAAACAAATAACTACTCTTTATCCCCTGCCTTATATATCTTCTCTCTCTTATTCATAACAGCAGTCTATATTACTTTCCCCATATACTTAATCACCATCTTTCCTCTCAGTATCCTCTCCTGTAAAAGAACTACACTAAGTTACACTCCTGATGTACTAGTAGTAGTCTACCAAAGTGACCCTGTACTAATTAAATAGTAATTACCTAACATTTAATTAGTTGCCTTATTTCCTGCATTCCTGATCCTAACCATTGGGACATTCCATAACTAGAGAACTTGTATATATAGTATAGATTACCTCTCCAGGAGCCTTATTCTATTCTTGGAGAATTCTCCTGAAGATGAGTTCTAATGTACTCTAGACTTTGATTATAGACTAAGAATTCTCCTGGAGTCATTCTGCTCTGGTTGCCTTTATAGCAGAATAGAATCTCCTAAATGAAGTCTTGGAAGAATGTAGTAGATAGCCTCTCTTAGGTCTATCACAAATGGCCACTTACTGATTTGTGATTGGTTGATTTAATAATCAAAGTGCTCAAAAAAGCAAAGTTAGACAAGCAGCAAAAGATGTTGTTAAGTCTAAGGTTTATTCTTAGACATAAAGTCCTTAAATACATAATTGTGGTGGTGTGTGCACCAGGACAGTCTACCATATGATCACTACCTATTGTTCTACATATAGGAGTGCTATTATTCTTGAAATAGAGATAACCTAACCATCTTAGGGCAGTCCTTTGTTCTATTCAAGGACACATGATAATCTATGGGTAAAGATCAGTGTTATGTGCAAACATTGAGGACCTTGTATCTCCATGGGATCTTATTGCCTCAGGATCTATTTACAGCTAGAATAAGCGCATTAAAGAGAGCTTTATGATAGTCATTGAAGCAAATGATTATGTCAAGCTGTTCCCAAGATATCAGCAATTTAGTGTCTGGTAACTTGGTGATTGCTGACTGATCTGCTGATAACTCGGTAAATACTGATTGCCTTGAGACATTTTTGGTACTGTTTGAAAGGTCTTCTTAAGGGCTTTTTGTGGCCATTTAGATTATTGAAATCAGTCAAGTATTCCTAGAGTTATGGTCCAAATGAAGTTTGTGACAAAGTGATCAGTGCTGTATTCAACATTGTAGTTGGCATTATAGTTGATTTTGCAGATGCTAGACCAAGGTTCTGATATGTATATTCAGTAATTTATTATGTAGTATATAGCCAAGATTCCAATATTTTCTGGGATTATATAATGAATTTTACTATTTTCTAGTTTAGTCTGTCCTGATATAATCACATGGACCCATGGGCCTAGTGGATCCCACAGTAATTATATCTATTATATGATAAGTGATATTTTCAGGTTTTAACTCTGACATCATATCATAATGTGGAAAGAACAACTGAGTTCAGTGGGGATGGTTGTCAAGGTTTCATAATTAAGAATAGAGTTTATTTGACAATATGCATAGGGTGTTTGAGAGAGGATAATAAGTAGAATTTGGGTGGGGAAAATGACAATTTTTTTATTACAACAATTACAAGCCCTTTTATACTATGAATTATAGGAGTCTACTAAGATAAATCAGGTGAAATCTAAGTCTCTCAGGTAACACAAACTACAGGTTTAAAAGGTAGACAAGACACTATACTGAGATATAATCAGAAATTTCCTGATTGGGACAAGTCCTCTTTGCATGCCAATTTCCCACCAGTGCATTGTAGCTTGCTCTCCACACATAACCTAGGAGCTACTCCCACAATAATTTGAGCTTCTTCTTTTCTGTTTTATTTCCTTTCCTTTTCCTTTTGACTTACAATCAGTTACAAGCAATTTTTTTGGTTGTAGTTCATAGTACACTACTGCGGACTGTGTTCCAGTACCACATGATAAATTTGTTTTTCCAAAAAGATGCGATTATATTTATTCCCTTCTCCTCAATGGTAATTCGTGGACTTGTATTTAGAATTAGACTTTTTGTGACATTCAAGGCCTGGAACTTTGATGAACTTTCTTGAATGAGCCACTTATAGCTGTGAAGAAGGATATGCCCTTACCGAGGACGCAAAGGGGTTCTCAGTAACGGTTTGGACATACTGAAATGGTCATTAGATACTGAATAAGTGATAATAAATAACGCACATCTCTTTTTATACACATGTCTCCTCCATTTGGACCAATATGAGGACAATGAACGCTTGGACGTCGCGGAACCTGGGAAATCTTAAATTAATGTGGTACAATATTAATTCCTCATACCATCGCGTGATGCAGATAACGACATATTCCTGAGAACCCCATTTCACACCGAGTTCATCACAGAAAATAGTATACTTACCTGTGTTCTGGCCAGCCTGCCAAATGTCTCCGAACGGAACCTTGTTCATGATGAAATCTATGCACTCTTCAGTGGAATTATATTGTACATTAGTGCCGACACAATATTTGTTGTGGGTTTCACAGATATCTTTCGCCGCCTTCGTCGCAAGGATTACTGTCGGATCAGTGGAGTTTGGAAGACCTAGCTCAGCCGCAACACGAGGAATCAATGTGGGAAACACAGTCTGGAATGCCCAGCTAGAACGAACTAGCTGAGCGTCATATTGTGTGACTTTTCCTTCATCATTAAATGCTTTGATATATCAGCAGCAATAGATAGTGAACGAAATTAGAATATACGAACAGAAAAAGACGTTGAACTGGATAGGGATGAAGATTCCCGTCCAGTTGAACTGAACGATGAGCGAAGTAGAGAGTGTATCTCCTTGGATAACAAGCTCTCTAGGTTATCAAGTCAGGATAGGAGATATGATAAAGAATAGAACTTGCGTAATAGTTTGATTGAGAGGCACGCCTATAAGACTTGTCGTATTTGAGCTTCCAAAAGAAGCAAACATCCCAAAAAGATACTATAATATTTTCAGTAATGGCGGAGCGTAAGGGATGTTGAGACTTTCCTCTGTATTGAGTTCATTTCCTGAAGCAATGAGAAAGAGTTACACTAATTGATAGAGCTGCTTACCAATAAAAGTACTTGTAACTGCAATGAAATTGTGAGATAGGAATTATCATTGAGCATTACTTACTATCGACTCTGCCAACCACATTCGGGTCCAGAGCTGAATAGTTGACCTGATTGGCAATATCCACAAGCCTGGGGTAGGACCAGTCCTAACTGCCATTGAATGAAAGCTCCTCAACTTATAGGTGAGACTTACTACGTTATAATTGTTGAGAAAATTCAACATTTTGTCAACAGTGACTTCCGCTGAGGCACTTAGGCTCCCTGCACCGAGAAAAGCCCCAAGTATTACGAACGGTGTAAAGAACATCCTAGGCAAAGGCGATCACTGGAAGGTTGACTAAAGCGAGCAAGGATTTTCCAGCCACTTTCCAGGTTCAAATATGTTGAGTGCTGATTGAGCGTCCAACTCAGCTGAGCTGAAACGATTGACAAAGAGCAATGTTATTATTTGCTTCAAGATGCTCCACAGCACGGAGAAGATTGATTGGATGTAAATAGATAAATGGTTCACCCTCGTCCAGTGTCCATAATCATGATGATCAGTCATAGTCAGGAACATGACTATATTCTGTTTTCACTCTGATTGACCAGGAAGCGAGATCTCGGTCCATATTCAAAAACAGAACACCCTCTATGAATGCTTTGTAGCTTTATTAAGAAATGATCTAGTGTTTATCAACACTACAGCCCATTTTCAGAGTCCTCAAGTGATTCAGCGAATCACAGGAAATCACACTCATATAGCAAGGGCATTGAGGATAATTTAGCCCCTGGTATCAGTTAGTAGCTGCCGAATGAGATGCTCGAGGATGTTGGACAGATATAGTCCTCTTGCTGGTCTGCTACGTCAGTTCTTATTGCTATTCAATGCAATTGAAATAAGCGCATAGAAACGCCCTTTGATACATTGGTCAAGTTTGGGGATATTAAAAACGCATTTGAGATTGGGAGCATAGACCTCTAATACATCTCTATATTAAGCCCTTGCAGTATGACAGATTGCGGTAGTTTTGAGCTTTGAGCAGTTATCTCGTTCTGATTGAAACCATACTCTGCTGTCTCAGATCACACTCTACAAGTGCCGGAGTGAATGTTGATTGT